>Ga0187892_10004241_pt1 | contig 24393 bp, 16 predicted proteins | sample MA1701073metaG_FD_139345 | JGI IMG/M metagenome (GOLD analysis project Ga0187892, IMG submission 139345) | Bio-ooze microbial communities from a basaltic lava cave in the Kipuka Kanohina Cave System on the Island of Hawaii, USA - MA170107-3 metaG ... | reverse complement strand
GCGCAGCCCATCTGCTTTGTCGCGTGCTCGCTCGTCGCTCGCCTATCTACCTGATATGTCTCGCGACGCGCTCCGCGGCTTCGCGCATCTGGGCTTGCTCGCGACACTTTTGCAGAGCTTCCTTAGGCATTAGTGAGTTCCTAAGGCAAAGCACACGAACTTGTTTCGTTGCCCTTAGACTATAGCAAAAAGCCGCCCGGCTCGAATACGATAGGAGTGCGTCAAAAGGTCCCCACGAGGTGGCGCTTCCGGTCTCGTATGTCTCTTGGGTCGTAATTGCACGGCAATGTAATCTCTATGGCGGAGGACGACATCACTCTGGGCGTGCTGCTGGTTAATCTGGGCACACCGGAGGCGCCGACGCCCCGGGCCGTGCGGCGCTATCTGGGCGAGATGCTCTCCGATCCACGGGTGGTCGAGCTCCCGCGCCTGCTGTGGTGGCCGATCCTCCACGGCTTTATCTTACGCCTGCGGCCACGGCGGAGCGCGCCGGCCTATCGCAGCATATGGACCGATGAGGGATCGCCGCTGCTCGTGGTCACAAAGCGCCAGGCGATCGCGCTCGAGGCATCGTTGCGTAGCGCACTCGGCACTGGGGTCATGGTCAGCGCCGGGATGCGTTACGGCGATCCCTCCATCAAGGCGGCACTCGATCGACTTCGCGCCCACGGCATCAGGCGCCTTCTCGTCTTGCCGCTCTACCCGCAGTATTCCTCGGTCACGACCGGATCGGCCTTCGATGCCGTGGCGGCGGTGCTAAAAACCTGGCGTTCACTGCCCGAGCTGCGCGTCATTGCCGGTTATCACGGCCATGAGGACTACATAACAGCGCTCGCCGATAGCATCGCCTTAGCCTGGAGGTGCCGCGATCCGGGGCGCAAATTACTGTTTTCCTTTCATGGTCTGCCGCAAGACTACCATCGCAGCGGGGATCCGTATTATTTCCAATGTCTAGAGACCGCGCGTCTCGTTGCGGCCCGATTAGGTCTGGATTACGACCGTTGGCTGGCCGCGTTTCAGTCACGTTTCGGCCCGCGTGAATGGCTCCGCCCCTATACCGACCACACCTTGGTGGAGTGGGCGAGGCAGGGGTTCGATAACGTGGATGTAGTCTGCCCGGGGTTCGCGGCTGAGTGTCTGGAAACCCTGGAAGAGATCGACCTGCGTTACCGCAAGGCGTACCTGGACGCAGGCGGTCGGCAGCTTCATTACATCCCGGCGCTAAACGATGGAGCGGGGCACATTACGATGCTTACTAGATTGGTGCAAACGCACATTCAAGGCTGGCCTGAGCAGCGTCGCTCCTAGGCGACGCGGGACTGCTACGTGCGGCGAAGACCCCGGTGTTATGCTCACTCTGCCGCCACGGCGCCGCTCCCCATAACACAACCGTCACATCGACGCAACGTGCTCGCAATGTTTGGTACGCATAATGCCCCATACGAATCCGTAATGGGATACTGCGAGAGCGCTAACATGCAAGCGAAACCAGTCGAATACCGAAACCTCTGGCAACAACTCGTGCAAGAGATCGCTGACATTGAAGAGCTGATTGCCGATGCCCGTAGACCCGAGGATACACAAGCGCTGTGGTCATTGCACTTATTGCAATCCAACTTAAAGTTGAAGCGGCGCCAGCTAAAGCAACACCTCGTCGGCCAACGTGCCTGACGGAGTGCGGTAAACCTAAGATCCTGTAAACGTCCGCTGCGCGCGGACCCTGAGCAGCATCGCGCCTCAATAAACCCGCCTCCGGCGTCATGACCGGGACGACGCATGCGCTGTCGCGACCGGCGCCGAACCGGCTTCGAAATTCACGCCACCAATGTTGTGAGCCGAGTGTTCACAGCGTAATCTATATTACCAGCGTAACGATGGTCGAGCCGGGTCCATGGCCTGTTGGCTGGGGTCCGGTGTATTCGGAGGTGTTATCTTTCCGGAGAGGTACCGAAGCGGTCACAACGGCACCGACTCGAAATCGGTTGGGGGCTTTACCGCCCCACGAGGGTTCGAATCCCTCCCTCTCCGCCAAATCAAGGGTTACGCGTATCTCCCAACTCCCCGTTTCTATTCTTTTGCTTTTCTATTTCATACTGATATTATCTTACGAAACATACAGCCGTGCCTTGACAGCCGGCTAGGCATTGGGCCACATCTCGTGATCTAGATAGGGGAGGGGCTCTATGAATGGGCTAGCCATAGCGCTTGCGTTACTGGTAGCAATCGTGCCGGTATGCGCGAAAGAGGATTCGGCGCACGCCGTAGCCGGTAGCGTGGCTTTGACCACCGATTATCTCTACCGAGGGATTTCGCGGACCGACAACGGTCCGGCGATCCAGGGCAACCTGCAGTACATCTATAAGCCGTGGGGCGTTTACTTCGGGGCCTGGGCTTCGAACGTGGCTACGGTGACCTCGGACGGTGAGATCGAGATCGACTGGACCGGCGGCATCCGCGGTCAGCTCACGGACACGGGGATCGGTTGGGACCTCGGGGCCATCTACTACCACTTTCCCGGAGATGATCTCGATCCCGAGAAGGACTATGTAGAGGCCAAGCTCGGGCTGAGCTACAAATTTCAAGGGATTCCATTGGAGCCGGCGGCCTCAGTGACGGTTTACTACTCGCCCGATTTCTACGCCGAAACCGGCGATGCGGTTTACACCGACGCCAGCGTGGGGCTTACGTTACCCTATGGTATCGGTCTGGGCTTGCATATCGGCTATCAGGATGTCGATGAGGTGGACATCGCCGACCTCGATCTCGATGGCGATGCTAACGAGAGCTATGTCGATTGGCGCGTCGGACTTTCGAAAGAGATCTTGGGGATAACGCTCGAGGTTAGCTATTGGGACGCCGGAGACGAGGAGTCCCTCTGCGGGGGCCCCGGATCGCCGAATTGCAGGGGCAGCATCGTCGGCACGATCTCCAAGCGATTCTGAGGGCACTGATACCGACCCGAAGATGCTGATAATTCTCTCTAGCCCCCGAAGCTCCTGACATGCACTGCTCCCGTACCGGATCGCCTGTTACCTCACGCCGCCGTCCCGCCCGACGCGCGTGCGAGCATGTCCAGCCACAAGGCCCAAAGGTTTATGGGAATGCGAGAGATGCCGCTAACGCCAACTGGAAAACTGGTTGGGACAGAGTGTCATGGGGCATCCGCCGCGTGTTGTATCCTCCCGAGTATCGTGGCTTATCACGATCGTGCTGAGCCTGACGGGTGCTTTCGCCCACGCCACCACTTGTGACGTCGATGCCGACGGTGACATCGACAGAAAAGACTATCTCGCGATCCTTGCGGACATCGGCGAACGGGCTAGCGGGCCAAACGACCCGCGCGACGCCGATCGAAACGGGCGGATCCTGAGCAACGATCCCCAGTTGTGTGCCCGCCGCTGCACCTTACCGCTTTGCGACATCCCAGCCAAAAAGCCTCCGATCGCCGAGAACAAAGCTCCGATCGCCAAGAACGACACGGCGACCACGGCGCTGGATAAGCCCGTGCGTATCAACGTCATCGCCAACGATACGGATCGCGATGGCCGCGTCGTCCCAAGCACGGTCAGCATCGTCACGAAACCCAAGCAGGGTAACGTAACGAACCACCGGAACGGCACGGTGACGTACAGCCCGGCTCTGGGTTTCCGGGGTCGCGATAGCTTCCGCTACACGGCCAAGGACAACCGCGGCGCGACGTCGAACGTCGCCACGGTGACGGTCACCGTGCTGCCGGGCAACGTGCAGCCGGGCAACGTGCCGCCAGTGGCCAAGAACGATAGCGCCGCGACATCGGTGAATACGCCGGTTACAATCAACGTCGTCGCCAATGACACGGATGCCAACGGTAACCTGCACCGGACGAGCGTTGCCGTCGTGGCCAATCCCGCGAACGGTAGAGTCGTCAAAAACGGCATTGGTACCGTTACCTATACGCCCAATTCGGGATTCTTCGGGACGGACCGCTTTACGTACAACGTCAAGGACACCCCCCAGGGCGCGCTCTCGAATACCGCCACGGTGACCGTGGGCGTAAACGCGGCGCCCACAGCCGACGCCGGCCCGGATGCGAACGCCGTGACCGGCCAGCCCGTGACGCTGGATGGATCGGGGTCTTCCGATCCCAACGGCAATATGATCACGTTCTCCTGGCGGTTTTTGAGCACGGCGCCGGGTAGCAACCTGGCGGATGCCGATATCGTGAACCCCAGGAGCCCCGCCCCGAGCTTCACGCCGGACATGGACGGGGCCTATGAGCTCGAGCTTACCGTGACTGATCCAAGAGCGCTGTCGGACACCGATACCGTGCTCATCACGGCCGCGACAGCCAACGTCGCGCCCAACGCCGACGCCGGCCTGAACCAGAATGCGGAAGTGTTGACGCTCGTAAACCTCGACGGCTCGGGCAGCAGTGATCCGGACAACGGCCCGGCGACTCCATTGACGTTCCAGTGGAGCATTGTGAGCGTGCCGGTTGGGAGTGGGATCGACGAAACTGACCTGCAGCCGGATGCGAACAGCACGCAGCCGAGCTTCACTCCGGATGTGATCGGGCTCTACCGCCTGACCCTCACCGTTTCCGACGGCGATCTCAGCGATTTCGACGACGTGGACATCACCGTCGCGTTACCGAACGTGCCGCCCAACGCCGACGCCGGATCGGACATCGTGGTGCAGCTTGGGCCGCCTGCCCAAACCGCCACGCTCAACGGCACAGGGAGCAACGACCCGGACAACGGCCCGGTGACGCCATTGACGTTCGAGTGGACCTTTGTCAGCCTGGCACCCGGCAGCTCGCTGACCAACGGCGACATTCAAAACGCGAACACGGACACGGCCAGCTTCACGCCGGATGCCGCGGGTGTGTATACGCTGCAGTTGCGCGTATTCGACGGTTTGGATGAAGGCTTCAATGCGGTCATGGTGACGGCCAATGCCGCACCGGTAGCCCTGGCCGATGCCTTCGACGTGGACGAGGATACGCCGCTCACGGTGCCCGCACCCGGCGTGCTGACCAACGACGCCGACGCGAACAGCGATCCCCTGATCGCGGTGCTGGACAGCGGGCCTACCAACGCCCAATCCTTCACCCTGAATGCCGACGGCTCGTTCGACTACACGCCGAACGCCGACTTCACCAGCGACGACAGCTTCACCTACCACGCCAACGACGGTAGCGTCGACTCCAACGTGGCGACCGTGACCATAACGGTCAACCCCGCGAACGATGTGCCAGTGGCGGTGAACGACCCATCCTATACCACCGATGAGGACGGTGGCGCCTTGGCGGGCACGAGCGTGCTCGCGAACGACACCGACGCGGAGAACGACACGCTGATCGCGATCCTCGATACCGGCCCGACCAACGCGAGTGCCTTCAACTTGAACGCGGACGGTACCTTCAGCTACACGCCGAACGCCGACTTCTTCGGCACCGATACCTTCACCTACCACGCCAACGACGGCAATTCCGACTCCAACGTCGCGACCGTGACGATAACGGTCAATGGGGTCAACGACGCGCCGTCCTTCACGGCCGGTGGGAATCAGACGGTAAATGAAGGCGCCGGGCCACAAACGGTGAATCCCTGGGCTACCGCCATCGACGATGGTGATCCAGGGGTCACCCAGACGCTGACATTCAACATCACCGGAAACACCAACGCCGCGCTCTTCAGCGCAGGTCCTGCGATAAGCGCGGCCGGTGTACTGACCTACACGCCAGCCGTGAACGCGAATGGTACCGCGAACATCACGGTCACCTTGTCGGATGACGGCGGCATCGCCAACGGCGGCGACGACAGCTCGGACCCACAGAGCTTCACCATCACCGTCAATCCCGTCAACAACGCACCCGCCTTCAACCCCGGCCCGAACCAGACCGTGGACGAAGACTCGGGGGCACAGTCGGTGAGTGGCTGGGCCTCGGGGATCTCCGCGGGACCCGCCGATGAATCCGGCCAGACGGTGAGCTTCAACGTCACCGGAAATACCAACTCGGCGCTGTTCTCGGCCGGTCCTTCGGTGTCTGCAACGGGCGTGTTGACCTATACCCCGGTCGTCAACGCCTTCGGTAGCGCTACCATCACGCTTACCCTCTCCGATAACGGCGGCACCGCGAACGGTGGGGTCGATACCTCGGCGCCCCAGAGCTTCACGATCACCGTAAACGCCGTGAACGACGCGCCTTCCTTCGTCTCGGGAGGCAACGTGACCGTCCTCGAAGACGCCGGGCCACAGTCGCTGGCGTGGGCCACCGGGATATCCCCGGGACCGGCCAATGAATCCGGTCAGACGCTCAGCTTCCTGGTAAGCAACAACAACAACGCGCTGTTTACGGGGCAGCCGACGGTCTCATCAAGCGGTGCACTGACCTTCACCTCGGCACCGAACGCCTTCGGCTCTGCAACCGTCATGGTCACGCTTCAAGACAACGGTGGCACCGCGAACGGTGGGGCGGATAGCTTCGGGCCGTTGAGCTTCACCATCACGGTCACGCCGGTCAACGACGCGCCAGTCGCGACCGCCAAGTCGCACCAGACCCACTCCGGGATCCGCGTCACCATCGGTGCCAGCGACAGCGGCAGGCTCAAGGACGGCGCAACCGACGTGGACGATCCGTTCGGCGATCTCGCCGTCAACGCAACCTTCACCAGCATCACCCCGGCGGGGGCCACCATCGCGCTGAGCAACGCGGCGACTGGAACTTTCACCTACAACCCGCCGGCCGGTTTCTCCGGTGCGGCCTCCTTCCAGTTCCAGGCGTGCGATGACGGCGTCCCGACGCCACCCGTCATGTGCAGCGCGCCCGCCACGGTGAGCTTCACCGTCACCGGCCCGGACCTCTGGTTCGTCGATGACAGCGCCGGAGCGGGCGGCAGCGGCCGGCTCACTGATCCCTTCGATGCGCTTGCCGATCTACCGGGCAGCCGAGGGAACAGCGACCGCATCTTCGTCTTCTCCGGTACCTACGGGGCCGGGCACACCTTGTTGACGAGCGAGCAGCTCATCGGGCAGGGCGCCTCAGGTACCTTCGACAGCGTGTTCGGCGTCACCACACCGGCGAACGGCACGCTCGATTCGAGACCCGCGCTTGGCGGCGCCCGGCCGCAGTTGAACGGCACGGTCACGCTTGCTGGAAGCAGCACGGTGCGCGGCCTCAACATCTCCTCCTCCACCGCCACTGGCCTGACCGACCCCGTTGCTGCCATCTTGGGGGTGACGGTCAGCGAGACTTCGGTGACCTCGACTACTGGCACGGCCGTAAATCTCAGCAGCACCGGCGGCACCGTCGGCCTCACCGCCGTCTCGGCCAACGGCGCGGCCAACGGCATCGTGCTGAACAATACAACGGGCAGTTTTACCGTGACGGGCAATTCAAGCGGATTGTGCGGTGGGCAAGTTGGCAGCGGCCCGCCTGCCGCGGCGGCTCCCGTCAACCCTCCGGTTACCGCGGACTGCACGGGCGGAACGATCCAGAGCAGCACCGGTCCGGGAATCGTGCTTAACAACGCTCAAAACATCTCGCTAATAAGGATGCGGGTCATTAACGGCGGTAATGACGGTCTTCAGGGCACAAACGTTACTGGCTTTTCGCTGATATCGAGTCTTTTCGACAACAACGGCAATGCCTTAAACGAAAATGGGCTGGATTTCGGCGATTCGAGCAGCACTACGCCAAACGGGCTCCACGGTACGGGCGTCATTACGAATTCGACGGTTCAGAACTCCTATTACAACGGCGTCAGCATCCGCAACCTCGACGGTGTGGCGTTAACATCGTTTACTGTCACCGGCAGCCAATTTCGCAGTCTTCCGGCGAATGGGGATTCGAACGACAGTGTGTTTATGGAGGCCGGTGGGACCGCGAATATGGCGATCAGCGTCACCGGCAGCTTCTTTGCCTCGATCGAGGGCGATCATTTCCAGGCCGCGGCCCTTAATAGCGGCACACTCAATGTCAATCTCACGAACAACACGCTGACCGGCGGACACTCGACCCCGCTCGGCCAGGGCATCACGATCAATGCCGCCACCGGAGTCGCTTTTGGCGGTTATACCGGTAGGATCGATTACGACATCAACGGCAATAACATTACCGGAGCGGTCTCGAACGGCGCGACGGTCGCTCTTGGAACATCGAGCGCAACGGCGGTCTTCGACGGCTTTGTCCGAAACAATGTTATCGGGACATCGGCGGTCGCCCTATCTTGTTCGACGCAGGCGAACGGCGTTTACATTGATGCCCGCGGCAACGGTACGCATACCTCCTCCGTCACTGGCAACACGATCCGCCAATGTTTTGATCGCGGCATCCTGAGCGAGGCCGGCGACGGTGACAGCGTGCTCAACCTGACGGTGACCGGCAACACCATCGACCAGCAGGTCGGAGCCCTCGCCCGTGAGGCCATCCAGACGAACCACGGGATCACCACGACGAACGTGTTCGGCAACGTGGACAGCAACGCGGTCTGTCTGCAGCTCGGCGGCGCGGGCGCGCTCGCGAACACCTTCAGCCACGGTGGCGGAGCGCCCGACGATTTCCGTCTGCGAAAGCGTTTCGAGTCCACCGTACGGCTTCCCGGCTACGCCGGGGGCACTGGACAGGACGCGACTTCGTTAGGTCAAGTCGTCACCTTCATCCAGGGTCAAAACACCGGCAGCGCCGGCGAGCCTGGGAGCGCGTCTGCGAGCGGCGCGGGTGGCGGCTACACCGCTGGGGCGGCGTGCCCGCTGCCGCTGTAGCAGGAACAGCGATATACTGAGTTGAGTTACGAGGGGGAGATATCTATGGCAGAACCTTTCTTGTCCGAGATCCGGATCATGAGCTTCGGTTATGCGCCGAAGGGCTGGGCGATGTGCAACGGCCAGCTCTTACCCATCAACCAGAACCAGGCGCTCTTCTCGCTCTTGGGCACGACCTTTGGCGGGGACGGCCGTGTGAACTTCGCCCTCCCGGATCTGCAGGCGCGGACGCCGATCCATGTCGGGAGCGGCCACACGCTGGGGGAGCGGGGTGGGGAACAGGCCCATACCCTCTCGATCGCGGAGCTGCCGACACATACCCACGTCGCCATGGCGTCACCGACGAACGCCAACATCCCCGCCCCGGGGGCTGCGGTCCTCGGGGGAGCATTGAACACCTACCGGGGACCGGACAGCCTGGTATCGCTCAATCCGGGCTCCGTCACTAACACTGGAGGGAGTCAGGCTCATTCGAATATGCAGCCGTTCCTGACGTTGACGTTCTGCATTGCCCTGCAGGGCATCTTCCCGTCACCGAACTAGAGGAGGGACCACATGGCACAACCATATGTTGGTGAGATCCGCATGTTCGCGGGCAACTTTGCCCCCGCCGGTTGGATGTTCTGCGAGGGACAACTCCTGCCGATCTCCGAAAACGAGACCCTCTTCAATCTCATTGGTACGACCTACGGCGGCGATGGGGAGAGCACCTTCGCCGTGCCTGATCTCCGCGGGCGGCTGCCCGTCCATCAAGGCAACGGCTTCATCCTCGCCGAGACCGGTGGGGCGGAGGAGATCACGCTGACCGTGCAACAGATCCCCGCGCACAGCCATCCGCTGCTGGCCTCGACAGGCCCCGCCAGCTCGAACACCCCTGTAGGGAACCTGCCGGCCGCGACAACGGCGATCAATATTTATGTCGACGACGTGCCGAACAGTAACCTGAGTCCTCTGGCAGTGTCGGCGACAGGCGGAAGTCAACCGCACACCAACTTTCAGCCCTACCTCTGCATCAATTTCATCATTTCCCTGTTCGGCATCTTTCCGCCGCCGTCCTGATAGGAGACAGTCATGGCTGATCCGTTTGTTGCTGAAATCAGAATTTTCCCATTTAATTTCGCGCCCAAGGGTTGGGCGTGGTGTGATGGGCAGCTCATGCCGCTGTCGCAGAACACGGCGCTGTTCTCGTTGCTGGGGACGACCTACGGGGGAGACGGAAAGTCGAACTTCGCGCTTCCCGACCTCCAGGGTCGCGCGCCGATGCACCCGGGCCAGGGTCCTGGACTTTCTCTACACGATCTAGGCGAAACCGGGGGCTCCGATACGGTGACGCTTCTCGAGTCCGAGATCCCGGCGCACACGCACGCGATGCGCGCATCATCCGACGACGGGGATCTCAAGACTCCGGCACCGACCCGTTCACTGGCGCGCTCCATCGGTGGGTTCGCCTACCAGTCCACCACGACCGGGCTGCAAGCAATGGCGCCGCAGACTCTCCCCCCCGCGGGCGGCAGCCAGCCCCACAACAACCTGCAGCCGTACCTGACCTTCTACTTCTGCATCGCGTTACAGGGGGTGTTTCCGCCGCGGAGCTGATGCCCGTCACCTTCCGTCCCATCGGCCCCGACGACCAGGCCTTCCTCCTTGAGGTCTATTCGAGCACCCGTCGGGAGGAGCTGGCACTGGTCGATTGGGACGAAGACAAAAAGGCGCGTTTCCTCCAGATGCAGTTCGCCGCCCAGCACCAGTACTACCAGGACTACTACGCCGAGACCGACTTTCTCATCATTCTCCTGGATGAACTTCCTGTCGGACGCTTCTACCTCGCCCGTTGGCTGGGTGAGATCCGCATCGTTGACCTCGCTCTCCTACCGGCCCATCGAAATGCGGGGATCGGCACACGGATATTATCGGAGGTGCTGGCCGAGGCGGCGCGCGCCGGCAAGCCGGTTCGTATCCACGTGGAGAAGCTCAATCCTGCCCTCCGGCTCTATGAACGCCTGGGGTTCACCCGAAACGCCGACAAGGGGGTCTATTGGTTTCTGCAATGGATGCCGTCCCTCGCCGATCAGGTAAAAATTGCCTCGTAGCGCGTGCCCTCGCCGTCGACGCCGATGGGCACCAGAAATAGATCTAACACCCCTAAGCTCCGATGCTCTACCGGGTAGATCTTCTGGATGAGCACGGGCGCCTTGGGTCCGCGGAATACCAGCGAGAATGGCTCCCGCTCGGCACGGGGGTGTTTATGACCCAGTCCGTTGACCTCCACGAGCTCCATTTCGATGGACCCCGCAATGATGAATCCCTCGTTGAGGCAATCAGTCCAGATCTCTTTGGTCAGCGTCTCTAGCATGCGAACGGTGATGGACCGGTTATTATTGGACCTAGCGTCTGATGGTAGCCGCTTTTCAATCGCCTGAAAATGGATCCGTCACATTCATCCGGGTATGAGCGAACTCAGCGCCGCCGGGTGCTGCGTCTACTCGCTAGGCCAGACGGACTATCCAATCTCTAGAAAAGCATCACGGATGCGATCGCAGGCCCAATTCAACTCGGTCTCGGTGATGATGAGCGGCGGAGCCAGGCGGATCACGCTCTCATGGGTATCTTTGGTGAGGATGCCGTGCGAGGCGAGCCGCGTACAGACGTCCCGTGCCGAAAAGCGCTCGGTGTCGATCTCGACGCCGATGAATAAACCCTTGCCGCGCACGGCGCGAATATAGGGGCTTTTCAGGGTGCGTAAGCGCCCGAGAAAGTACTCGCCCAGCTCGGCGGCGCGCTCGGCCAGACGCTCCTCCACCAGCACGTTAAGCGCTTCGAGGCCGACCGCCGCGGCGAGCGGGTTACCCCCGAACGTGCTGCCGTGGCTCCCCGGCGTGAAAACCTCCATCACCTCGCGCCGGGCAAGAAACATCGATACCGGCAGGAAACCGCCCCCGAGCGCTTTGCCGAGCGTGATCCCATCGGGTTTGACGCCCTCGTGCTGACAGGCCAGCACGCGACCGGTGCGTCCGAGTCCGGTTTGGATCTCATCGCAGAGAAGCAACACGTTGTGGGCGCGGCAAAGCTCCGCGCAATGCTTGAGATAACCCGCGGGCGGCACGATGATCCCGGCTTCGCCCTGGATCGGTTCGACCAAGAACGCCGCCGTGCGGGGATTGATGGCATGCGCGAGCGCCTCGGCATCCCCGAAAGGGATGCGCACGAAGCCCACGGGGAAAGGTCCGAAGTGCTGCCTATAATCGCGCTCGGAAGAAAGTCCCACGAGGGTGATGGTACGGCCGTGAAAATTGCCGTCACAGACGATGATCTCGGCGCGATCCCCGGCCACGCCCTTGACCTCGTAAGCCCAGCGCCGCGCGGCCTTCAGCGCCGTCTCGACCGCCTCGGCCCCGGTATTCATGGGTAAGCCCATGGCGAGTCCGGTAAGCTCGCAGGCGCGCCGCACGAAGGGCGCGAGCACCTCGGTGTGAAAGGCCCGTGACACGACCGCCAGCCGTGCCGCTTGGCTGCCTAGGACCTTGAGCAAGCGCGGGTGCGCGTGGCCGAAACTGACTGCCGAGTAAGCGCTCATCATGTCGAGATAGCGGTTGCCGCGCTCATCCCACACATTACATCCCTCCCCGCGCGTCAACACCACCGGCAGCGGCTGGTAGTTATGCGCACAGTATGCGCGCTCCAATTCGATGACCGATGGCATACGCTTACCTCGTCCAACAGGCTGCCAAGAGGTCAATCACCAGGCGGGCGGTCTTGTCCTCGCGGTCATGCGAGGGGTTAAACTCGGCGATTTCGGCCAAGACCAGTTGCGGCGCCAGCCGTCGAAGGCTTTCGACTAAATCGAGTCCCCGCAGACCATTAGGCGCCGGGGTCCCGACCCCGGGCGCGTCCGTGGGGTCAACTGCATCGAGGTCGATGCTAAGCCCGACGACGGCGGCGCCGCGGGAGGCGATCGCGAAGGCCTTGCCCAGGCTCCGCGTAAGGCCCCGCGCCCGCACTTCGTCCATCGTGATCACCCGCACCCCAATGCGGTGCAGCAATTCCGCCTCCTCGGGCTCGTAGCTGCGTACGCCCACGACACAGACGTTCTCAGGGCGCAGCTTCGCGCCAGGGTATAGCAGATCCGTTAGCTCAGGCGGCCCGACGCCTAGGAGGATGGCGAGCGGCATCCCGTGCAGGGCGCCGCTCGGGCTGGTCGCGGGAGTATGACTGTCCATATGGGCATCGATCCAAACGAGGCCCATAGACCTGCGCAACGCGGATGCGATCGCACTCCAGCTTGCTATCGCGCAGGTATGATCCCCCCCGATAACCGCGACACGCCGGCCGCTGTGCAGCGCGTGCCCGAGAGCGGCGGCGAGTTCCTCGCAATACGCTTTGATTTCTTTGATGCTTTCCGTAGCGGCGCGGAGCGCGGGCCGGCGCACGATGTCGGCCCAGACCGCTTTGAGGCCGCGGTCGCGCAACTGGCTGGTAAGGCCGTATTCCCGCAACGCGTCAGGGCCTAATCCACAACCCGGATCGGCGGCGCCCATCCCCGAAGCCGCGCCAATAACGCGTAGCTCGGTGGCGGCGTGCGGGACTGCTTGGGTCGAGCCAAGCGAAACCTCGCCATCGCTTCGATCGTCCAGAATATGTAAAGCCATACGTCGAACCGCGGTTGATGCCGAGTGATTAAACTCCCCACGTTAGACCATTGCCGCTTTGGTTTGGTTTGATGATTGGCCGGCGCGCGGGCACCTTGGCGCTACAACCGCGTCTAAAGGCATAATCCCTGCCTCTGGAGTATCGAAATAATGAACTTCTTGAACGAATTGGGAATTGCGGAGGTCAACCCGGGTTCTTGCACGGGGCCGGGCCAGTGGTCCGGCGGGACCGACGCGGGCGTCTTGTCGTCGTACGCACCTGCCACGGGAGAAATCATCGCGAGCGTCTACGAATCCACCGTCACTGACTATGAAGCGGTGCTCGAACGCTCGCGGAGCGCCTTCCATGAGTGGCGCCAGGTGCCGGCGCCGCGCCGCGGCCAGCTCATACGCCGGCTCGGTGATGCGCTGCGCGCGCACCAGGAGGCGCTAAGCGGTCTCATCGCCTTGGAGTCTGGCAAGATCAAGGCCGAGGCCGAGGGCGAGGTGCAGGAGATGATCGACATCGCCGAGCTCGGCGTGGGGCAATCGCGCATGCTGTATGGATGCACCATGCACTCGGAGCGGTCCCGGCACCGCCTCTATGAACAGTGGCACCCGCTCGGCGTCGTTGGGGTGATCACCGCTTTCAATTTCCCCGTGGCCGTCTGGGCATGGAATGCCTTTATCGCGGCCGTGGCCGGGAACACGGTCATTTGGAAGCCGTCCCCGCGTACTCCGCTCTCGGCCGTCGCGGTTCAGCGCCTGTGCAACCGGGTGATGGAAGAGGCGGGCTACGGCGGCATCTTTTCGCTCTTCGTGACGCGCGATAATGAACTCGCAGAGCGTCTGGTGCGCGACCGGCGCGTGCCGCTTATTTCATTTACCGGGTCGACGGCCGTCGGGCGGCGGGTCGGGGAGATCGTCGCCGCGCGCCTTGGGCGGAGCCTCTTGGAGCTTTCCGGCAATAACGCCGTGATCGTGGACGAAAGCGCCGATCTTGATCTCGCCGTGCGCGCTATTGTGTTCGGAGCGGTAGGGACTGCCGGGCAACGCTGCACCTCGACGCGCCGGTTGATCGTGCACGAAAGCCTCTACCAGACCATTGTCGAACGCTTGATCGCAGCCTACCGTCAGATCCGCATCGGTTTGCCGCTCGACCCCGAGGTCGTGATGGGCCCCCTCATCAGCGGCGAGGCGGTGGCGGCATTCTCTCGCGCCCTACGGGAAGCCGAAGAGGCGGGCGGTGAGATCCTGTACGGCGGTCAGGTCATCGAGGGTCCGGGTTATTACGTGCAACCGACGCTGGTGCGGGCGCAAAACAACTGGCCGGTCGTCCAGCGAGAGACCTTCGCGCCGATTCTTTATCTTATGACCTTTAACGCCTTCGAGGACGCTATCGCGATCAACAACGATGCCCAGCAGGGTTTATCCTCGGCGCTCTTCACGAATGACTTGCGCCGCGCCGAGCGTTATCTCGCCGCCGCCGGATCGGACTGCGGGATCGCCAATGTCAATGTCGGCACCTCCGGCGCGGAGATTGGCGGCGCCTTCGGCGGAGAAAAAGACACGGGCGGGGGGCGCGAGGCCGGATCCGATGCCTGGAAATGCTATATGCGCCGCCAGACCAATACGATCAACTGGGGGACCGAGCTTCCCCTGGCCCAAGGGATCCGCTTCGGCACCTACAAACCCTAATTCGCTCTTCAGAGAACCAGCCCACCTCTCGCCTTGCCAGTTGACTTTTGCAATCGCTAGCGGCGGCGTTCCAAACTCGGTTATCTTACGCTGATGCCTTTCTTCAAAAAATAATGGCAGACTGACCTCATGAACCCGAATCGTCGTTTAAAATCTATATACTTCGCGGGCGGGGTATGAACCCCGCCCTTGACCAAAGGGGGGCAGCTGCGCTTCTCCCCTTTGGAAACCCCATCGCTAAGGTACCCGCGGCAAGACCGCGGGGTATGCGTTTAACTAACCGTACCCCTTTAATTCCGAATTCGCCGGGATCAGGCCGCCCGCGCCGCTCCGGTTACTCATTCTGAAATCCCGACAAGAACATTGTGAAAAAACAGCATTTTGACGTGGTCGTTGTGGGTGGCGGTTGCGTCGGCGTCGCCACAGCCTACAGGCTTAACGTCCGGCACCCGAACCTGAAGGTGGCCATACTCGAAAAAGAAGATAGGCTAGCGGCCCACCAAACCGGCCACAACTCGGGGGTTATCCACTCGGGTATCTATTACAAACCCGGCTCCCGTAGAGCAAGACAATGCGTCGAAGGCCGCCGAGAGTTAGTAGCCTTCGCTAAAGAGCATAAGATTGACCACGACATTTGCGGGAAAATCATCGTGGCTACACACGAAAAAGAATTACCTTTCCTGAACAAGCTGTTCGAAAACGGGCAAGCTAACGGCGTGGAAAACATCGAGTTGATCGATACGAAGCGAATCAGAGAAATCGAGCCTTTCGTCGAGGGCATCGCCGGTATCTGGGTAGGTTGTACGGGTATCATCGATTTCGCGGCGTTGACGAATAAGCTCAGCGAACTGCTGCAACAGCAGTTTAGCGAAAGCAAGATCTTTTTAGGAACAGAAGCGAGAAGCTTTGTTCACCACCACAACTCTACCGAGATTATAACTAACCACGGCACGTTCAACGCGGGTAATGTCGTAATCTGCGGGGGACTCCAAAGCGACCGCATCGCCCACCAAAATAAAGCGAAAAGCAATGTGCGAATCTTGGGTTTTCGCGGGGATTATTACGACCTTGCCGAGAAAGGGGTACACAAGGTACGCAATCTTGTTTACCCAGTGCCCGACCCGAGGTTCCCCTTTCTAGGCGTGCATTTTACTCGTATGATTCGAGGTGGTGTGGAGTGCGGACCCAACGCAGTGCTAGCATTTAAACGCGAGGGCTACACGAAAACGGCATTTAATCTCCGGGACACGTCCGATACCCTCTTGTTCGGCGGTACATGGAAGTTTGTTATGAAGCATTGGCGTTTTGGTCTCGATGAATACCGTGGTGCGTTTTCTAAATCATATTTCCTGGAGCGTCTTCGTAAGCTTATTCCGGCACTCGAGAGCGATGACATCGTGGCGAGCCGTTGCGGCGTGCGCGCGACAGCCCTTGGGCCGGACGGTGAAATAATCGACGATTTCAATATCGAATTCTACGGAAACGCCATTCACGTAATTAACGCACCCTCACCCGCCGCGACTGCGTGCCTGGCCATTGGTCGAGTTGTTGAAGAAATGGCGACGGAACGCTTCGGTTTGAACGGTCGCTAATATGAAAGCTCCCGTTTGTTTTAAGCGACTAAGGCCTGCTCTAAATTCACGCCTGTTAATATTAGGGAAGCTCTGCAAAAGTGTCGCGAGCAAGCCCAGATGCACGAAGCCGCGGAGCGAGTCGCGAGACATATCAGGTAGATAGGCGAGCGACGAGCGAGCACGCGACAAAGCAGATGGGCTGCGCAGTAACTTTTGCAGAGCTTCCTTAGAATGTCATCCGTAGATTGGCAAAGATCCTGTTCTCCGTGAATTCGTTCTCGACAGCATCGGAGCTTGATTCTACGCGCCGGTAACCAATGGTAGCCAAGAGACTGCGTCCAAGCCAATGCTGCAGCTGGACCCGTAGATTGATCAAGTCCTCCGATTCTGCGGTCGTCGTGGGTTCCGGACCTCCGTCGGTCGTCGTCCAGCCAAAACGCGCATCGAGGTTTGTTAAGGGGGTAATACGGCGCGTCCAGATCGCCGCTGCGCCGAAGAGGCTTTGGTTCTCCCCGCTTAATTGAAAATCGCGGCTTTCGTCAAACACAGAAAGGATGATCTGATTACGCTCGGTTTGAAAAACCACACCACTTGATAGGCGTTTGCTTACAAAAACCTCGTTCGTCTGTGTCGGGATACCGCCGTCCGGCAGTACCGGATCCCCGGTTATTGGGTCAACTGGGCTAATATTGATCCCACGTGAACGAACCGCGCGCTCAATCTGTCTATCGCGCACGGTTTCTGCTTCTTCATCGTATCGTAACAGCCAGGTTGTGCGTTTGGTTTGATGGCTTAGGTTAACGGCGTATTGGTTACCGAAAAATCTTTTACCGTAAGTGGCTTCAAGCGTTGTTCTCGCGGATGGCGTCCAACGCCCGCCAATATTCCAGATAATGGTATTGTCTATGGGCTCACTACTCGCGAAACTATTTTTTTCGTAGCCGAGATCACCCAAGAAGCGAACGGACGGACGATAAACGTACTCCAAACGGCCGACTATCTGCTCAAACTCGGTGGTTTCCCCGGTATCGTAATCGATCTGTTCATTCTCGTAGGTAAGCGTCCACGGAAACCGAAGGTAGCGGCTACCGCTCCTCACATCAGCGCGGTAATTCAGCGATCGGCTGTCGTCAATACTAGCATTTGATTGGGCTATGTCCGTATTGGTATCTGAAGAGCTGACATCATCGTAGGTGAAACGCACCTCGGCGTCCGCGAAATTTCCGAAGCGCCGTAGCAAGTAAGGGGATACGCTATAAGTCGTTACATCCACGCGATCGCCAGTAACATTAATGTTGTCGTCGGCATCATTTAAAGCCGCTGCGGGACCAAAATTTGAGAACGCGCCGCTCCCGGTCGTTATTATGTTTTGCTGGGTAAGCGTGGTGTTTGCATCCAAAAATATTAACTGCTCGACTAGCTCCGTATTTAGCGATGAAAAAAGCCTATGGAAGGTGTCGTCGAGCTCAGGGTTGCTCGCGTACAAAAGGTGCTGCAAATTGTAGTTTAACTCAAAGGCCAATCGCCGCGTGTTACCCAGCAATTGAACACCGGGTTTCAATACCGTAACGAAGTCATCCCGCGTCTCAGAACTCGTCAGATCGATATTATCCGTGTATGTCTCGCCAAGCCTAAACTCCGGGACAATTGTCCAACCAGGACGGATGGTGTAGGCAGCATCCTCGTACACCGGCTGATCGGAGAATTCATCGAATGCTACGGGCGCGGTAATACGCTTTGGTGTTGCGTCGCGTACTCGGCGCTGAGATCCGACGGTATCCTGTGTTGCCTCGGACTCGGGCTGTAGACCTGCTGCTGATGCGACGGGGCAATTTAAGACGAGCAAAATCATGTTGGCTGAGATAATTCCAACACTCTCGCTCACTCTCCGAATAGGGCTTGGATAATCGCCTCTCACCGGATTCGACTGACCACGCGCTCAGGTCCTGGTGGCCTCAGATTTCGCGCATGCTTGTGGTGGGCCATACCAAACCGGAAGAAATGCTACAAACGACGGGGTAATGGATTAGGAGCAAGCGCTTCCCAGTTGGATATTTTGCCGATACCGTTCCCGAGCTATCGATCTTGTGCCGGTAACCCATCGATCTTGCGGCATGGCGCTTCTGTATTAGGGATTAGTCCATTTCGCCGCCGAGCTATATCCCGGTACTCTGATCGCTTGAGCGTAACTGGAAGTTTACCTACTACTCAATAAATTACAAGGTTTTTGTTAGATTTATTCTCGAACACTACGGAATTTTGCATACTGTTCGTAATAAATGGTTTCTGAGCGGTCAAGACTCTTATTCAAGACGAGACCAATATTCTTTACAAACTCAATTTGCTTTAGCCCAGTAAGGAGCTCTTTCTCCGTTGTCTTCTCTTCCTGCACTACAACAACCACCTGCCCCATATGTCGCGCGAGTGCACTCGATTCGGTCGCCGCGAGTAGCGGCGGGCTATCAAAAACAAAAATCCAATCAGCAAACTGCCGGGCCATGATTTCTAATAGACTGATCATTCGTTGACTTGAAAATAGTTCAGCGACATTCGGCATTCCTGTCCCCGCGGGGATGACGTGCAGTCCATTAATGTTTGTTCCCACTAAAGCATCAAGCACGGTTTGGTTGGGAGTGACAAGTAGATCCGTCAAGCCTAGCTCTGCCTCTATCCCTAGAATCTTAGCTACGTTGTCTTTCGCAACATCGGTATCAACCAAAACGACTCTGCGGTCAACTTCCATCGCGAGGTTGATCGCAAGATTAACCGCTAAAAACGTCTTACCCTCGTCGGTTCGTGAACTTGTAATCATGATCAGGTTTTTGCAATGATCATGATCCAACACGTTCATCGTGTCAATCGAGCCACTCAACAATCGACTCTTTATATGACGTAACTCTATAGCGATGCGGCTGCTTGGCTCGTCGGGCGTTACCATACCCATCTGCTTGAGCTTACCAAAATCCAAGCTAGCGTGCTGTTTTGCGGTGAAGTGCGGCGAAGGATACTCCCCTCCCACCGGTTGGTCAGCGGCGCGAAGAAAAGCTGCATCTTGATCTACCGCGTCTACGGCGGGTTCTTTGAAGAACTCCGAAACGGCTTTTTCGATAAGATTCATAAGGTCATCCGCGTGCCTTAGACCGCCCGGTATTCCCTAACCACCATATTCCTTGAACCTCTCATCCAACGATACCAAGTCCCGCTAAATTCATAAGTGCATCAACCTGTAGCAAGTACATGGCATTGAGAGTCACATAAAGCACTAGCAACGCACCAATACCGAAAAAGAAAGAACCGTCTACAAACGGCTTGTACGATTTAAGTTTACCGGTTCCGGCATTGTAAGATACGGTACCGAGTACAGGTACATTTATTAGTTTTTCCAGCCCTCTACGTGTATATATCACCGGGTTGCTGAGCGCGAGGGCTAGCGCCAGCGCTACCCCGGATGCCATCGCGATTGCAAACACCGCAGCACTGAAAACGAATCGACGGGGCCCAATAGGAGTCCTCGGTACCCGAGGCTGCTCCAAGACCCTCACCTTCCCGCCTCCCGCCTTATCAGATAGCCCCGCGATCTCTCGCCCTTCGGCGAGCTTTTGGTATTTTTCCTGTTGCACGGCATAGTCTCGATTCAAACTTACTAATTCGGCTTCGACCTGCGGTATTGTTACAATATTTTGCTCCAAGGCATCAAGGCGACGTTTATATTCTGCAACACGCGCTCGTAATGCGGCAGCGTTCGCCTCGGCCTTACCGAGCTGAAGCTTTAAGCCTTGATAGGCCGGGTTATAATCGAGAGAGTTTAGACTTCGTTCGCCGGTGGAAACCGGATCTCTTGCCTCACTGGAGGGGTTTTTTATCATTTTGTCCAGCAACTTTTTGGCGGCGATCACGTCGGGGTGTTTATCCGTAAACTTCAGTTGCAATTCGGCAAGTTTTGTCTGTTGCGCCTTTACTTGCTCAAAGATAGGATTCTGAACACGGCCCGCCTCCAGTGCCTTAAAACTATCCAACTGAGCCCGGATAGAACTTGCGCTATCATCTGCTTCATTTAAATCAAGCACCGCACTTCTATATAGATTCTTTGCGTCTTCCAACCTGGAATAATAGCTTCGCCCATCATCAGGCATCAAACCAATATTCTTTCGTTTAAATTCTTTGAGCCTTTGTTCTGCTTCCTGTAGTTTGGTCTCGTATTCTCTAAGTTGTTTTGTAATGAATCGCTGAGCAACATCCGCATCATTTTGGCTCGCTTTGGTGAGCGTTTCCTCAAACATTTTGACCGTGGTCCGCGCAATCGAATGGGCTACCCGCGGATCCTTGTGCTGGTACACGATGTCATAAACACTCCGCTGATCAACATTCGACGTAATCTCAAGGGAATCTTTTATTTTCTTAATCGCCGAATCAAATTCAGAAGGTGTCACTCTTGTTTTATCGATACCCGCTGCTTTCGCCAGGCGCTCCAAATTCGGCCTAACTAATAATGCGTGCCGCATCATGGTAGCCATTTCATCGGCTACAGCACTTTGAGCGGCAAGATCTTTAAGCAAAGACTGCAAAAGTGACGTTTTGTCGATATAGAGCGTAGCTTTCGATTCGTACTTATTCGGAAGCATCGCCACCCCAATCCATCCGATTAGACAAACAAAAAATGCACAGGTCAAAGCGATCCAACGGTGGCGCCACACCATTCGTAGATAGATCTTCAGTTGTTCCAACATCTCATCCATAGTCATTCGTCTCAGCTATACCGCGACAAACCTATCAGAATCATCATTAAAACCAAGCTTCAGGAATGATTAGGACATCGCCGGGGTGCACTCTAACATTGGCACTCATGTCCCCCGTCTGTACAAGGTCTTCCAATCTGACTATCGTTTCGACCTCTTTGCCATTAACCGTCCTAACGAGTTTGGCGCTATTTCCGTCGGCGAAGGGCGTAAGGCCCTGAACGAGGATCATAACGTCTAACAAGGTCATATTATTCCGATAGGCTAATGCCTTGGGCTTGACTGCTTCACCGACCACCCTGATCTGTTCGGCGTATTGACCTATAAAACTAACGACTGTAACGGTCACGATGGGATCGCGAATAAAGTCCGCAATCGCTGTCTTAATACCCTGAGCGAGTTGATTGGATGTCTTCCCACTGGCGACGATGTCCCCTCCAAGGGGCACGGCGATTTTGCCATCCGGCCGCACTGGAATGCGCTTGACCGAGACTTCAGGGTTTTGCCACACAAAGATGTTTAACTCGTCACCCGGACCGATCAGATACTCATAGTTCCGTTTCTCTGAATCATTTAACGTGATCGCAGATTTCTCAGAAAAAAAACTACAGGATGTAATAAGGACCGCACACACAGACGCAACTAAACAAACGAATAATTTTTGAAGTAATCGAAAGTACTCCTCGGATGATGAACCATCAGAACGTCTTGTATTAATCTCGGTGTGGTGTTTTTTTGGCATGACGGCTATGCTATTTCTGCGGTTAAACATAATCTGTCGAGAGACCGTATCCGTAATAGGATTTTAATGGATCGCTTGCCATAAACATCGATTGCCGGGCAAGCTAATCACGAACGACACGACTTAAATGCGTTCTCATTCAATTCTAAGCCCGCTCCCCTCCATAGGCAAGCAAACTAAGGACCAGTCACATAACTCGATGCATTTCCAAGCGGTAAGAAAATCGCGGCAGCGGTTCACCGCCTAACGGACCCAATTTGCCGTTCAGACAACTGGAGCTACCTCAAACTATTACAACATTCCGGGGGTTTCACAGTTGGCGGTTTTATCGCCGTCCATTAGACGTTTGCGATCAACGACACTCAATATCCAAAAAAAGACTCCAGTATTTCCGAGTCCCAGCAGGGCCTCGCATAGGAGTCGAGATTTTGGCGCTAAATAAGCTCACCTTTGCCATGCGGCTTAGTGAAAGGCCGACTTTGATATCGATAACACTTGGCCAAGAACGATTCGTCGTGAAATAACAACGCCACGACCCTACTAAAGTTTGAGCATCGGACGCGGATACATCACATGCTGCTCGAACTCGTGTTGTTAGCGAGAGGGGATCGACCGCAAAGAAGTAGAGCGCACTGAAAAAGGCAAACCATCTGAAAGGGTAGGACGCAAAGCTACTGGCCTAAACCCCCAATTGTCGGCGGGCATGGTCGCAGGGTTGCCAGGCGATCAAACAGTACCTCCTGCGTGTGCTGGGCGTTTCGCTAGGCGCATATCGGTAAACAAGGAGGTTACTAATGTTCAGTATTACGTCACGTCTCAACATCACCAGAACTTTAGGTTCAATGGTGATGTTGGGAATCATGTTATTTTTCTGTAGTACGTACGCCTACGCCGGCCAAGTCTCTTTGGCCTGGGATGCCAACACCGAGCCTACACTCGGAGGCTATCAACTCCATTACGGCCAAACCAGCGGTAATTACACCGCTAACGTCGATGTGGGTAACACGACCAGCTACACCCTCGCCAGTCTCCAAGATGGCGCAACCTATTACTTCGCCCTCAAGGCCCATGATACTACCGGGGCGATCTGGAGCGGATTCTCCAACGAGGTCAGTAAAACCATTCCCACATCGACCATCGCCCCAAGGGCGAGCTTTAACGCGAATCCTACCTCCGGCATGGCACCCTTGACCGTCACCTTCGCCGACACCTCCACCGGTACTATCAGTACCCGGTCCTGGGACTTCGGCGATAGTAGCACGAGCACCGCCACCTCGGGTGCGAAAACCTATCCGACGCCCGGCACTTATACCATGAGCTTGACCGTCACAGGTTCCGGGCGCAGTAGCACAGCAACTAAAACGATTTCAGCAACCGCCGCAGCGCCCGTCGCTAGTTTCACCGCCAGCCCGACCTCGGGCACCGTCCCCTTAGCGGTCAGCTTCGCCAACAATTCCACTGGCAATGTGACCTCCTATTCCTGGAGTTTCGGCGACGGTAGCTCAAGTACCGTTCAGAACCCCACCCATACCTATTACACCCCTGGAACTTATCCAGTGAGCCTGACCGCAACCGGTCCGGGTGGAACCAACACCCAGACCCAAGCCGGTTATATCACGGTCTCCTCAGTGACAGGAGGAGGAAGTTCCACGGCGCTCGTGGCCGCTTACAACTTCGAGGAAGCGAGCGGCACGACTGTGGCCGATGCCTCCGGAAAGGGTAACCACGGTACCACTAGCGGTGCTTCTCGTATCACCTCCGGACAGTTTGGCAGAGCTCTTTCCTTCGACGGGGTTAATGATTGGGTCACGATCAATGATGCCGCTTCCCTCGATCTCACCAACGGCATGACGCTTGAAGCCTGGGTCTATCCCACCGTCAACATGACCCAATGGGCAACAGTGATCCTGAAAGAGCAGCCTGGCGGCGGCCTGTACGAGCTCTACGCCAACGGCGACCAGAGTCAACCTCTGACCTCAGTCACGGTGGCAGGGCAGTATCAAGTGCTCTCCGGCGGGCCCTGGCTGTTCGCCAACCAATGGACCCATCTCGCGGCCACCTACAGCGGCACCACGGAGCGTCTCTACGTCAACGGCACCCAAGTCGCTCAACGGCCACAAACAGGCCCGATCGAGGTGTCGAGTAGTCCTCTGCGCCTAGGTGGCAATAGCGTCTGGGGCGAGTTCTTCAAAGGCCGTATCGACGAGGTCCGTATCTATAACCGTGCCTTGAGTGCCACGGAGATCCAAACCGATATGAGCACCTCGGTCGCG
>Ga0187892_10004240_pt1 | contig 24394 bp, 17 predicted proteins | sample MA1701073metaG_FD_139345 | JGI IMG/M metagenome (GOLD analysis project Ga0187892, IMG submission 139345) | Bio-ooze microbial communities from a basaltic lava cave in the Kipuka Kanohina Cave System on the Island of Hawaii, USA - MA170107-3 metaG ... | reverse complement strand
TTGGCCGCGGCGCGGCAGATTGAACAAGAATGGTCTCGTGCGCGAGTGCTGGTGGCGCTGGCCCCGCAGTTGACGGGCGAAGAGCGTGAGCAAGTGTTGCGCGAGGGTTTGGCCGCGGCGCGGGCGATTAAAGATGAAGAAGAACGTGCGGAAGTGCTGGCGGCGCTGGCCCCGCAGTTGATGGGCGAAGAGCGTGAACAAGTGTTGCGCGAGGGTTTGGCCGCGGCGCGGGCGATTGTATATGAGGTGTTTCGTGCGAATGTGCTGGCAGCGCTGGCCCCGCAGTTGACGGGCGAGAATTTGCGCGAGGGTTTGGCCGCGGCGCGGGCGTTTGAAGATGAAAGGTCTCGTGCGAATGTGCTGGCAGCGCTGGCCCCGCAGTTGACGGGCGAGAATTTGCGCGAGGGTTTGGCCGCGGCGCGGGCGATTGTATATGAGGTGTCTCGTGCGAATGTGCTGGCAGCGCTGGCCCCGCAGTTGACGGGTGAAGAGCGTGAGCAAGTGTTGCGCGAGGGTTTGGCCGCGGCGCGGGCGATTAAAGATGAAGAAAAACGTGCACAAGTGCTGGTGGCGCTGGCCCCGCAGTTGACGGACGAAGAGCGTGAGCAAGTGTTGCGCGAGGGTTTGGCCGCGGCGCGGGCGATTAAACATGAATGGTCTCGTGCGCGAGCGCTGGTGGCGCTGGCCCCGCAGTTGACGGGCGAGAATTTGTGCGAGAGTTTGGCCGCGGCGCGGGCGATTAAAGATGAAGAAGAACGTGCGGAAGTGCTGGTGGCGCTGGCCCCGCAGTTCACGGGCGAAGAGCGTGAGCAAGTGTTGCGCGAGGGTTTGGCCGCGGCGCGGGCGATTGAAGATGAATGGTATCGTGCGCGAGTGCTGGTGGCGCTGGCCCCGCTGCTACAGCATGAGCAAGTGCATGCAACACTTCTGGAATTCATTGAACGCTTGCTGAACAAAGAACGCTCGAGGGTTTTGGAGCTTTTCGCGCATGAAAAGCTCTTTGCGCCTCCCATTCTTTCCCCCGAAATTCTCGCGGTCATCGCCAAGCATACCATCGAAATTTGCCAGAAATGGCAATGGCTGTGAGCTGAATAAAGTCAATGACTTTTTTATAGTAGTCCTCGCCCCTTGTGGGCGACTGTTGAAAAGCTTATATTTTGTTTGAGAGAGCGATCCACAACGGATCGGGACTACGACTGAATCAAAAGCCCCTAGTGGGCGACTGCTGAAAAGCTTATATTTTGTTTGCGAGAGCGATCCACAAGGGATCGTAACAACAACTGAATTCAAAGGGAGCAGATTTATGTCCTACCGCATCGAAACCGACAGCATGGGCGAGATTCAAGTGCCCGATGACAAATATTACGGCGCCCAGACGGCGCGGTCGTTGGTTCATTTCAAGATCGGCGGCGAGCGCTTTCCGCGCGAGATGATTTGGGCATTTGGCACGCTCAAAAAAGCCGCGGCGCTGGTGAACAAAGAACTCGGGCTGTTGCCGGCGGAAAAAGCCGATCTCATCGTCAAAGCCGCGGACGAAGTGATCTCGGGAAAACTCGACGAGCACTTTCCGCTTGTCGTGTGGCAAACCGGCAGCGGCACGCAAACCAACATGAATACGAATGAAGTGATCTCGAATCGCGCGATTGAGATGGCCGGCGGCAAAATGGGCAGCAAAAAGCCGATTCACCCGAACGACGACGTCAACAAAGCGCAATCGTCGAATGACACATTTCCGGCGGCCATGCACATCGCGGCGGTGCACGAGATGCAGCGCCGGCTGATTCCGATGGTCACGCAACTGCGCGACACGCTGGCGCAAAAAGCCGAGGCGTTCAACAACATCATCAAGATCGGCCGCACGCATTTGATGGACGCCGTGCCGCTCACGCTCGGGCAGGAATTTTCCGGCTACGTCACCCAGCTCAATCACGGCCTGCAGCGCATCGAAATGATTTTGCCGCATCTGTACGAGCTGGCGCTCGGCGGCACCGCGGTCGGCACGGGTCTGAACACGCATCCGCAATTCGCCGTGAAATCCGCGGCGAAGATTGCCGAGCTGACCGGTTATCCGTTCGTCACCGCTGAAAACAAATTCGAAGCGCTGGCGGCGCACGACGCGATGGTGATGGCGAGCGGCGCGCTGAAAACCCTGGCCTGTTCGTTGATGAAAATCGCCAACGACATTCGCTGGCTGGCGTCCGGCCCGCGCTGCGGCCTCGGCGAGCTGGCGATTCCGGAAAATGAGCCGGGCAGCTCGATCATGCCGGGCAAGGTCAATCCCACGCAATCCGAAGCGATGACGATGGTGGCGGCGCAGGTCATCGGCAACGACGTCGCTATCGGCGTCGGCGGCGCTTCGGGCAATTTCGAGCTGAACGTCTTCAAGCCGGTGATCATTTACAACCTGCTGCAATCCATTCGCCTGATCGCCGATGCCTGCGAGATGTTCAACGAGCATTGCGCCATCGGCATCGAGGCGAACGAGGCCAACATCAAGAAGCATTTGCAAAATTCACTGATGCTGGTGACGGCGCTGAATCCGCATGTCGGCTACGACAACGCCGCGAAAATTGCGAAGAAAGCGCACAAAGAAAATCTCACGCTGCGCGAGGCGGCCATCGCGCTCGGCATTTTAACCGGCGAGAAATTCGACCAGGCCGTGCGTCCGGAGAAAATGATCGGGCCGGAGTAAATCGAGTTGTGAAACGTAAAACGTAAAACGTAATTCGTAATTCGTAATTCGTAATTTTACGTTTTACAAATTACGTTTTACGGCCTAATTTCTCATTTACACAAAGACGCAAAAATTCGTGCTTTACGTTTTAACGCGCAAAAAAATTCATGAACACCACCATCACGTATCGAACCGGCAATGATCTGGATCTCGACGCCGTCATCGAGTTGTACCGCGCTTCGACCTTGGGGGAGCGCCGCCCGGTTGATGACCGCGAGCGCATGCGGTTGATGCTGCAGCACGCCAATCTCGTCATCACGGCGTGGGACGGGGAGCTTATGGTGGGGATTTCTCGTTCACTCACCGATTTTGCTTACGCCACGTATTTATCCGATTTAGCGGTGCGCCTTTCTCACCAGCGCCAGGGCATCGGCAAGGAATTGATGCGCCGCACGCAAGCCGCCGCGCCGAGCGCCATGATAATTCTTTTGGCGGCGCCGGCAGCGGAAAAATATTACCCGCACGCCGGTTTCACGCCTCATCCGCAGGCGTGGGTGCTGCGACCCGGTGAAAAAATTCACGATTGAATGACCATTCTTCCTCCATCATTTTCATTGCCCAGTAATTTATGCGACACGCCAATCGAATGAAAAACTGTTTTATCTCGCCGTTGAGCAAAGCAAAATTTTTTCTTATGTTGGGGATTCTACTTTTCGTGACGCCGGCGGTTGCGCAATCGGCCAAAGAATTGCTGAAAGCCAAAGTCATGATTCTCGGCCTGTATCACCTGGACAATCCGAATCAGGACTATGTGAAAACGAATGTTGACGATCATCTGTCGGAGCAGCGCCAAAAGCAGATCGTTGAAGTGAGCGAGCTGCTGGCGAAGTTCAAGCCGACGAAGATCGCTCTCGAGGCGGTCGAGGGGGCGACGGCGGTTCATCGCAACTACCAAGCCTATCTCAAAGGCGAGTACGCGCTGAGCGTCGACGAACGCGACCAGCTCGGGTTGCGGCTCGCCCAAAAGCTCGGCCATCCCAAAGTTTACGCCATCGATCACAAGCTCGACATGGATTTTGCCAGCGTCGTTGCCGCTGCCCAGCAAAGCGGCGATCTGAAATTTCTCACAACTTTTCAAACGGTGATGGCGGAAATCCAAGAATTCCAAAAGCGCCAGGCCGCGATGACGGTTCGCGAGATTTTGCTTTTCATGAACGAGGCGAATCAAATTGCCCAAGGGCGCGATCTCTATTTGCAAATCTCGCGCGTGCGCAACGGCGAGCAATTCGTCGGCGCCGACGTGCTGGCGGGCTGGTATCAGCGGAACTTTCGCATTTTTTCAAATCTGGCGCGTGTCATCGCTTCACCGGAAGATCGCATTCTCGTCATCTTCGGTTCCGGCCATGCGCCGATTCTCCGCGAGCTGGTGCAGGCCAGCCCGGATTTGCAGCTTGTCGAGCCGAACGATTACTTGAATCAAAGCCGGCAAGAGCGGCGGCAATGAACACGAAAGATGAGATTTCTGATTAGAGGCCATGTATGCAGCGCTTGGAAAAATTCGGCTGGAATGATTTTTTTGCCAACAGTTTCGCGCCATTCGGTGAGCAAGGTTACAGCGCCGGACGCGTCGCGGTGCAGCACAAAACGCAATACGAGCTTTACACCGAGGACGGCGAGTTGCGCGCGGAGACGACGGGCAAAATGCAATACGAGGCCAGGAGCAAGGATGATTTGCCGGTTGTGGGTGATTGGGTGATCATGCGCGCGCGAGAGAAAGGGATGGCCACGATTTACGGCATTCTGCCGCGCAAAAGCAAATTCTCGCGCAAAGCCGCCGGCAAGAAAACCGAAGAGCAAATCGTCGCCGCCAACATCGACACGGTGTTTTTAGTGTCGGGCTTGGATGGCGATTACAATCTGCGGCGGATGGAGCGCTATCTCGTCGTGGCGTGGGAAAGCGGCGCCAATCCGGTGATCGTGCTCAATAAAGTCGATTTGTGCAATGACATCGCTCAGGTGATTCAGGAGGTGGATTCCATCGCGCTCGGTGTGCCGGTTGTGGTGATGAGCGCCCTGAACGATCAAGGCTTGGATGAATTGCTGGCGCATATTAAAAAAGGCGCGACCGGCGCGCTGCTCGGCTCTTCCGGCGTCGGCAAATCGACGATCATCAATCATTTGCTCGGCAAAGAAATTTTGAAAACGCAAGAGGTGCGCGAGGATGACGATCGCGGCCGGCACACCACGTCGCGCCGCGAGTTGATTCTGCTGCCCTCCGGCGGTTTGCTGATGGACACGCCCGGCATGCGCGAGCTGCAGCTTTGGGGCGGCGATGAGGGCATCAAAGATGCGTTTGACGACATTGCGGCGCTGGCGCAACAATGCCGCTTCCGCGATTGTCGGCACGGCGTGGAGCCGGATTGCGCCGTGCAGCAAGCTTTGCAAGACGGCGCGCTCGATCCGGCCCGCTTCGAAAGCTATCTCAAGCTGCAAAAAGAGATCGCGTATCTCCATCGCAAAGAAGACAAGGTCGCTGAGTTGCTCGAAAAGGAAAGATGGAGAAAAATTCACGCGACGTACAAGAAGCTCTACAAGCGGCGGTGAGTTTTTAATTCACCCGCTTATGAAACTTCATCGCGCTGGCGGAGAGGATGAGCAGGCCGAAAACCGCCAGCGGAACGATCTCGTTCCACAAAAATTTGAGCGGCGTCGCTTTCAAAAAAATCTCGCGCAGCAGATTGACGTAATAGCGCAGCGGATTGAGATACGTCACTTTTTGCCAGGCCTCCGGCATGTTGGCAACCGGCGTGAGAAAGCCCGACATCAGCATCAAAAAAATCATGAAGAACCAGGAAATGAACATCGCCTGCTGCTGCGTTTCCGCCAGTGTCGAAATGAAAATGCCGAGCCCGAGCGTGGTCATGAAATACACTAACGACACGCCCAAAAATAAAAAGTAGCTTCCCGCCAATTTGAGTTTGAAAACCAGAAAAGCCACGCCGAACATGACATTGATCTCAACAAAACCAATTATCACAAACGGCAAAATCTTGCCGATGATCAGCTCGGCGCGCCGGATCGGCGTCACCATCAATTGCTCCAGCGTGCCAATCTCTTTTTCGCGCACGAGCCCCATCGAAGTCAAAAACATCGTCACGATTGTGGCCAACAATCCGATGAGACCGGGGACCATGTAATGCTTGCTCTCCAAATTCAAATTATACCACAAACGCGTTTCGTTGACCAGCGGAGCTTTGACCGGCTGAATGGCTACGAGGTCTTGCGCGAAAGAGGTTAAAATGCCTTGCGCATAACCCAGCGCGATGCCGGCGGTGTTGCCGTCGAGGCCGTCGGCAATAAGCTGCACTTCCGGCCGCAGCCCGCGCTCGAGATCGCGGCCAAAATGCGGCTTGATCAACAATCCGATCTGCGCCTGCCAGTTGTCCAGCGCCTCGTGAATATCCGCCGTGCTTTCGGCGTAGCCGATAAAATCGAAATAAGGATTGTTCATGAATTTTCGGCCAAGCTCGCGGCTGGCGAAACTTTTGTCCGCATCATAAATCAGCAGTTTGATGTTCTTCACGTCAGTGGTCATCACCGAGCCGAGCACCAGCATCTGAATCACCGGCGCCACGAACATGATCGCCACCATCATGCGGTCGCGAAAAACCTGGCGGAATTCTTTTTGGAGCAAATATAAAATTCGTTGCATGAGTTTTGTCTTTTGAGTCCGAGGTCCGAAGTCCGAGGTCAAACGGCTTCGGACCTTGGACTTCGGACAATATAGACTTCGGACTATTTACACTTCGAGTCTCATCTTGAAGCGCTTCGCGCTGATGGCTAAAAAAACAATTCCCATCAAAACCAGCGCGCCGAGCGGCGCCCAAAGATGGAAAATTGTGTTGCCCTTCAACATCACGCCGCGAATGACCGGAAGAAAATATCTTGCCGGGATGAGATACGTCACGAGCTGCAAAACTTTCGGCATCGAGGCAATCGGAAAAATAAAACCGGAAAGCATGACGGTCGGCAGCATAGTTCCCATCAACGCGCCCATCATCGCCACCTGCTGCGTGCGCGCGCGGGTGGAAATCAACAAACCGAAGGCCAGAGCCACACATACGTAAAGCAAACAGGCCAACAAAATCAAAGCGAGATGGCCGGTCACCGGCACGTTGAACCAAAAGCGCGCCACCAGCAAAATCAGAATGCCGTCGGCAAACGCGAGGAAAATATACGGCACCACTTTGCCGGTGATGATTTCAATCGGGCGAATCGGAGAAACCAGAATTTGTTCCATCGTGCCGGTTTCTTTTTCGCGCGCAATCGTGAGGCTGGTGAGCAGCGCCGAGATCATCATGAGAATCAATGCCACCAAGCCGGGAACGAAAAAGTACGTGCTTTTCAAGCTGGGGTTGTATTGAATCGTCGCGCGCGCCTCGAACGGCGCTGTCACGCCCCGTTCCGCATTGTAAATTTGCAGCACGCCGTTGACGTAGTTTTGAATCAACTGCGCCGTATTGGAATCGCCGGCGTCGATCAACACTTGCACCGAGGTTGGCAACGGCCGGTTGATCGCCGGCGCAAAATCAGGCGGAATGATCAGCGCCGCTTTTGCCTGGCGTTGCTGGAAAAGCTTCTCGACGCCGGATTCGCCGCCGTCGAAATCAGTGACCGTAAAAAAACGGCTGCCTTGAAATGCGCGCACGAGATCGCGGCTTGCCGGCGAGTTCGAGTGATCGATCACCGCCAGATCAATATTCTGAATCTCCATATTGATCGCATAGCCGAACATTAAGAGCTGCGCCACCGGCATAACAAAAATGATGATCAGCGTCCGAAAATCGCGCCGGATATGGATGAACTCTTTGCGAATAATGGGGATGATGCGAGGTGACACTTTTTGTTTAATATAAAAATTCAGTTGAGCAAAAAAGTAATCAGTTTCCAGTGCTCAGTATTCAGTATCAAACTGATTACTGAATACTGGCGACTGATTACTGGCTTTCATCGGTCCACCAAATGAATAAAAACCTCCTGCATCGACGCCTTGCCGAATTTCCGCTTCAGCTCTTGCGGCGAGCCGAGCGCGATGATCTCGCCTTGATACATGATCGACACGCGGTTGCAATATTCGGCTTCGTCCATGTAATGCGTCGTCACGAAAATCGTTTTGCCCTGCTGTGCCATGTTATAAATTAAATCCCAAAAATTCCGCCGCGCTTCGGGATCGACGCCGCCGGTCGGCTCGTCAAGAAAAATAATCGACGGATCGTGCAGCAACGCGCAGCTCAACGCCAGACGTTGCTTGAAACCCAGCGGCAATGAACGCGTCGTCATGTCGGCTTGCGCGGCCAAGCCCAACTCTTCCAGCAGCGCGGCGCGTTTCTCGAGCAAGCGCTGCCGTTTCAAGCCGTAAATGCCGCCGTAAAATTCGATATTCTCTGCCGGCGTCAAATCTTCGTAAAGCGAAAACTTCTGGCTCATGTAGCCTATGCGCTGCTTGATTTTTTCATTCTCTTGATAAATATCGAATCCGGCAACGCGGCCGGAACCGGAGGAGGGGAGGAGCAAACCGCACAACATGCGAATCGCCGTCGTTTTCCCCGCGCCATTCGCGCCGAGAAAGCCGAAAATTTCCCCGGCGTTCACGGCGAGATCGAGATTTTTCACCGCTTCGAATTTTCCGAAGCGCTTGCCGAGGTTTTGAGTTTGAACGGCGTAGTCGGACATGATCGTATCTTTTGAATAATTTTGCCTGTTGGCCGCTTAGCCAGTAGCCCATTAAGCAACCGGCAAACAGGCAAACCGGCTAACTGTGTTTCATCAACTCCATGAACGTGTCTTCAATCCCCGGTTCGATCCGCCTCATTTCGCTGATCGGCTGCGGCGCGCTTCTGATGATTTGCGTGATCATCTCGTTCGTCAGCGGCGCCGCGAAGCTCACGTGCAAGCGGTCGCCGAACACTTGCGCCGATTGGCTGTGGATTTCCTTGGCAAAATAGGCCGCTAAAAGCTGCGGCGCCGGCGTGGCAACTTCGTAAAGCGCATGCGGAAAATGTTTCGTGATCAAACGCGGATCATCCAGCGCCAGCACTTTGCCTTTGTGCATAAACGCCACGCGATGGCAGAGTAAGGCCTCGTCCATGTACGGCGTCGAAACCAAAATCGTCACGCCTTCCTCGCGCAATTGCCGGAGAATTTGCCAAAACTCGCGCCGCGACACCGGATCGACGCCGGTGGTCGGCTCGTCGAGAATCAAAACTTTCGGCGTGTGAATCAGCGTGCACGACAGCGCCAGCTTTTGTTTCATGCCGCCGGAAAGTTGTTTCGCCAAACGATCTTTGAACGGCTCGAGCTTGCTGAAATGATAAAGCTGTTTCAGCCGTTTTTCTTTTTCCAGCTTCGGCACGCCGAACAAATCGGCAAAGAACATCAGGTTTTGCGCCACCGAAAGATCGGGATAAAGCGAAAAGCGCTGCGGCATGTAACCGAGAATGTTCCGAATCGACGCGACATCTCGGTGAACGTCGAAACCGGCAATGTGCATGTGGCCTTCTTCCAGCGGCAGCAGCGTACACAGCGTGCGCATCGTCGTGGTTTTTCCCGCGCCGTCCGGCCCAATCAAGCCAAACAGCTCACCCGCCGCAATTTTTAGCGAGAGTTTGTCGACGGCTTGAATTTTTCCGTAGCTTTTGCTGAAGTTTTCTATTGTAATGATGTTGGCCATTTTATAAGCTTCTACTTTCGTAGTAGCGCCTTCAGGCGCAGCAGTTTCTATTCTCGGCAAATGTGGCGCCTGAAGACGCTACGACGAAATAAAGGCGCTTTTACAAAATAATAGAAACCGGCATGCCGTGTTTTAAAATATGATCGGGATTCTCAATGCTGATTTTCACCGCGTACACCAACGCCGTTCGGCTTTCCGGCGTCAAAATATTTTTTGGCGTAAATTCGGCTTTCGAGCTGATCCACGTTACCGTTCCCGCAAGCGTTTGAGAAGTTCCGTCAATTTTCACCTGCGCGGTTTGGCCGATTTTGATGTGCGGCAAATACGTTTCCGAGACATAAACTTTCGTCCACATTTTGGCGAGATCGATGATTTCCGCAATCGGCGCGTTCGGCGGAATCGTCTCGCCGGCGTCATAAAACTTCGTCGTAATCGTGCCGCTGATCGGCGCCTTCACCATCGCGTCGTCGATCTGGCGCTGCAGCAGTTTGGCTTGCGCGGCCAGGCCTTTTTCCTTGCTGCCAAGCGCTTGCAAACTCTGTTTGGCCGATTCCAGCGCCGTTGTCGCGCGGTCATAAACAATTTTTAAATCATCGAGCGTCTGCTGCGACGCCGCATTCTTTTCGAAGAGATCGCGATAACGTTCATATTTGGTTTTGGCGTAATCATAATCCTCTTGCGCGCGCCGGAGATTGGTCGCCGCCAGACGATGCTGCACATTCAGCTCGTCGAGGTTGGCTTGAATTTGCGCGAACTGATAACCCAATTTTTCCGCATCAACCACCGCCAGCGTATCACCGCTTTCGACCTGCTCGCCTTCCTCAACATTCACGCGCAGCAAATAGCCGCCGGTTTGCGCCGCCACTTTGATGGCCGTGCCTTCAATGATGGCGCTGGCTTGAAAAGCGGAATTGTTTTTCTCCTCGCAGCCTGCCAAGATCAAACACGCGAGGAAAAAAAATTTTATGATTGGTCGCATCGCTTGCTCCGATTTATAGGTTATGGCGTTTCTCATAATAGGAAAAAGAATTTGTCATTCCGCAGGAATCTTTTTTGTTTACAGGAATTGCCTTGAAAAGCGTTCGTAGTTTCGCCTTCAGGCGTCGGGCTTTCACAGGAAGAGGAGGTTTGGTGGCCACGCCCGAAGGGCATCACTACGAACCTATCGTTCCGGTTGCCAGCAAAATTCCGCTTTGCGATAAATAATATTGAATCAGCGCGCGCTGCAACTGCAGCTCGGCTTGCGTCAAATCAGCTTCCGCGACGATCACGTCATTAGTCGTTGCCACGCCCTCACGCCGCTGCGCGCTCACGATGCGGTAACGTTCCCGTTGCTGCGCGAGCAAGCGTTCGGCCAATTCAATTTGTTTCACCGCAAACCTGGCCTCTTCCCAGCTTCGCTCGACTTCGAAATCAATCGCGCGCAGCCATTCGCGTTCTTCTAGCGTCAAACGATTCTGTTCGACTTCCGCCGCTTCGACGCGGCGGCGATCCTGTTGCCAGCGCCACAAGTTCCACTGCAAGCTCACACCGACCGTCGCATAATCCATCCATTCGTCGGTGACTTGATTGAGCCCGGGCTTGCCGTAATGATATTTCGCCTCCGCGCCGACGTCGGGAAAATACGCCGCTTTGGCCAGCTTGCGATTGAGCTGCGCGCGGCGTTGGCCGAGCCGTACCCCGCTTAATTCCGGGCGAAGCTGAATCGCCTTGTGCTTGAGACTGTCGAGCGGCGCGCGAAACGCCGGCGGTTTGGACAAATCCGTTTCGGCAATCGGCCGCGCCTCCGGCAAATCCAGCAGGCGCGACATCTGCAAATCGACGAGGCGTTGATCGCGCTGATTTTGATCCATTTGAATTTTGAGCTGCAATGTTTGATTGTAAACTTGCAGCGTGTCATACGCCATCACCTGCGCCGCGCCGAACAGGCTTCGCGCTTGCCGGAGCTGCGCCTCGAGTCGCGCCAGACTCGCCTCTTGTATCCGGCGTTCTTTCTTCAAGCTTTGCGCTTGATAGAAAAGCAGATGAACTTGATAGGCCGTTTGCTGCTGCAAAAGCGCCAGACGAGTCTGTTCGGCTTCCAGCGCGTTTTGCGCCAATTCGACTTGCGTGCGCAACTTCGCGCCGGTGAAAATCGGCTGACGAACACCAATCGCGATATCCGTCCGATCGTGCCCGCCAAGCTCGATGCGCGGCTGCGCGAAATTGGGCGGCAACGGCAAGCCAAGCCGGTCAATCGGAATATCGAGCTTCGCGATTTCGTCGGTATACGAAGCCGTCGCGCTGAAATCGAGCGAAGGCAGGCGCTGGCCGCGCTTGATCGCCGCTTCCAATTCAGCAATTTTTTGCTTTTGATGTTGCTTTTGAAGTTGTAGATTATTCTGCCGGGCGAGATGCAACGCTTCCTCAAGTTCAAGCGGCGTTTGCGCGCGGCTCATGCCGGCAACAAACGGCAGAACAAGAAACAGTAAATACTTTTTCATTTTATTTAATCCATAATTTTGCGGCGAAGATAGCTTACAACGAAATTTGAATGAGCACTTATTTTTGGCGACAATGCGAATTTTATAAAGCTTTTTTCGGCGCAGTTCCCTTTTCGTTGCAAATCTTAAAAACTCCGTTGCTTATTTTAACGAAAGATTCGCGGCTTTGAGTTTATGATACTGCTCGCGGCCTTTTGCCGTCAAGGCGCCGTTCATAAAAATGTCGATCAACGCCGACAGCGCGTCGTGCATCGAGTAGGAGGAATGAATCAAAACCTCCGGGTTGATGCCTTCGTTGATCGCGCCGATAAGAAAATGAAAAAACATCTCGCGGTTGAAATCGGCGCGAACCGTGCCGTCGCGCTTGCCCTGCTCGAAAATGGCTTCCAGATTCTTGCGCATGCGCTCGCGTCGAAAGGCTTCGATGCGCCGCCAGAGATGCGGCAAATGGCTGCGCAAGCTTTCCAGCAACGTTTTGGTGACAAAACGCTGCTGCTGCTCGGTGATCATCTGCACGATGCGCAGCAGCTTCTCGACGGCGGGCAGCGGGCTGGCCAGGATGGCGTCGCAGCGGCGGTTGACCTCGGCCAGAACGTGTTCCACCAGCATTTCCGCCAGCTTGAGCTTGGTCGGGAAAAATTTGTAGAGCGTCTTTTTGCTCATGCCCAGCTCGCCGGCGACGTCGTCCATCGAGGTTTTGCCGTACCCGATGGCCGCGAACTTCTCTTTGACTTTCAGAAATATACGCTCGCGAATTTCGCGATCTTGTTCGTTCATGAAATTTAAACTGTGGAAACGATAATTGTTTTTATAGTTTCCACAGTTTAAAAATAAAAGGCCATAAATGACCTGTAGTATTATTGTGGAAACGCTGATCTAAAATGTCGTTTCCAAAATACGTATTGCTATATTCATTGTCAAGGCTTTTTTGAAAAATTTATACGCGCCTTGGCGAACAAGGTTTCAACGGAGGTTGAATGCAATTTTCCTATCTTCGGCTCATCCTGCTCGGGTTCGGTTTCCTGGGTATCTCGCTGTTGTGGGGCATTTACAACGCTTATGTTCCGATTTTTCTGCAAGCCGGCCGTCCGGATTTCTCGGCCACCGCCGGCGTAACCGGTTTCGGACTCGGCACGACGTTGACCGGAGTTATCATGACGTTGGACAATCTCGCCGCGCTGTTCATTTTGCCTTACGTCGGCGCGTGGTCGGATCGCCTGCGCACCTCGTGGGGCCGCCGCAAGCCGTTTATCGCCGCCGGCGCGCCGCTGGCGATGATCAGCTTCATCGCCATTCCCCACGCGCTGGGAAATCATCTCGCTGTGTTTATGGCGGCGATCATCCTCATGCTGCTGAGCATGGATCTTTTTCGCACGCCGGTGATCGCGCTGATGCCGGACATCACACCCTCGCCGCAACGTTCGCAGGCCAATGGCGTCATTAATTTGATGGGCGGTATTGGCGGCATTTTGGCGGCAGTGGCCGGCGGCGCGTTGTTCAAAATCTCCGTTGCTGCGCCGTTTTACTTAGGCGGCATGCTGATGCTGCTGGCCTGCGCCGTGGTGTTGATCTTCGTCCGCGAACCGCAAGCGGAAAAGCTCGAGCCGGGCAAGCCGGAGCCGAAACTTTTGGACAGCTTGCGTCTCGTCATTTTCGACCGCGACCGCTCGGCGCTGCGTTTGTTGGCCGCGATCTTTTTCTGGTTCCTCAGTTTCAATGCCCTCGAAGTTTTCTTCACTTCATTTGCCGTGAATGTTTTGAAAATTGATAGCGGCGAGGCCACCTCGCTGTTGGCATTTTTTGCCTTGAGCATCATTTTATTTTCCGTGCCGGGCGGATTGTTCGGCGCGCGTTTTGGCCGCAAACGCACGATTCAGACGGGCATTGTGGCGTTTGCGCTGTTGCTAACCTGTGGCTATTTCGTACACAGTGTGTGGCAAGCGCGAATTTTGCTCTCGCTCGCCGGCGCGGCGTGGTCGTTGATTTTGGTCAATTCATTGCCGATGGTCATCGACAGCGCGCCGCAGGAACGTCTCGGCGCCTACACCGGCTTGTATTATCTCGCGTCGCAGTCTTCCGCCATCGTCGGGCCGATTTTGGCGGGAAAAACGATAGCGATTTTTCACAACGATTACCGCGTCGCATTTGTGTACGGCGCCATCGCCGTCGGCATTGCGTTTGCTTTTATGATGGGAGTGCGGCGAGGCGAGGCGCTGAGAGATTGATAAAAAAATTTTTACAACCAGAACAAGTTTTATCTCCCCACAGATTGAAGACTTCGTCCGCAGGAATCCCGCTGATTTTTGTCGGTGGGCTTTTTCACTCTGTGGGAGTTTATTCTTTCAACACTCGTCGATTTGAGACGAAATTTCGCTGAAATTTCTTGAAAAATTAATCAACAATTAGAAACGGATTGATCAGCACGATGAGAAAATTTTGCGTTTAGTCTTATTCTGGTTATGCCGGTTTTAGGTATTGGCCAAACCGCGGCGCCCAAACGGCCTTACTTTCAGCAAGGCGTTCGCTATCAAATCGAAGCCGAATTTGACACCACCAGCAAAACGCTCAACGGCCATCTGGTTTTGGCTTACAAAAACAACTCGCCCGACACGCTCGCGCGAATTTACCTGCAAGTTCCGGCGAACGCTTTTTTGGACGAAGAGAATACCGCGGTTCGCGAGATGCGGCGATTTCAACGCGGCAGTGTGCGCGTGATTCAAGAAGCCGATTATCAGCTCACGATTCAGAGCGTGCAATTTCACGCGATCGGGCGCGAGACGGAATTTCCGCTGCGCGCCTTCAATTTTCACGACACGATTTTGGATCTGCCGCTGCCGGCGCGCTTGTCTCCCGGCGATTCGCTGATTTTGAGCCTGAATTATACGCAAGATTACAAAAAAGTTTTTGAACATAATCCGGCTAACGAGCGCCGCAACCGGCGGCGCGCCGCGGCCCGAACGCCGGATGAAATTCAAATCGACTTTGTGAATTGGTTTCCTCGCCTGTCGGTTTATGATCGCAACGGCTGGAACGTCGAGCCGTTTCATTTTTTGATGGACGCGCAAAGCGTTTACAGCGAATTTGCGGCGATTGACGCCACGATCACCGTTCCCGGGAATTTTGTCGTGGTCGGATCAGGCGACTTGGTGGAAGGCGATCCGGGTTGGAAAGCCGTCACCATCGACACAACCGTGACCGGCAAAAAGTTTAGCGCCTGGCAGGATTCCATCCGGCAGGTTCTGCAAAAATCCGCAACGCGCAAAGTCCGCTTCCGCGCCGCGCCGGCGCAAAATTTCATTTGGAGCCTTTCGCCGGCGTTTGTGCGGACGGCTTTCTCTTCGCGTTATCCGGTCAACATTTTTGCCCGCGGCGAAGCGCAACAAAGCTTCGCCAAAACAATTGCGGAAAATTTAGACGATGTACAGCGCTACCTCCAAGATTCTGCCGGCGACTATCCATTTTCACAGCTCGACATCGTGCATTCGTTACGGCAAATCAGCCAGCCGCCGATGATGCTGCTCGAAGATGGCGATGAGTTCAACTTGATCTTTGCGTTTAGCCGGCTTTATTTTCCCGGTCTCGTCGGCAGCAACGGCGTGGATGAAAGCTGGATGGCGAACGGTTTGGCGCTGTTTTTTGCCAAAGATTTTTCGCAGCAAAAGCATGGCAAATTGGGCTACGACGCCGATAGCGCGCGAAAAAATCTGGGCATTTTCGCCAAGCTTTATCCGTTGCCGTCGATCAACGATCTCATGCGCAATTTCACGCGCATGTACATGAGCTCCGGCCAGAACGAGCCGATTGCCAACGCGATTCATCTATACAAAGATCCGCCCGGCATGTTTTTTAATTCGTTCGTGAAAGCGGATTTGTTGTATGAAATGCTGCGCTACGTCGTGGGCGATTCCGCGTTCGCTGAAATCTTGCGCCGCTATTATCATGATTGGAAATTTAAACACGCGAGTGAAGCCGATTTTATCGAAATCTGCGAACAAACCAGCGGCCAGAAATTGGATTGGTTTTTCAACCAATGGCTGCATCAAACCCCGACTGTCGATTATCAAAAAGGCGAGATCACCAAAAAGCAAAACGCCGACGGCGCGTGGGTCACCGAGGTTGAAATCAAGCGCAAAGGCGACGGCATCATGCCGGTCGAAGTTGAATTGGAGCGCGGCGACGGCCAAAAAGAGATGAAGCGCTGGGATGGCAAAAGCGAATCAGGCACAGTCGTTTTTGAAACGCCGGAGAAGCCCGGCCGCGTCGTGGTCGATCCCCACGATCAAATCATGGACGCCAACTTGCTCAACAACGGCCGCCGGCGGTTGGAGTTTAAACCCGATCTGCCGTTCATGCGCTATATTTTCATGCCTGGCGATGCGTATGTCGTGCTGTGGAAACCTGATCTCGGCTACAATCGCGTCGATGGCTTTCGACTCGGCGTGCAAACGCGGACGAGTTATCGCGCTTTTTACAACAACGTGACGTTGCAGCTTGCTTACGCTTTTCTCTCGCAGGAACTCGACGGCGCCATCGGCTACAGCCATCCCTTGCGCCGAAGCAATTTGCGCAATCGTTACGCGCTTTTCGCGCGCAAAATCGAAGGCCGTTTCGAAGCCGACGGCCGTTTGCAATTTCAAGCCTTGCGGAGCTTGACGTCGACGACGAATGCGGAATGGCAGATCGGGTTGAATTATTCGGATTTGCTCGATGATCGTTACACGTTCCGCTCGCTGGCGAATGACACCGGCGCCGTGAAAGTGCAGGAATGGGAAGATCGCAAAATTTTGTTGGCCTATTTGCAAGCCGAGGCGCAATTCAGCCGCGGACGTTTGGCGGGCGAAACGCAATGGCGGATTGAAAGCGCGCTGCCGTCGAGCGAATCGCGGTTCACGAAAATCAGCGGCAAGGTGATGACACGTTACCGGCTGCCCGGCTTATGGGCGCGTCTGCAAGGCAATATCGGAGTTTCTTTTGGGCCGGATCGTTTGCCGTTGCAGGATTTGTTTCACGGCGAAGGCGCGGACGCGCGAACACGGTTTCGGCATGACAAACTTAAAACGTTCGGCGAGTGGACCGGCGGCGCGCATCGTTTGGTGCCGGGCGGCGGCAATTTGCGCGGCTACACCGGCACGCCGTTGCTGGCGGAAAAATTTGCGAGTCTGAATTTTTCGCTTGGCCCCAATTTCGCCGTGGCCGGATTTTCGCCGTTTATTTTTTATGGCACCGGCGCCTTTTGGCCGGCACGCGACGCCGCATCTTACACGCGCTCCGACGCCGGCTTCGCGATCAATTTCGGCGGCTCGCAAACGCGCGTGTTTGGCGCGAGATTGTTGGCGGATTTTTCGTTCCGGCTTTATTTTCCGGTTTGGTTGAGCCATCCGTTGCCGGGGGAAAAGAAGCAGCAATATCGCTGGTATTTTGCGTTAGGAAGGGGGCTGTAACAGAATATAAGCAGGAGAAGGCAAAATTCCTCGGATTATTTTCACGATTTTCGCCGATGATAATCTTTTGTTGTCTATTGACTTATCCCGAAAGGATGCAAAAATTTCTGGGGATAGCAAGTAGTAAGCCTTGACATTGGCGGTTTGGCCTATTAAATTACAATGGATGCCGGATTTGAAAAAGGCCATGTGAAAATGGATCATACTTCACAAAAATTGGAAAATCTTTTGGAGCTGGCGATTGTTCTCGGCCGGCAAAATGATTTCCAGGAAACCCTCCGCGTGATCGTCCAACACGCCACGGCGCTGTTTGATGCGGACATCGCTTCGATTATCATGCTCAATCCTGCCACCCAGCATACCATCAAAACTATCATAAAAGAAGGAGAAAGCCTCGAGCAGAAACGTCTTCAGCTTGCGCAATCCGCCATCGCCGGCTGGGTGCTGAAAAACCAGCAGTCTTTCTTGAGCGCTGATCTCGAAACCGATGATCGTTTCAGCGAGAAGACGCTGATGAAGAGCGGAATCCGCTCGGCTATATGTGCTTGCTTGCAGCACGAAGATAACATGATTGGCTGCTTGCTGGTTTTGAAGACAAGCCAGGATGGAGCATTTGACGAACGGGCGCTGCGTCTCCTTGAAAAGATGACGGCGCTGGCTCTCCCCTTTATCAATAACGTTCAGAAGATCCAAGCCTACTTTAATCCGCCGCTGCCGGAAGCGGCGCTGCTGGCGCAGTATGAGGCCGCCGGTTTGTTGGGCAAGAGCGCGCGATTTATGGAGCTGCTGCGGGCTATCGACGCCGCGGCGCGCTGTGACGTGCGCGTGTTGCTCGAAGGCCAGAGCGGCACCGGCAAAGAATTGATCGCTCGCGCCATTCATCGCTTCAGCTCGCGCCAGGATCGCCCGTTTGTGGCGATCGACTGCGGCGCGATTCCGGAAAATTTGCTGGAAAGCGAATTGTTCGGCCATGTCAAAGGCGCCTTTACCGGCGCGACTTCCTACCGCCGGGGGTTGATCGAAGAAGCCAATCACGGCACGTTGTTCATGGATGAAGTTGCCAATCTTCCTCTCGATATGCAAGCCAAATTGCTGCGGGTCTTGCAGGAAGGAGAAGTGCGCGTCGTCGGCAGCAACAAAACCCGCCAAGTGAACGTCCGCATCATTGCCGCGAGCAGCCGTTCCTTGCGAAGTTTGATCGAAGCGCAGCAATTTCGTGAAGATTTGTTCTATCGCCTGCACGTCTACCCCATCTTTGTGCCCTCGCTCAAAGACCGCAGCGACGACATTCCTTTGCTGGCGCATCACTTTCTCAAAAAGTTTTCGCGGCAACAAAAGAAGACCGTAGCGTTTTTTGACGAAAGTTTGCTGGAATATATGCAACAGCGCGCGTGGACGGGCAATATCCGCGAGCTGGAAAATTTTGTCGAAAGATTGGTGGCGCTCGCTTCGCCGGAATCAGAGATTTTGGATGACGGGATTTTGCCTGCCGATCTACAAGAAGAATTTAAAACTTTTCGCCGCGAGCTTGAGAAAGTGCATTTGACCAAGTCGTTGACGGAAAGCCTCGAGGAATATGAAAAACAACTCATTCGCCAGGCGCTGATCAAGCATGATTGGAGCCAGGCCAAAGCCGCTCGCGCCTTGAAAATCCCGCCGCCGACCATTCGGTATAAAATGAGCAAGCTGGGCATTGCAAAACCGCCTGAATAAAAATGAGCAAATTCTTGCGCGCCTAATCGTTTTAAAAACAGCCTGCACGAATTGACGAGCAGATTTCTGCTTGTTTTACCCCCTATTTCTCTCTCCACTGCTGATCGTTTCTCAGCGAGATAACTTCCTGTAATTTAAACCATTACTCCCCTTAATACTTTGCGGTTTTTTGCTGGCATGTTTTTTGGGTTATCTCTGGGTGTACAATTCAAAAAAAACTTAGAAACCGGGATTCTAAGCTTCGTGATCTTGCAATCGTTCTCACACCAAATCGTTCGCACGGTGGCTTTTTGAATAAGACGCGGGAAATCGAAACTGTGTTTTTGTCTATAATAGTAGTGGTTGAATTAATTAACTTAAGGAGGCTCATCATGAAGAACACGATTTTTTTAACCCTGATTTGCGCGGTGGCCATTTTCGGGTTTGCCGCCTGCGAAGAAGCCGCGATGACGCCGTCGCGGACCTCTAATCAGAGCATCACTCACGGCGTCTCTGTCTCGATCGATTTCAGCAAGGGAAAAGTTGTCGAGCCGGGACGAGTCTGGACGGACAACGGCGGCGTCCAACACATTCAAGGCCGAGTGACAACCGGCGAAATCTTCGGCGGTGATCTGGTCGGAAAAATGGTTCGCGCCGTTGTCAAGGACGCCAAAATCAAGTCGGGGACAGGCAATGGCGAAGCGCTTTTACATGTCGAGTGTGAATTGAGCTGGCCAAGTCAAAACCTCAGCGGCACGTTTACCGGCGAATTGGCGCAACAGTTGTCCGGTTTCAACGTCACCTCCGCAACCCTCGACGCGCAAGGCGGCGACAAAGGGTTTGCGGGCCTGCATCTGAATCTGAGTCTCGATGAAACCGCGCCTGGCTCCGAAATGCTCAAGGGCAATGGGGAAATCACTGAAGTTAACGGGGAGTAGAAGTAGATCAAAAGTTCCGGAGGGCTTTTCGCCCTCCGGATTGTTCTCATCATGATTCAAACTTAAGGAGGCTCATTTTTTCTGAGCCAGAAATAAGAAAGGGGAAGAAATGATGCGGAGAATCTGTTATATTTTTTGTATCCTATCAGGGGTACTCATCTCATGCCGCGCTCCGGTCGGGCCGGAAGAGCCAGGCGCTTCGGCGCAAAAATCGGACGAAAAGCAAACCATCGACATGCAACTCTGGGCCGGCCGAATCAAATACGCCGCTTACATGGGCGGCCACGAATGGCGAGCCACTTTTGAAGCCAGGGTCATGGTCGATTCCACGGAAAATATTCGCGATCAGTGCCGGATCAAATTTTTCTGGAAGTCGAAATTAACCGAACCTACCGTCGACGAGACCGGCTGGATTTCATTTCCAGGCAGATTCAAGCACGGCCTGATGTCGATCGACGGTATATGGCTGGACCGGCTGCCGCCTTCGCCGCCGCCTGAAGCTTATTGGATGCGGGCGCAGGTGATGAGCGCCAGATTTGACACCATCGACATTATCGGGATGTGCAACTTTCTGGAATCGGTGGAGCATCCGGACGCGACATGGAACAGCGCAGAAGATTTTGGATATGGGCTGGGCGACAGGATATTGGCGAGCCAGAAAGTGACCATAAAATAATAAATCGGAATTGGCGTATGCAAGTCAGCGAAAACAAACAGAACGGGCGCAATCACGAGCTGCCATTCATCGGCTCGCCGGCTTTCATCGAAAGATACCGGCAGATTGCCGAAACGATGCAGCGCCACCGTACTATTTTGATCACCGGCGAGTCCGGCGTGGGCAAAACCTCTTTGGCTAAATTTCTCTGCCAGCATTCGTCGTGGTACAACCAAAAAATCAGAACCGTCTGGCTGGATGAAATTCCCGCCGATCTCATCGAGCCGGAGCTTTTCGGCAATCCGGAGGGGTTTGAAGGCAGGATCAAAGTTGCCGACGAGGGAACGCTGATTCTGAAGGACGTCATGCACCTGCCCCAGCATCTGCAGGCCAAATTTCTGCGGTTGCTGGAGGAAAATGAATTCGAGCGCCTCGGCGAGGCGGCCATCGTCAAGGTGAATTTGCGCGTCATTTGCATCGCCGGCGAAAATCTCTTGCCGGCGACACTGGAAAACAAATTTCGCCAGGATTTGTATTACAAGCTCTCAGCCACGGAGATCGCCATCCCGCCGCTGCGCAACCGGGGTGAAGACATCGAGCCGCTCAGTTTGTATTATCTCAACGGCACGGCCCTGCGACAAAGAAAAAGCTTGGAGAGAATCGAGCCGGAGGCCCTGCACGTCTTGCAAGATTACGCCTGGCCCGGCAACGTGCGCGAGCTTAAGGCCGAGATCGAGCATGCCGTCTCACAAGCGGCACCGGAAAAATTCAGCCTGGAAGCAAGCGATCTCTCGTCAAAAGTCCGTTTCAAGCTCCCGCCGATCGAGGCGTGCGGTGAAAATCTCGCTGACAAAATAAAATCGGTCGAGCGCCAGATGATTATCGAAGCCATCGAGTATAATCACGGCAACAAAGTCCGCGCCGCGCAGTATCTCGGCATCAAACATCGAACGTTGTACGAAAAAATGAAAACACTCCAAATTCCTTTGGATATTCATAACGCCTCTGCCTGAGCGTTAAACACCGGCAGAAATTTTTACACCACTTTAGCGTTCAGTTAAAGTGTCCAAATACCCCCTATAATCCTGCCCTTATTTCAATTATAAACAATCTCAAAAAGTTGTTGCATCGCTTGCCATTTATTGCTATCTTAAGATAATCCAACATTTTCCGAGATTTACACCGGCTGGCCCAACCCTGCTTCGACGCTTCCTTCCTCGTCAATTGGCTCAATGGGTCTTGTCGTGGATTCATGCTGCTTCTTCGTGGTTGGCCTGGCCGTCTCGGTTTCCCATTAGAATTTCATGGCAAAACGTGGCGCCAACGGCGTTTCACGTCGGAATTGGCGTCTCTCTCGTCCCTTAATCGGAGAAGCGATGAAATGACCGGCCAGACCATTTTACATTATCGCATTCAGGAAAAACTCGGCGGCGGCGGCATGGGCGTCGTCTACAAAGCCGAAGACACCCGGCTAAGCCGCACCGTTGCCCTGAAATTCCTGCCGCCGGAGTGGTCGCGCGATGATGAGGCCAAAGGCCGTTTCATACAAGAAGCGCAAGCCGCTTCGAGGCTGGATCATCCCAACATTTGCACCATTTATGAAATCAACGAGACCGACGACGGCCAGCTTTTCATTGCGATGGCCTGTTACGATGGAGAAACGCTTAAGAAGAAAGTAAGCAGTGGCCAGTTATCAGTAGACAGTGTGATTGATATTGCGCTTCAGATTGCGCAGGGTTTGGCGAAGGCACATGAAAAAGGCATCATCCATCGCGATATCAAGCCGGCGAATGTGATGATCACGAACGAGGGCGTGGTCAAAATTCTTGACTTTGGGCTGGCGAAGCTTGCCGGGCATTCATCGCTCACCAAAGATGGGGTCACGCTTGGCACCGTTGCCTACATGTCGCCGGAACAAACGCGCGGGGAGATTGTCGATCACCGCACCGACATTTGGGCGCTGGGCGTGGTGTTATACGAGATGCTAACCGGCCAATTGCCGTTCAGAGGAGAATATGAGCAGGCGGTGATGTATTCGATTTTGCATGAAGAGCCGGAACCGATTGTAGCCTTGCATACCGGCGTGCCGATGGAGTTGGAACGCATTGTGAACAAGAGCTTGGCGAAAAATCCGGATGAACGGTATCAGCATGTGGATGAAATGCTGGTCGATTTGAAATCGATGGGAAAAAACCTCGAATCCAGCGTTACGAAAAAATCGTTCGTCAAAGCCAAGTTCCCCAAAAGAAGTGCTAAAATTCTTTATGGCGCTATCGTATTCTTTGTTGTTTTGATTATCAGCGGCGGAATCTATTTTCAACAACTTGGAAAAGAAGAACTTCCTGAAAGCAGTGCACAAAGTCAAAGGACGGCCGCCGTCTCTTCAAGCCAATGGCAAAACTCCATTGCCGTGTTGCCCTTCAAGAATATCAGTCCCGATCCAGAACAGGAGTATTTCTGCGACGGCATGACCGAACAGATTATTACCAACCTGAGCCAATTGCAGGCCTTAAAGGTTATCGCCCGAACCTCGGTGATGAAGTTTAAGAATACCCAAAAGACCATTCCCGAAATAGCTGAAGAGCTGCACGTGGCGCATATCCTTGAAGGCAGTATTCGCAAAGTTGGCAATCAGATACGGGTTACCGCACAATTGATTCAGGCAGATGGAGGCCATCACCTGTGGGCAAGAGACTACGATCGGGAATTGAAGGATATATTTGCCGTGCAGGACGATGTTTCGGAGGCGATTGCCAGAGCTTTATTAAAAAAACTTACGGTAAAGGAAACCGAAGAAATAAAAACCAGGGGCACGGAAAATGCAGAAGCGTATGAACACTATTTGAAAGGGCGGTATTTTCATGACAGAAAATATTACTTGACTCATAGACTGGACGATTTCACAAAATCGGAAAGCATGTTCAATAAGGCCATTGAACTCGACTCGAATTATGCGGTAGCCTATGCCGGACTGGCTGATCTTTACGATACCTATCGGGAGCTTGTAGCACCGGAAAAGAGAATTCTTGATTTGCGCCAAAAGAATATTGAGACTGCTTTCAGATTAGCGCCACATTCTGCCTATGTCAATGTGATAAAAGGGCTGGTGCATCAAAACCAGCCTGAACCCGAAGTAGATAACGCCTATAAGAGTTTTAAAAGAGCGCTGGAAATCAATCCAAATGAGCCTGTGGCTATTTTTCAAATGGGAGTTTTTCTGGGCCTCCGCGGCCTATATCACCAAGCCATCAAGTATTTTACAAAAGCCATCGAACTGGATCCTTTAGATTCCTCGAGTGCTCTTTTTCGTGGATGGGTAAATAAAATGGGCGGAAATTTTGATCAGGCCATCATGGATTATCAAAAGACTCTGGAACTCGAGCCCGATTACATCTATGCTTTGGAGGGTTTGGCGCAGTTGTCAATTATGTTGAAAGAATATGATCAGGCTGAAAAACTGTTGGCAAGAATCGACAAGCTCAGCCCAGGTAACCGCTATCATAAAATCAATCGCGCCTGGTTATACGCCGCGAAAGGCAGGAAGCAAGAGGCGATTGAATTGTTGGAAGAAAGTGAAAGAACCAACAGATTTCAGAAAATAGCTGTTTATTCTCTATTGGGGTTGAAGGTCGAGGCGATCAGGCTGCTCGATAAAAAGCCGATAGCGCAGTATAACCAGACTGGCGGCGACTATTTAGACATGTTGCACAATCCGGTTTTTTATATTCTGCGTGACACCGAGGAATTTAAAGTGGCGCTGCAAAAAGCAAAGGAAATCTAC
>Ga0187892_10004238_pt1 | contig 24404 bp, 19 predicted proteins | sample MA1701073metaG_FD_139345 | JGI IMG/M metagenome (GOLD analysis project Ga0187892, IMG submission 139345) | Bio-ooze microbial communities from a basaltic lava cave in the Kipuka Kanohina Cave System on the Island of Hawaii, USA - MA170107-3 metaG ... | reverse complement strand
GCCTGCTGATTCTGATCGATATCGAAAGACTGATGTCGAGTCCCGACATGGCGCTGATGGATTCGACCGCGGCCTAGCCCGGATATTTCACCAGGTCGCCCCCGATGTTCGTCAGTTCTCCTCTGGAACAGACGCCAGAACACGCTCCGAGCGCAGATCCAATTTGGATCGCCGGGGCTACGTGGGTTTGCGCGGCGCTTGCGCGGCCATCTTGCGCTCAACTCCTCGCGCGTGCCTACGGGCACGCGACTGCGGCCCCCCGCTTCCGCGGGGGCAGGCTTTCGCGCAACCTGGCTCGCACATGCATCCGCGCAAATCCCACGTCCCTGGTGAAGTATCCGGGCTAGCGCGCGGTGACCGGCACCCCACTGCCGCCGGGCTCGTGGCTTGGCCTTCTGGGCGGCGGTCAGCTCGGGCGGATGTTCGCGCATGCGGCGCAGGCCCTCGGCTATCGCGTGTGCGTGTTGGAGCCAACGCCGGATTGCCCGGTCGGGCAGGTGACTGATGAGCACATCGTCGCCGCGTACGACGACGTGGCCGCGCTCGATCGACTGGCCAGTTTGTGCAAGGTGGTTACCACCGAGTTCGAAAATGTTCCGGCCACCGCGCTGTCGCATCTGGCGGCAACGTGCTTCGTCGCGCCTGCGGCCTCCGCAGTCGCCATCGCGCAGGATCGCATTGAAGAGAAACGATTCATCGGCGGCCTGGACATTCCGGTTGTGCCGCATGCGGTCGTTCGCAACGAGGGCGATGCACGCACGCTTGCGCCCGATCTTTTTCCGGCCATCCTGAAAACCGCGCGGCTCGGCTATGACGGCAAGGGGCAGCTCACCGTCGCCGCGCAGGCTGACGTAAACGCCGCTTGGCAACGGCTCGGTCGCGTGCCCTGCGTGCTCGAGCGACGTTTGTCGTTGCGGCAGGAGTTGTCGTGCATCGTCTGCCGTGACATCGAAGGCGCCACCACGACGTTTCCGGTCGCCGAGAACAGCCATAGCGACGGCATCCTCGCGACGAGCATCGTTCCCGCACGCTGCGACGATGAACTCGCCGCGACCGCGCAGCGGCATGCGGCGCGCATTGCCGCCGCGCTCGATTACGTGGGCGTGTTGTGCGTGGAGTTTTTCGTGCTCGATGACGGTACGTTGCTCGTCAATGAGATCGCACCGCGCCCGCACAACAGCGGGCACTGGTCGATCGACGCCTGTGCGACGAGTCAGTTCGAGCAGCAGGCGCGTGTTCTGGCCGGCCTGCCGCTGGGCGCGATTGAACAACTGGTGCCCGCGGTGATGCTGAATCTGCTCGGCGACCTGTGGCGGCGCAACGGCGGCTTGCAGGAGCCGCGGTGGGCCGATGTGCTGCGCGTCGACGGCGCGAAGCTGCATCTGTACGGCAAGAATGAAGCGCGTCCCGGTCGCAAAATGGGACACGTGACCGTGCTCGGCCGCACACTCGAACAGGCGCTGGCGCGCGCGGCACGGGTGGCGCGCGTGCTGGGTCTCGATCGGCCGCAATGAGCGCCGCGATGAGTGACGCGGCAAAGCCGGTCGATGCCGTTGCGATAGCACGCGCGATCGAGGTGCTCACGCGCGGCGGGCTCGTGGTGGTGCCGACCGAGACCGTATACGGCCTCGCGGCCGATGCCGATAGCGCAAGCGCCGTTCGCGCGATTTTTGCGGCAAAAGGCAGACCGGCCGACCATCCGGTCATCGTGCACATCGAAAGCGAGGCCGCGCTCGACGCGTGGGCGCGCGATGTGCCGACCACGGCGCGATCGCTCGCCGCAACGTTCTGGCCGGGACCGCTGACGTTGGTGCTCGCGCGTAGCACGCGTGCGCACGATGCGCTCACCGGCGGACAGCCAACCGTTGGCTTGCGCTGCCCCGCGCACCCTTGGGCGCGCGCGCTGCTCGCCGCGTGGTGCGCGGCGCGTGCAGATGTGGCAGCGGCGCTCGCGGCGCCGAGTGCGAACGCGTTCGGCCGCATCAGTCCGACGACCGCGGAGCACGTGCACGCCGAACTCGGTGAACGGGTCGATCTGATTCTTGACGGCGGCGCATGTCCGGTCGGAATCGAATCGACGATCGTCGATCTTGCGACCGGCGCGCCGCGCCTCTTGAGGCCGGGCGCAATCACGCGCGCACAACTCGAAGCGACGCTCGGCGTTGCCGTGCCGGACGCGGGAGTTGACGCGCCGCGCGCACCCGGTTCGCTCGAACGTCACTACGCGCCGCGCGTTCCGCTGGAACTCGTGGAATCGCGGCGTTTGTCAGCGCGCATCAACGAGTTGCGTGGTGAAAAACTCGCGGTGCTGGCAGAAGTGTCGGCGCTGCTCGACTGGCCGGTGCATGTGGTCCTGCGGCTCGTCCCTCCCGTGGCGCCGCCCGAGTACGCGCGCAGGCTCTATGCGCTGCTGCGTCAGCTCGACGCCGCGGGCGCGACCCGGATCGTCATTGCCTGGCCGCCGGTAGGCGGCGACTGGGAAGCGGTGCGCGATCGCTTGCGGCGCGCGTCTCGATAGACATCTATTTGAAGACGGGCATTGCCGGCCGAAAGGCGCGTCACCTGCGCCCGCTTCATAGCGCCGCGTCGTGAATTGCCTGCCTGACGTGTCGCAACGGCCACTCCCGAAGCTACCGAAAATGAAGTACAAGAAGAGCCGGTCACGCTCGGGACACTAGGTCACCCTGGCTAGGGCGGGAACTCGCGCGTTCGCATGCGCTTGCATGCGAGTCTGCGCCTTGCGGCTTGGCCGCACGGCGACAACGCGCTTCGGGCCCTGTCGTCTTTGCGATCCCGGCGCTGCGCACGTCAAAGCCACGGCGGCGGCCCGCAAGGGACGCGCAGGAGACGCACGTCGACGAAGCTCCTGGCATCGACAACTGATTTCCAGCGCCACGTCGCCAGCAGAACGGCGACAGCCCGGGAGCGGGCGGTACGTCGACTCGCTTGCCACCCCACCCCTCTTCGGGAGAACCCATCATGTCAACCTCGAAGAACCGCGCCGCACGCCGCTTTCGCCGCGGCCTCGTTGCACTCGCCATCGGCGGTGCGCTGGGCACCGGGCCGGCCCTGGCCAAGTCCCCGCCCCAATCGCCCTGGTGCGGCGACCGCTGCGACCAGCTGGTGCTCGACTGGAACCAGACCACGCACCAGGTCATCAAGGCCGCCAATGGCTATGCCAACCCGCTGACCGCGTCGCGCTCGCTGGCCATGGTGCATCTGGCGATGCACGACGCCGTGAACATCGCCACACCGCGCTACACCACCTACGCTGCCGGCAACACGAAGCTTCGTCCGCACGGCGCTTCCGCGGCCGATGAAGCCGAGGCCGCGGTGGCCGCGGTGGTTGCCGCCCACGACGTGCTGCTCGCGCTCTACCCGGCGCAGAAGGATCTGCTGCGCGCCACGCTGGACGAATCAATGCATGACGCCGGCAAGGGCGCGGCCGTCGATGCGGCCGTGGCCATCGGCGGCAGCGCCGCTGCCGCCGTGCTGGCGCGGCGTGCCAACGACGGCAGCCAGGGCTCGGAGGAATACCGCCCCGGCACGCAGCCGGGCGACTACCAGTTCGTGCCGGGCACCAACTTCCTGTTCTCGCCGCACTGGCGCAATGTGGTTCCGTTCGCGTTGCGCTCGCCGGAGCAGTTCCGCGTCGCGCCGGCGCCGGCGCTTGGCAGCCGCGAATATGCCCAGGCTTTCGATGAGGTCAAGACCACCGGCACTGACGCGGCCAACGCCGCGCGCACGCCCGACCAGAGCCACTACGCGGCCTTCTGGTACGAGTTCTCGGAGAGCGGCTGGAACCGCGTGGCGCGCGTGGTCGCCCGCGAACACAGGCAAGACCTGTGGGAACGCGCCCGCCTGTTCGCGCTGCTCAACGTGGTGCTGGCAGACAGCTACGTGGCGGGCTGGGACTCCAAGCTGCACTACGACTTCTGGCGCCCCGTCACCGCCATCCGCGAGGGTGGCAACGACGGCAATCCGCTGACGCAACCAGACGCCGGATGGAACTCGTTCCTGCCCACGCCGCCGATCCAGGATCACCCGTCCACGCACAGCGCGCTCGGCGCCGCGGCTGCCACGGCGCTGGCGCACTCGTTTCAGCGCGACGCGATGAAGTTCAGCTTCTCCTCGCCCACTGCGCTGGCGGCCAACCCGGTGCGCTCATTCACGAGCTTTAGCCAGGCCGCGCGCGAGAACGCCGACTCTCGCGTGCGCGCCGGTCTGCACTTTCGCTTCGCCACCGTGCAGGGCCTGACGCTCGGCGCGAGAGTGGGCCAGCACGCCGTCTCGACGCTGTTGACGCCGGTGAACTGACCGCAGATCGATGGAGATATGGCCACCCACGAGGTGGCCGGCCGTCGCGGTCGCCCCCAACCAATGACTCACTCGAGAGGATCCACCATGTCCGCCTACCTTCCGACAAAGAATCATTCTGGCGTCGCTCTGTGGGCTGCGCTTGCCGGCCGTTGGCGGCTTGGTAGTCGCGTTCGCGCACCCGTTTTCCGGCCCGTCGGACAGCCGGCCTGCTTGTCACTGGACAAGGGTGCTCTGCTGTGGGTCGCACGACCGTTCGGCTACCGCTTCGAATGCGTCAGCGGTTCGATCTGGATCACGCAGGACAGCGACCCAAAAGACACCGTGCTCGCGGCGGGCGAAAGCTACACCGCCGATCGCCCCGCGCGGATGCTGGTGCAGGCGCTCGAAGCAGCGGTCTTGCGCACGACTGGAGACTTCGTGAATGTGACGGTGCCGGCATGCTCAGCGCCTCGACCGGGCGCCTTCACGTCGATGCAGCGGACGCCGATCTAAGACTGTGCTTATCCACGAAGCGACCCACTGCCTGCAGCACAGAGTCCGTGTCGCCGCACCACCACCAGTGATCCGACCCCTCGAGCGGCAAGAGCCGGGCGCCGGGAATCCGCGCCGCCAAGTGCTCCCCGGCACCGAAGCGCACCGTACGGTCGCCGCGCCGGTACATCACCAGGGTTGGCACTGCAATCTTCGGCAGCAGCGCCCGCACGTCCAGATCGCGCAGCCCATTCAAGGTGACGCGCAGGGTCGCAGGCGAGCAGGCGTGGCGCAGCACGCGCGCCCACCAGGCGCGCATGGCGGGGTCGCGCTGCACCGAAGGTGCAAAGGTTTCGATGTCGGCCGGCCCGCCCCAGCCTGCGATCAGGCGCTCCATCCAGACGTCGAAGGCCTCGCGCGGCAACGCCCATGGGTAGTCGGGCGCCCAGCAGCCGCGCGCCATGGCGCCGAACAGCACGATGCCTTGCACGCGCGCGGCGTGGTCCGCGGCCAGCCGCAGTGCGCTGGGGCCGCCTTCCGAGCAGCCGAACAGCCACGCCTTGGCGATGCCGGCGTGGTCGAGGATGGCCCGCACGTCCTCGGCGGCGGCCTCGGCGGTGCAGTTGGCATCGAGCCGCTCGGACAAGCCGACGCCGCGGCGGTCGAACACGATGACGGTGAAGCGCTCAGCCAGCGTCTGCAGGAAGCGGCGCAGGTCCGGCTGGTCCCAGGCGATCTCGATGTGAGAGACGAAGCCGGCCATGATGACGATCGCCTGTGGCAAATGGCCCACCGTGGCGTAGGCCACCGTGCCGAAGCCCGATTCGGCAAAACGCACGCGAAGCGGCTCCTCCGCGGCGGCGCTCACCGTCGGTGCCTGTTGCAGGCCTTGCCTGATGTCCAGGTAAGCCTGTTCCGTGCGAGCACCGGGCTTGCTGCCGAACTCCCCGCGCAGTGCGTCGGCGCAGCGCATGAAGCTCGCCTCCACGCCCGCCGCGTTGCCCTGTGCCGCATGCAGGCGCATCAGCATCACGTAGGCAGGTTCGCAGTACACGTCCAGGCGCAACAGCTTCTCCGCGCTGCGCACGGCTGCGGCCAGGTCGCCGCGCGCTCGCTGCATTCCCGCCAGGTGGGTGAGCAGGCGGCCAAGCAGGTGCTCGTGGTCGATGCGCTGCGCGCGCACCCAGTCGTCGAAGGCGACCGAGTCGAAACTCAGGCCGTGCAGCAGCGGCGCGGCGGCGCGCTCGGCCCAGGCTTCGATCTGCGGCAGCGAGAGTGTGCCGTCGCCGCTGCCGCTCACGATCGTGCGCGCAAAGCGTGCGAACTCCAATGTGTCGATCGAGGCGCAGCCGGCTCGCAAGGCCAGCGTATCGCCCGCTGCATCGAACAGCTCTCGCCCGAGCGCATCTTCCAGGTTGTAGACCAGCCGGCGCAGGCGGGTGCGGCCCGTCGCGTCATCCACGTCGGGCCAAAGCAGTGGTGCCAAGTGGCCGCGCGGCGCCGCACCCTTGCAATGCGCCAGGTAGGCGAGCAAGGCCACGCCGCGCTTGAGAGCGACGCGCGCGTCACTCTCGCCGACCAGGATCTTCGGCGCACCGAAGAAGCGGAAGGCCAGCGGTGCTGTGCTCTGCGCGGCGTCCATCGCGCGCTGTTATAGCGCAAGCCGCGGCCTAAGCGCAGGGACGAAAAAGGGACGGGCGGTTTCTAAGCTGCTCGACATTGCAATCCGTCGAGCCCGCACCATGAACATCGCCGCACACAGCAGCCCGCGTCCCGCGCCCGAGCGGCAGCGCATGCGCGCCCTCGACTCATCTCTCGCCTGCGAAGGAGCTTCCCGTGTCCTGGGACGACCGATTCTCACGCGCGCCACCGATGCGGCTCCGGTGCGCCGCATGGCCAGCGCACCGGCCTTCGACGCCCGCGGCTGCCCGGTGAGCTCCTTGCCGCATGTGATGAAGCCTAACGCCCGCTCTCGATGACGGAGCATGGCCTCGGCGTGCTCGGCGCGGCGAGTGTGCGGGCACCGGTGTCGTGTTCCGGTCGATGGAGTGAGTGCATTGCCACCAGGCCCTGCGCGCTGCGGTCTCGGGCGCGTTCCTCGACGCGGCGCCTTTGGGTGGCCCTCGAGGCCGTTCAGTGGACGGGAGATTGACATGACTGCATTTCTGATGGTCTTGTACGCCGTGGCGGTGTACGGGTTCTTCTTCGCCACCTTCTTGTACGCGATCGGTTTCGTCGGCAACGTCTTCGTGCCGACGTCGATCGATGTCGGCGTGGTTGCACCCTGGCCCGAGGCCGTGCTCGTCAACGGGGTGCTTCTCGGCGTCTTCGCCGTCCAGCACAGTGTGATGGCGCGGCGTGGCTTCAAGCGCTGGTGGACGCGCATCGTTCCCGAGCCCATCGAGCGCAGCACCTACGTGCTCGCCGCGAGCCTGGCCCTGGCACTGCTGCTGTGGCAATGGCGACCGATTGCCGAACCGCTTGTGTGGTCGATCGAGCATCGTGCTGGGGTGCTGGCCTTGAACGCCGTGTTCTGGCTCGGCTGGGCGGTGCTGCTCATCAGCACCTTTCTCATCAACCACTTCGAGCTGTTCGGGCTGCGACAGACATTTGCGCACCTGCGTGGCCGCAGTGTGCCGGCCCCTGAGTTCCGGACGCCACTGTTCTACCGCCATGTCCGGCATCCGATCTACCTGGGCTTCGTGCTCGCCTTCTGGGCCACGCCGCAGATGACGGCAGGTCATCTGCTCTTTGCGGTGGCCACCACCGCCTACATCCTGATCGGCATCTGGTTCGAGGAACGCGACTTGATCGCGCAGTTCGGTGAGCGCTATCGCAGCTACCGCGAGCAGGCCGGCATGCTGTGGCCACGGCTGCGCAACGCCGGAAGCGAGCGCGGCCCCGTCGGTCATGACGCGGACGGCAGGTAGTCGTGCCGCAACCACGGACGACGAAGGTCGAACGCATCCTCATTGCCGGTGTGGCGATCGCACTTGGTTCCCTCTGCCGACCGCAGCGGTCCACTCTGTCCATCAACTTCGACTCACTCGACAAAGGAAAGATCATGCGATGCGCAACACGAACCCATGCAACACGAATCGCCTTGGCGGCCTCGGTGCTCGCCGCCTTGGCGGGCAACGCCAGCGCCGACGTGATCACCGACTGGAACCTCAGGGCCGGGGAATTGATCGTCGAGTCCAAGCTCGGCACACCCCCCGCCATGCGCGCGATGGCCTTGGTGCAGACGGCCGTGTACGAAGCGGCGAACGCCATCACTCGGCGCTACCCAACGCGCGGGCTGCAACTGGAAACAACGGCCTCGGTCGATGCTGCCGTCGCTGCGGCCAACCACGCCACGCTGGGCAAGCTCATCCCGTCGCAACAGGCGTCCATCGACGGGGCCTATCAGGCGGCGTTGGAGAAGATCGCCGACGGCTCGGCGAAGACCGCGGGCATCGCCGTCGGGCAAAAGGCCGCGGCCGCGATCCTCGCAGCGCGCGCCGATGACGGCGCCGCTGCAGCCGAGGCGTATCGGCCGCAAACCAGTGCCGGCGTTTACGTACCGACGGCCCTGCCCGCCGTGCCGCAGTGGCCGCAGCGCAAGCCGTGGTTGATGACCCGCGCGGACCAGTTCCGCCCGGCATCGCCGCCGGCGCTGACGAGCGAGCAGTGGGCGCGCGACTACAACGAGGTCAAGTCCTTCGGCGGCAAGAGCAGCCGGACCCGAACCACCGAACAGACCGACATCGCCCGTTTCTGGGAGGCGACGCTGCCGCCGATCTACCACGGCCTGGTGCGCACCGTGGCCGCGATGCCCGGGCGCGATCTCACGCGCAACGCAAGGCTGTTCGCCGCGGTGACACAGGCCTGCGACGACGCGATGATCGCGGTCTTCGACGCCAAGTACCACTACGGCTTCTGGCGCCCGATCTCGGCGATCCGCAACGGCGACATCGACGGCAACGCCGCCACCGAACGCGATGCGTCCTGGACGCCGTTCATCGATACCCCAATGCACCCCGAGTACCCGTGCGCGCATTGCATCCAAGCTGCAACGGTCGGCGCGGTCCTCCAGGCCGAGGTCGGCAACGGCGCGCAGCCCACGTGGACGACCACCAGTTCAACGGCCAAGGGCGCGGCGCGCCGCTGGGCGACCCTGGACGAATTCGTTCAGGAGGTGAAAGACGCCAGGGTCTATGACGGCGTGCACTACCGCTTCTCGGTCGAAGCCGGCGCCGCGATGGGCCGGCAGATCGGCGCGCTCGCGGCGTCCAGGCTTCTGGGGGACTGACGTGCCGACAACAACTCCAGGCGCCAAGACCGCCGCGTGGCTGAACGCCGATGCGTACGAGCGCTACATGGGCCGCTGGAGCCGGCGGGTCGCGCCGCTGTTCCTGAGCTGGCTGGCCGTCGCTCCGGCGCGGCGCTGGCTCGATGTCGGATGTGGCACCGGCGCACTCAGTGCGGCGATCCTGGAGTGCTGCGCGCCAAGGTCGCTCATGGGCGCCGACCCGTCAGAAGGCTTCCTGCGCAAGGCCAGGGAGCAGCTTGGCGATCGAGCAAGCCTCGAGTGCGCGTCGGCCAGCGTGATGCCCTTTGGCGATGCCGCGGTCGACGTCACTGTGTCGGCGCTGCTGCTGAACTTCGCACCCGATGCAAGCGCGGCGCTCGCCGAAATGACGCGCGTCACGGCCAGCGGCGGCACGCTCGGCGCCTACGTGTGGGACTACGGCGGAAAAATGGACCTGATCCGCATGTTCTGGGACGCTGCCATCGAACTCGACCCCCAAGCGTCCGGGTTGGACGAAGGCGCTTATGCGGCGCTGTGCCGGCCCGAGGCACTCGCCGCACTCTTCATGCGCTGCGGTTTGGCCAAGGTCGACGTTCACGGCATCGAGATCGCCATGCCCTTCGGCAGCTTCGACGACTTCTGGCAACCCTTCCTGGGCGGGCAAGGACCCGCGCCCGCCTACGCGATGAGCTTGGCCGAGCCAGCTCGGGAACGCCTGCGCGAGCGCCTGAGGGCACGCCTTCCGCTGTCCGCCGACGGCAGCGCGGTGCTCGCGGCGTGCGCCTGGGCCGTTCGAGGCGTCGTACGATAGCGAACCTCGACAGGGGAATCGCTACCCCGCCGGTCGGCGCAACCGGCGCGCAACCGCTGCCAGCCTGATTCGCGCGCAACGCATGATCCACACCGCTGCTGCAGCGGCGGTGTTCAAAGGCAGGGCTGAGCGCTGCTATGGGCCTTGGCGCCGGGGCGCTCGCTGGCAAGAGGATCGGTCGACAGCTTGAAGGTCTCGACGCGATGCGGCTTGAGGTTGAACGCCTGCGAGTACCGCTGCACCGAACTTTTGCTGATGCCGGTGACGCCGGCCACCGTTCGCGTGCTCCAGTGCGCGCCACCGTCGTCGGCTTGGTGTGCAACGCCGTAGCGATCAGTTGCGCCACGCGCTCGTCGTCGACCGTGCGCGGGCGACCGGGACGCAACTCGTCATATAGCCCGGTTATGCGGTATCGCGCGTATCGGTCGCGCCAAGTGGCCACCGTACTGCGATTGATCGTTGTGAGTTGCGCTTCGGTGCGCTCACGCATGCACGTGCCGTGCCGGGTCGGGTAAATTAATCGGCGATTCCTTGGGAAGGTCTGCACAACATGAGTTGCGACGGCGTCGTGAATTACATAGCTGGTGCAGCAGCATGCGGCGAACTTCTTTGCCGAGACCGAAGCCGCCGCCGGGGCCGAACTGCCGCCGTTCGTCAAAGACGAGTTCGACGCCTTCCTCGAGTGCGGCATCCTGGCGCATGGCTTCCTGAGGCTGCGCTGCGCTGACTGCGGCCACGACAAGCTGCTCGCCTTCAGTTGCAAGCGGCGCGGGTTCTGCCCGTCGTGCGGCGCGCGCCGCATGGCGCAGACTGCTGCCCACCTGGTGGACCACGTCATCCCCCGTGTGCCGCTACGACAATGGGTGCTGTCGCTGCCGATCCCGCTGCGGCTGCTGCTGGCTTCGCAGCCGCAACTGCTGACACCCGTGCTGCAAGTCGTGCAGCGCGTGCTCACGTGCCACCTACTCGAACAGGCGGGTCTCGAGGCAAACGAGGCCGACAGCGGTGCACACTGATTCAACGCTTCGCGTCGGCCGCCAACTTGAACATCCATTTGCATCGCCTGATGCTGGACGGCGTGTATCGACGCGGCAGCGGCGGTGAACCGGTCTTCGTCGAGGTACCCGCGCCGACCGATGAGGCGCTGCAGGCGGTGCTGCTCAAGATCATCACCCGCACCGCAGACAACCCCTCTGATGGACCACAGCGGCCGGGTTCATCGGCGCTCGGCGGGCACCGTCGAGCACCGTCGACCACCAAGACCGCAATCAGAGCCTCGACTGACGGGCCCGACCACCCTATCGTCACGGAAAAAGGGCCTTTGAAAGAACTATCCGCCGGGCGCGATCGAGGTGCTCACGCGCGGCGGGCTGGTGGCGGTGCCCACCGAGACCGTATACGGGCTAGCAGCCGATGCCGACAACGCAAGCGCTGTTCGCGCGATTTTCTCGGCGAAGGGCAGGCCGGCCGACCATCCGGTCATCGTGCACATCGAAAGCGAGGTCGCGCTCGATGCGTGGGCGTGCGATGTGCGGGCCATGGCGCGATCGCTCGCCGCAACGTTCTGGCCGGGACCGCTGACGTTGTTGCTCGCGCGTAGCACGCGTGCGCACGATGCGCTCACCGGCGGACAGCCAACCGTTGGCCTACGTTGCGCGGCGCACCCATGGGCGCGCGCGCTGCTCGCTGCGTGGTGCGCGGCGCGCAGCGATGCTGCCGCGGCGCTCGCGGCGCCGAGTGCGAACGCGTTCGGCCGCATCAGTCCGACGACCGCAGAGCATGTGTGCGCCGAACTCGGTGCACGGGTCGATCTGATTCTTGACGGCGGCGCATGTCCGGTCGGAATCGAATCGACGATCGTCGATCTTGCGACCGGCGCGCCGCGCCTTTTGCGACCGGGCGCAATCACGCGCGCGCAGCTTGAAGCGACGCTCGGCGTTGCCGTGCCGGACGCCGGAGTCGACGCACCGCGCGCTTCCGGTTCGCTTGAACGTCACTACGCGCCGCGCGTTCCGCTGGAACTCGTCGAATCGCGGCGCCTGTCGGCGCGCATCAACGAGTTGCGTGGTGAAAAACTCGCGGTGCTAGCAGAGGCGTCGGCTCTGCTCGACTGGCCGGCGCACGTCGTGCTACGGCTCATCGCTCCCGCCACGCCGCGCGAATACGCGCGCAAGCTCTACGCACTGCTGCGCCAGCTCGACTCATCGAGCGCAAACCGGCTTGTCATCGCCTGGCCGCCGGCAAGCGGCGAATGGGAAGCGGTGCGCGACCGCTTGCGGCGGGCGTCGCGATAGTTTTCTTGAAGCCGAGTATTGCCGGCCGAAAGGCCGTCATGCGTAAGCCTGAGCTTCCGCCTCTGACCCAAGGCGGTCGGTCAGGCCGCCAGATTCATCGCTCTATAGCCGACGCTCAACGTTCGACATCAGCGGCGGTCGGAAGCAGGCGAAGCCCGCCGGCGGAGGCGGCGTCTGCGTTGTTGGCTGGCTTGGCCGTAGCTCGGCTGCTGTCCAACGCCCGCCGCCTAGCCACCGCCTTCTGTTCGCAACGCGGTCAGCGGGATTCTGAGATGGGTTCTAGCCAGTGTCGTTTAACGCGATGGCGTTGGCAATCAGGTACGCGTTCAAAGCGGTCTCCGCCACATCGTCCAGGCCTACGACGTACGAGTTCACCAAGTCATTCACAGCAGCTTGGATGCCGTCGGCACGCTTGGTGTCGTATTTACCGAAAACGAAATCGGTCAACGCTTGCGCGGCGGCGTTCTTGCCTTCTGTGGTGCCAAGGCTGATCGCTTTGTCGGCCAGCGCGCTAGCCACGATGCCTTTCGGGGTGGCCTTGCCAACACCTTTGGCGGCCATGCCGATTGCCAAGCCGCTGAAGAAAGAGATCAGCCGCTCCTGCGCCGCACGATAGTCCTCAAGCGCCTTGTAATTTTGCTTAACGCCGACTTGCAGGCCGAGCAGCAACATGCCAAGGCGCGAGGTGTTGCTGATGCCATCTCTGCCGTCGCCGCCCTTGGTCAACGTGTTCGCATAGTCCGTGATCTGCGACTTCATCGCGTTGGCTTTCGAGGTCGAAAGCTTCGGATTCAGGTAGGTCATGCAGAACAAGTTGCCGAGCACCTTGTTGGTTTCAACGGACACAGGGACATGCTGAGACCCTCGCATCTCGCGGCCGGGCTGGGGGTCGGTCAATTCGCGCAAGATGTAGTCGTCGTGGGCCGTGAAGAGATCAGCCATTGCCTCGGCCCGGTCGTCTAGCGGCGTTGTGCCCATGTAGAAGTTGTAGTCGTTGGAACGAGCTGCAAACTGCACGATCTCGAGTGCCCGCTTGTCGTATTCGGTCGGTGTACTTTGCATACCGACGCCTGGGTTGCCTGCAACAATCGGCTGGCCCTGTCCAGGCTGCTGCGCAATCGCCGTGGTCAAGATCGCGAATGGGTCGTCGGTGCGCGACCAGCCACGCAAATCGTTGATGCCATCAAGACCACGCCCATCGTATGCCAGCGCTTCGAGAATTTTCGCGCGGCCCGCCTGGTTGAACGACGCATACGTCCGAGCAACGTCCTGCGCCGTGCCGACACCGTCGAGCAAGTGCAGCGCGAAGGTGGCCGGACCGCGGTCGGCGAAGGTGCCGTAGTTGTTGTTCACGACCCGTGTTTCGAGGAGAGTGCCCGCAAAGTCACGCGCAAATTTGCTGGCGTCCGGCGATTTGGCGCTATTGAGAAAGTCGGAAATAGCATTGACCTTACCCTGATACGCTTCCCAACTGGCACCGTTGAAGTTCGGATTCAGAAACCGGATTGCGGGGACTTGTCCAAGCAGCTTTTCGTTGTACGCAGCGGCAAAACCATCGGCGATTGCACCGCGTTGCGCATTGCTGATCTTGCTGTCACTAACCAGTGCGTTGACGCGCTCAGGCGTCAACCACGATCTATCCTTCTTGAGCACTTCGACAAACAGCCGTGCGCGGGAATCGCTATCGAGCCGCGCCATCTGCTGCGCGAAATACGCCATCCGTACGTTGTAGTCATCGCTCGCACGAGGCTTGCTGCCCCTCGCAAGCACGTCACGCGCGATAACTCCGATCTGCGCATCGCTCGCGTGCCACTGCTCAGTCGTTGCAGTCGGCGGTGCTTGGGGCTGTAGTTGCTGACTGATGGAACCTAGGGACGGAATCATCGGCATTCCCCTCCGCGCAAGCCAAGCGTATACCCACGCCGGTACGCGACAAAACTGCGAGCCATCATCCCATGACTCGCTCGTTCGGAACAGTTCGTGTGCACCCTAGGGAAAGCACTGCAGAACCGTCGCGCAGTGCTGCGGTTGTCAAGGGCTGCGCTGCAAGCGCCGAGACACTTCAAGCAGATAGGCGGGCCCAGGCAAGCACGCGACGACTCAAACGGTGGCAACAGTCACGCGCAGGCGCGACTCGCGCGACCATAGGGCGCACGGTTGCGGGCCCAGGAGCCTTGCAGTTCCGGTCGGACCTGCACCGAACCGAGCGGGGATTGCGCGCTGCACTGAAGCAGCGGCACGCGGTCGTTGTCAGCACGCCCGCGCTTGCCTGCATCGAGGACCTGTGCAACCCCCCGTTGGTGTCGCGGGCCCCTCAGTCTTCACGCAATGAGTAGTCGTGATGTTGGCGATTCGGCGCAGGCCACCGGTCGAACAAGTGCTTGGCAGCAGCTTGCGAAGCGCAGATCGGCCAGATAGTTGCTGAACGGTCGGTCGTCAATGACTGTTCCTCCGGTACCGGACTTCGCGGGTACTCCCGCGCGTTTGGCGTCGCTCCGGAAACCGCCGCTCCGGCGCCTGCCGTGCGAGGTCCAAAGCGCGCTGATAGGACGCCCGTGCTTCGTCCATCCGCCTCAGCCTGCGGCACATGTCGGCCCTTGCGACGTGAGCGAATTGATAGTCGGCCAGATCGCGCGCGCGAGGATCGCATCGATGAGCGCGAGCCCGTTTTTGCGGGCCGTTGCACATCGCCACCGGCGGTTCAACTCTCATGTGACGCTCGGTGCAATTCTCGAAAGCGGCCGTTCGCGTCCTGCCACGGGCGTTCAATATGCGCCGCCGGGCACTGTGACCGCTGCGGCTTTCAGCGAACTGCGCTCCGCTCGGAACGTTTTCCGTTACCGGTCGTTCCCCTTGATAGCTGCGCCACAGACCCTCGAACTCAGGTCGAAGCTTGAATCCGAAAGTCAGTGGCCGTGGCGACGGGGCGAACGTGCTTCTTCTCGCGTTTCAAATCGACCAAGCCGTAGCGGGACATCGTCTTGAGCGTTCGCGAGAGATTGCTGCGCCGGCGCCCGGTCTTCTTGGCCAGGGCAGCCACGGATTCCGGCTCCGTTTCGCGGATCACCTTGAGCAGCGCACGATTGGAGTCGCTAAGAACCTCGGCCACGGACCTCATCGACGTGAACCAGATCTTGGGTTCACCCGGCTTCGGTTTGTATGCGCCACGCGCAATGGCAAGCGCCCGCGCCCGGATTTGTTTCTGCGGCATGACGCCGATCACGATTCTCTTCATGCACGCTCCTTTGCAGCTCGGATAACACGGTCGGTTTCAGCGAAGAAGTCCTCGAGTAGCTTCTGCGGCGATTCGAAGAAATAGGGAACGCCCTTGTCCCGCGCGGCTCGGTGCTTGTGGTCGTAGGCCAGGCGCCGGCCCGCAAAGCCTTTCCTCGGCGCCTTCACGCCGTGCGCGTTGTCGTAGCCCAGCACCCGCGTCCCGTACTTGTCGTGCAGCGTCAGGCTGTACTTCACGCCATGCGGAATGTGCTTCGTCGCGCCACCTTCTTCGCTTCTATCCTGATCCAGAAGCCCGCTTCCTGTTCAAAGACGCTGCCGTCAAGCTCGAGCAGCGTTTCCAATCCCACGGGCGACCGTGTCATCGGCGGATGATATCACCTGCTGATACCTTGCTGGAACGCCATCGCCGGGCGCAGCGAGGCCGCTTCTGTAGGCCGCGGACGAGTTCGACATCGTCGCCCCTACCCGCTAGTCGCCGGCGCGAACGCGCCGGCCGGACATCACCGCCTGCCAAATCGAACAGCCGATCGCCTGGGTCAATACGGACGAGGCCCCGGATGTCAGGCGTGAGCGCTCGAACGACCGCTTACGAGTTTTCGACACAGGCCCTTTGGCGTCGGGAAATCGCGATGTCGCGCCGCTAACCGGACATCGATCTTTACCTTCCGACCCATTCCCGCCGGTGGCGAATTTCGAGTCAAAGAACCGGTCCGCCTCGTTACCAGCCCGTTCGCTGGATTCGCCGTGAGAATCAGAGTTCAGCAGCGACATCGACGCGGTCGCGATCGGAAGGCATCGGGTCAAACGCGGCAACGCGCGTGTCTAGCGCGGAATGGGCACAGTCTGCTTCCACGCCGGAGTTCGTTGTCTACTGGAACTGATTGCGGGAATATTCTGAAAGTCGGAAGCGGATCGCTTCCCAAGCCGAAGCGATCCACAGTCTCGTCGATCATCCACGCAGCCAACTCGGAGACCCGCGGAATGAGGTAGTGCAGGTAGATGGCAACTAGATTGGCACGAGGCTGGAATCCGGTTATTGCATCGGTGTTCCGGCTGCGTCTTAGGTCTGAGGCTTGGCTTTGTAAGTCAGCGTCCATCGCCAAGTGGGCGATACCAGGACCAAATTTAACCAACTGATCATCGACTTCGCGGAGTTTCGACTTGACGAAACGAGCCTTTTGATCCATTGACTCGGGTGCGATGCATTGCCAAGTCACGACGGAGCCGTAGTGGATCTCTTCAATGAAACGAGGATCTCGCCTGTCTGGATCGGCGCCCGCTGCGAGACAGTAGGTGGTCCCTGTCACAGGTCGACCACTCAGCAGCCTTGCGAGTTTGGGGCCGAAGTAAAGGGAGCTATCGCTAGTGTCGCGCTTGACTGCCGCTAGGTCGCCCGCGCGTACTACTCCATACGCGTAGACGTCGCTCCATGGATAGCGGTCTAAGGTGACGATCGGTGTTGAAATTGCTCGCTCAAGGCGCTCGGCCAAATAGTCCTCGGGAACGTTTGCTAGTTCCTGCGTGTACGTGACGTCGATGTGAACGGAGAGGCCTCGTTCGTCGATGAGAGCAGCCGCCTTCCGAAATAGCTCTCGATGCCGCTTTCTCTCGTTGGTCTCGTACTTGCCTTGGTAAAGCCGTTTGCATTCGACGTGTACGGGCGGCAGACCCGGAAGCGAGAGACGCAGGTCCGGAGTTCTTGCCGATCCTCTGGCCTCTTCGACAAATCCCACGTCGAAGCCATCGGAGGCATAGTTGGAGGCCATCGCCAACTCGAACATGGCGCTACCAGGATGCACGGTGTCCGCCTTCAACATGCGGTCCGCTCGTTCACGTGCGCCAGGCACGTCGTCGAGAAGAGCAACGTTTCTGCCGATCTGTTTGAGCCATGGCACCGTTTGAGCGCCCAGCACTAGGTCGAAGGATCGGCGATCATCAAGCAGCGATTTCGGCTGGGCGAGGAAGCCTCCTACAATGTCGCGACCAAGCGCATCAAGCTCAAGGTCTCGTCCCCGATTCGCCGGCAACGAGCTTGCATCGCGATACGCAGCTTGGGCTCGCGCGAGTCGCTGCCAGAACGCGTCTGGGTCAGAAGTAACCGAAGCAAACCACTCGAGAGCGGCCGTAACGTCGGCGTCCGCTTCAATTCCTTTTTCAGCAATCTCCATCGAAGTCCCGCTTCATCTGGCCATTCTGAGGCGAGGACTTGCCTCGGATCCACAAAATGCTCTCGCCACACTCGGTCGCATCTTCAATGACGGCACATCGGTGCGCAACAACCGCGAGCAGCTTGGCATCTGCTTTAGCGTCCCGATCTCGCAAGCGGCCGCGCCTTTTTCCGTGCCTTGTACTCTGCCAACAAGGCCTTGGCCTGATCGATGTCGCGACTTTGAGTGGCAGGGTTCGAGTTCAAGCACGAAACGGACGGCGCGAAAACGCGCCGCCAGCTAGGATCCGCGAGTTAGTCGCTCAGCTCAAACAAGCTTGTCGCTTCCAGACTCAGCACCTCTTCGTCACGCTGATTTCGCATCCGCCAGGTCCAGCGCACGATGCCGAGCGTCGGTCGTGAACGCGCGCGCCTCACGTCCTTCACTTCGAGTCGCAAATGCAATTCATCGCCGGGACGAACGGGGCTTGACCAGCGCAGATCGGTTAGGCCGGGCGAACCGAATGACTCCGATCCGGCGAGAACTTTGTCGCACACGAGTTTCATCGCGAGGCAGCACGTATGCCAGCCGCTTGCGATCAATCCGTTCCAACGGCTCGCCAGCGCGCGCTGCGGATCAACGTGAAACCACTGCGGATCGAACTGGCGCGCGAAGGCGATGATGTCCTGTTCGCTCACGCTCACTGCGCCGGCGTCGATCACCTGCCCGGCTTCGATCTCGGCGAACTTCATCAGCCAATGCCGGTGCGGCCGTGAAACCGCGGCGCTCGTTTCTCATTCAGCGCCGCAAGACCTTCGTGCGCGTCGGGCTGGGTGAAACCGAACATCTCTGCCGTGAGGGAGTGCTCGAACGCCGGCCACGCCGCGCGCAGCCAGTGATTGAGCGTTCGTTTGGTCCACGCCAGCGCGGTCGGACTGCCGGCCGCGAGTTGCGTCGCTATGCGGCGCGCGGTCGTCAACAGCGCATCGTCGGCCACGGCGAGGCTGACGAGTCCGATGCGTTCGGCCTCCTCGCCGGTCAGCGGCTCATTCGTCAGCAGGTAGTACTTGGCCTTGGCCATTCCGCACAACAGCGGCCAGATCACCGCCGCGTGATCCCCGGCCGCAACGCCGAGCTTGACGTGACCGTCGATGATCTTTGCGTTGCGCGCCGCGATCGACACGTCGGCCAGCAACGCCACCGCGGCGCCTGCGCCCACCGCTGCGCCGTTGATGGCCGAGACGATCGGCACGTCGCAATCGATGATGCTGCGCACGATCTCGCGCGCTTCGCGCATCACGCGCAGCCGCACGTCTTCCTGCGCCAGCATCTCGGCGACGAGATCGGTTTTGCCGCCGGCGCAAAAGCCCTTGCCAACGCTGCGAACGAGGACCGCGCGCAAGTCATCGCGTGCCGCCAGAGTCGACCAGATACGTGCGAGTTCACGGTGCCCACTCGCGCCTGTCGTCGGCATCCTGCCGGCGGGCCCGAACACGATTTCGGCGATGCCGTCATCGTTGATTTCTACAGTGAAGTCGTCGGTGTCTACGGAAACTGATTGCACAAGAGGCTCCGTCCCGGCTTGTCATTCCTGCGTAGGGAGGAATCCGGCGTCGTGGTTTGCAAGTCGCGGGACGCCGGCGTACGCCCGGAGTGACGAAGAAAATTCAATACGTCTCGATATGAAGCCGGCACTGTGCGACGAGTTGCGGCTTCAGTTCATCCCACGCTGGCAGCCGGTGCGCGCGGCTCACGTCTGCAAACGCTGCGAGTACACCGTCTTCCATGCCTTTTAATCCGCACACGTAGACGAAGCAGTTTTCGTCGGCGAGCAGCCGCGCAACTTTGTCGCCGCGCGCGCGGATCAGGTCCTGCACGTAACGCTTTGGTTCACCCGGTACGCGCGAGAACGCGAGGTTGATGTCGATGAACTTCTTCGGCAGTTTCATCAGCGGGCCAAAGTAGGGCAGCTCCTCTGGCCGGCGCGCCCCGAAGAACAGCATCAACTCGCCGCCTTCCTTTTCGCCGATGCGACGACGGCGGCGTTCGGTCATCGCGCGCATGGGTGCGGAGCCCGTGCCGGTGCAGATCATCAACAGCGACGAACCCGGATGATTCGGCATCAGGAAACTGGTGCCATAGGGACCAACCACCTGCACCTTGTCGCCGACCTCTAGATCACACATGTAGTTCGAACCGGGTGCCGCGATCGTTTCGCCCTCGTGGTTCTCGGTCACGCGTTTGATCGTCAGCGCGACGTTGTTGTAGCGCGGCCGCTCGCCGTCGCGCGGACTGGCAACCGAATACAGTCGGACATGGTGCGACTTGCCGCTCGCATCGACGCCGGGCGGAACGATGCCGAGCGTCTGTCCCTCCAGCACTGGGAACGCGGTGCTGCCGAACTCGAGCACGATATGGCGCACATCGGCCGACGCGTCGTCTCCGGTCAGTCGCAAATTGCCCGTAACCGTCGCGATGGCGGGCTTCGCGAGTGAATACAGATTGACGTAGGGATGCGAAGCTGACCAGGGCGGCGTTGCGGGGCCAGTGGCGGCGGTCGCAATCTCGGTCAGTTTCCGCACTTCGCTCGGCACGTCGGCGGCAGATGTCACTTCCATCTTGGCCTGCGCGGGCAGCACATCCCACGAGAATTGCTCCTCGACGGTGAAGGGCTTCGTCTTCAACACATGGCGCCAGTGATCGATCGCGCCGGTCGGGCAGGGCGAAATGCAGTCGCCGCACGAATTGCAGACATCAAACCTGACGACGTAGTTGCGCGAGTCGTGCGTGACCGCGCCGACCGGACACACCGACTCGCAGGTGTTGCATCGGATGCAAACCTCAGGGTCGATCAGGTGCTGGACTGCGTAGTCCGAACTCGGTGGCGCTGAATCCTGCATCTGAATCCGGCATTCTTCAGTTGAACCTAACGTACTCGTAATCCAGCGGCTGCCGGTTGATGCTCACGACGGGCGGAGCGATCCAGCCGGCGTACTTGCCGGGCTCGACCACGCGACGCATCAGCGAAGCAACGAACGCGCGATCGTCATCGCTCGGCATCCAGTCGCGCACGTGCGAATTCCACTCGGTCTCCGAAATGACGCGGCCGTCGGGTGAGACGCGCACTCCCGCCAACGAACCGATGCGGCGGTTGAACGCCTTGTGCCGCAGCGCGAGGCGATGTGGCAGGCCCGCTCTTTCGATCACGCGGTTCCAACGGCCGACGCCCGCCTCGGAATCGCGAATGAAGTCATCGCGCAGCACTTCGTTTAGTGCATTGAGCATCGGCACTTCGCGCTCGACGATCGAGCCAGACGACGCATCGAGCACTTTGTAACTCGCGCCTTTCAGCAGGTGGTCGTCATTGCGCTTGGTCTCCTCGAAACGCCCCTTTAATCCCGAGCTGTAAAAGATCGCCGCATTGGACGACCGGTCGCCACCGAACAGATCAATCGTCACGCTGTAGTGAAAATTCAGATAGCGCTGGATCGTCGGCAAATCGATCGCGCCGGCCGTGCGCACTCTGGCCGGATCATCGGTTTTCAACTGGTTCATCACCTCGCAGGTGCGCTGGATTACACGCGATACGCCGGATTCGCCGACGAACATGTGATGCGCCTCTTCGGTCAGCATGAACTGCGTGGTGCGCGCCAACGGCTCGAAGCCGCTTTCGGCCAGTGCGTTCAACTGGAACTTGCCGTCGCGATCGGTGAAGTACGTAAACATGAAGAGCGCCAGCCAGTCGGGCGTTTTCTCGTTGAACGCGCCGAGGATGCGCGGGTTATCGGCATCGCCCGAACGACGCTCGAGCAGCGCCTCGGCTTCCTCGCGGCCGTCGCGACCGAAATAGCGATGCAGCAGATAAACCATCGCCCACAGATGGCGGCCCTCCTCGACGTTGACTTGAAACAGATTGCGCAGGTCGTACAACGATGGTGCCGTCAGTCCGAGATGACGCTGCTGTTCGACGGACGCCGGTTCGGTATCGCCCTGCGTGACGATAATGCGCCGCAGATTGGCGCGGTGTTCGCCCGGTACGTCCTGCCATACCGGTTGTCCCTTGTGATCGCCGAAGTGAATCGTGCCGCCGGGCTTCGCCGGATTCAGGAAGATGCCCCAGCGATACTCCGGCATCCTGACGTAGCCAAAATTCGCCCAGCCCTCGCGATCGACGCTGATCGCGGTGCGCAAGTAAACGTCAAAGGCCTGGCTGCCATCCGGCCCCATGTCGCGCCACCAGTCGATGAACTTCGGCTGCCACTGCTCGAGCGCGCGTTGCAGTGTTTTGTCGGCGGCGAGGTCGACGTTGTTGGGAATTTTGTCGGTGGCACTGATTGACATGGGAGAGCCTTACAGTGAAACGTGAAACGTGAAATGTGAAACGAATTCCTGAATCCTCAATCCTCAATCCTGAATCCTGAATCCTGAATCCTGAATCCTGAATCCTGAATCCTGAATCCTGCCCTTCACACTCTTTCCCAATTAAATCGCGCCTTGCTCCCGCTACCGTACACCTTCAGCGCACCGGCTTCACCCACGGCATTCGGGCGGGTAAAGATCCAGTTCTGCCACGCAGACAGGCGGCCGAATACTCGCGTTTCCATAGTCTCGGCAACGCCGAAGCGCAGGTTCGCCTCCATGCCGGTCAATGCGTCGGGCGAGAGGCTGGCACGCTCTTCAAGCGCGACGCGGATCTCGTCGGCCCAGTCGAGTTCGTCCGGGGCTACGGTCACCAGACCGAACTCAAGGGCCTCGCCGGCCGCAAGTTGCCTTCCAATTGCTGCCCTCGCACGCTCAATCGGATCGGCCTCGCGGTAAAAGCGCGCGTCGATGCGTGCGACCTGGTCCACGCGCGGATAGGCTCCGAAGTTCAACGGCGACAGCGCGATTACTGTCCGCTCGGCCGCTATGTAACTGCGATCGGCCGCAAGCGCGAGTTCGAGCAACGTGCCGGCGAAACAGGATCCGGGTTCGATCAACGCGAAGAGGGTGCGCGACGACACGTCAAGCCGTGCCAGCGTGCGTCTGAGCATGCCGATCGTCTCGCGCACGAACCAGTAGTCGCGGTTTTTCTCCAGCGCATCATCCACGGCGAGCACCGCACCGGCGTCCCCCTGCGTTTTCAACAGCCAGGTGCCGATGTCGAGCTGATTCGTCCTTAGCATCAGGATTGCGTCATCCAGCTCGCGCGCCATAGCCAGCGGCCACCAGGTGCTGCCCGCGGCGAAGATGCCGTCAATGTCATCGGGCTGCGGCGCACGCGGCGCGCTGACCGTCAACGTCGCGCGGCGGTTCGCACGATCGAGTGCGACATCGACGTATTCGTAGTGATATCCCGCCTCATCGATCGTGCGCTTCAGTGGGGTCAAGCTAACACCGCGTGTGTCGGTTGTGGCAACCGCGGGCCGATTGCTACGTGCCGCCAGTTCCAGCGCGCGTCGCTGCACCTGTTCGCCAAACTGCTGCGACTTCACCACCGCATCCACCAGCCGCCAGTCCTTCGCGCGCGCGCCGCGCACGCCTTCGGTGGTCGTGCAGAAAATGTCCGCGAGATCGTGCCGCACCTTGCGCTTGTCGGTCAGCCGTGTCAGCCCGCCGGTGCCGGGCAGCACGCCGAGCAACGGCACTTCGGGCAGGCTCACCGCCGACGAGCGATCGTCGACCAGAAAAATCTCGTCGCACGCGAGCGCGAGTTCGTAGCCGCCGCCGGCGGTGGTGCCATTGCACGCGGCGATGAACTTGAGTCCCGAGTACCGGCTTGCATCCTCAATGCCGTTGCGCGTTTCGTTCGTGAACTTGCAGAAGTTGACTTTCCACGCGTGCGAGGACAGGCCGAGCATGAAGATGTTGGCACCCGAACAGAAAATGCGTTCCTTGCCGCTCGTGATGACGACGCTGCGCACTTCCGGGTGCTCGAAGCGGATGCGCTGGAGCGCGTCATGCAACTCGATGTCGACACCGAGATCGTACGAATTGAGCTTGAGCTTGTAGCCGGGACGGATGCCGCGATCTTCGTGCACATCGATCGTGATGCGCGCGATCACGCCGTCGAAATCCAGCTTCAGGTGGGCGTAGCGATCCGGGTGGGTTTGATAGTCGACTGGCGTTTCCACGATGTTCTCCAACGTCAGGCGGTAACCGCCTCGCGTAGCGCGGCGAGGCTCTGCTCAATCGTCTGCCGCGACGTGTCGACCACCACGTCCGCGCGGCGATAGAGCGCTTCGCGCGACGCGAGGATGCGCTTCAAGTCGTCCATCGCCTCGCCCTTGCCCGCCATCGGCCGCAGATCGCCTTGCGCGAGCACGCGTTGCATATGCTCTTCCGGGCTCGCCTGCAACCAGACCGTGAAGCAGCCGTCGAGCAGCAGTTTGAAGGCATCTTCTTCGGCGACGATGCCGCCGCCGACCGAGATCACCGCGCGTTCATTTTCCGCGAGCACGCGTTCGAGCGACCGCCCCTCGATGCGGCGATAGCCGCTCTGCCCGTACAGCGCAAACACTTCGGCGATCGGCAGCCCGGTCTCGCGTTCGATCTCGCGATGCAATTCGATGAAAGGCACGGCCAGTTGCTTCGCCAGCAAGCTGCCGAGAGTCGACTTGCCGGCGCCGCGCAGACCTGTCAGCGCGATCCGCTTGCGCCGCGTCGCCTCTTCATGGCCGAACTCGCGCATCAGTCGAAAGATCACGTGCTCCAAGCGATGGGCCGGCAGTCGCTCGAGAAAGCGGCGGATCAGCCGCTCCCCGACCGCATCCTTCGTTTCCGGCGCAAACAGTTCGCGCAAGCCAACGTCCAGCGCCGTAGCGATCCGGTGCAACAGCAGGATCGAGATGTTT
>Ga0187892_10004237_pt1 | contig 24413 bp, 19 predicted proteins | sample MA1701073metaG_FD_139345 | JGI IMG/M metagenome (GOLD analysis project Ga0187892, IMG submission 139345) | Bio-ooze microbial communities from a basaltic lava cave in the Kipuka Kanohina Cave System on the Island of Hawaii, USA - MA170107-3 metaG ... | reverse complement strand
TTTTTGTATTTTGCCATTGGCGTATCCTCCTGGGGTTTTTGTTATGAGTTCATTCACGCCCTAAGGTACGGATGCGCCGCTTTTTTTACTATAAAAATTTACACAACATTATAAATTAGCCCCTGAAGGTTTCAATCGAAGCTTATAGTAATTATAGCGAAGAACTCCTTTTAAGGCTTGGCAGAAATGACTATGATTTGATTATTACTGATCTTTACTTAGACCACACTTCTATGAACACGCAGGGAGATGTTTTAGCACGTTTTGCGCACGAATGCAATGGTGTACCAATCATAATGGTTAGTGGATATCCAGATATTATCATTGATTTGGTTAAATCTACTGAGTTGAAAATACGTAATATTATTACCAAAAGTACTTGGACTACAGAATATTTTTTAAAAACAGTTAAAGACGCCTTGAAAAAGGGGAAAGGCTAAGAGAATGTAAAGTACCACCAATCTGACCTATCTATCAAGTACAAATATTTCTTCGTAAAGAGTTTTATTTTCCAGACTAACCCAGCGCGTTTGTTTTCCCCCATCGTGACGTAAATCGAACTGCGCAACCCGCCCTTGCTCCTGCAACTGACTCAAATATTCCTCCAGCTTTTCATCACATCTTTCCCGCAATTCCTCAGTCGTCGCATCGCCTAGCATGTTAATAATCTCCACCAAATCTTCTGCGTTTCTCGCGCGGCGTTGATGATCGCGATATTGCCAATAGTTCTCAGCGTTTTGTACGATTTCAGACGAAATGATCGCCGGTACCGGGCCGCTGTTGAGGGCTTCGTGCAGCAGCTCGCGATTGACTTCCAGCGCGCGCGCATGTTGTGACAGGCGCACTTCGTTGAAATCATACATGTAGTTCGCCAGGAAATTATACAACAGATTGCCGGTGAAAGGGGAGGGGACTTCGGTTTGGACGTATTGCACGGTGATTTTGCCGGCTTGAATATCGGCGATGACGCGCTTCAAGCTTTCCAAATCGAGCGCGTCGCGCAGGCAGTCGCGATAGGTTTCAATGATGAGCGGGAAATCGTCGAATTTGCGCGTGGCCTGCAAAAGATCGGCGGCGCGCAGACGTTGCTGCCAGAGCGGCATGCGGCGTTGCAGCGTCGTGCGCGGCAGCATCAGGGCGCGAGCGGCGTTGTAACGAAAGCGCGTCGCAAACGGCGGCGTCATCGTCAGCGCTTTGACATTGCGTTCTTCGATTTCTTCCGGCGAAAGCGCAAGCAAGGCCTCGAGCGAGGGAGGGCGATCCGTGTCGATGAAACGAAGGATGAAGCCGTCGTCGTCGAATTGGCTTTGCACTTCGACGCCGGTCAGTTCTTCCATTTTGTTTTGCAAAGCATACGCCCACGGCGCATTGACTTTGCCGCCGAAAACCGAATGCACAAACAAGCGCGGATCGCCGACTTCGTCATAAAATTGCTCGACGATGATTTTTTGGCCGGTCGGCAGCGCGCCGGTGCTGTCGATTTGCTTGGCAAAATGCGCCAGCAGATTTTCCGCCGACCAGCGATCCATCGCATAGTTTTCCATCAGCCAATTTAAAGCTTCCGGCAAGGCCATGCGTTCCTGCGCTTGCCGGCGAAATTCGCCGACGCGCAAACCGGTTTCATAATCGCGATAGAAAAAGTCGCCGCGCCAAAAGGGAGGACGCGGCCGTTCGCTGTGCGCCGGCGTAACCCAAAAGCGATCGTGCTCGATGCTGGTGATGCGCCATTCCGAGGAACCGAGATAAAAAATATCGCCGACGTGCGATTCGAACACAAACTCTTCTTCCATCTCGCCGACTTTGATGTTGGTATCGGCAATGTAAACGCCGTAATAGCCGCGGTCGGGAATGGTGCCGCCGTTCATGATGGCGGTTTGCCGCGCGCCGCGCCGGGCGATAAGCCGGTTGTTGACACGATCCCAGGAAATTTTCGGGCGCAGCTCGCGCATGTCTTGCGACGGATATTTGCCGCTGAGCATGTCGAGCACGCTATCAAATAAATTGCGCGAGAGCCGGCGATAACAATAGGATTGACAGACGAGCTGATACAGCTCGTCGGGATTCCACTCATCGACGCTGACCACCGCGACGATTTGCTGCGCGAGAACGTCGAGGCAATTTTCCGGCACGTGAGTTTCTTCAATGGCGCCGTCGAACATGCCGCGGGCGATCATCGCCAAATCGCCGATGTCGTGGCGATAAAGCGGAAAGAAGCGGCCTTTGCTGGTGGCGGAAATCAAGTGGCCGCTGCGCCCGACTCTTTGCATGGCGCGGCTCACGGATTTCGGCGAGCCAAGCTGGACGACGCAATCAATCGAGCCGATGTCGATGCCCAGCTCCAGCGAGGAAGTGGCTGCCAGCGCCCGCAATTCGCCGCGTTTGAGTTTGTCTTCCATTTCAAGGCGAACTTCTTTGGAGAGACTGCCGTGATGCGCTTGCACCAATTCTTCGGCGGCGCGCGTTTGCCGGCGATGCCAATCGTTTAGCTGCTTGGCAATTTTCTCGGCCTGCGCGCGCATGAGCGTGAAGATCAGCGTCGTGCGATGCTGCTGAATCAATCCGTAAAGTTTTTCGGTGATTGCCGGCCAGATGCTGTCATCGGGCAAATTGCCGTAATCTTCGACGGCGCTGATGATTTTGAGATCGACGTCTTTTTTCTGGCCGCAGTCAATAATCGTCACAGGACGCGGAAAAAAATCCGAACCCCCTACGACTTCGGACTTTGGACTTTGGACTAAACCTCCGAGGAAAGCGGCGATGCGGTCGAGTGGCCGTTGCGTGGCGGAGAGGCCGATGCGGACAAAATCTTTTCGGCAGAGATGCGCCAGACGTTCGAGCGAGAGGGAGAGATGCACGCCGCGTTTTTGGCCGCACAGGGCGTGGATTTCATCGACGATGACGTATTTGACGGTGCGGTACATTTCCCGCGCCCGCTCCGAGGTGAGCATGATGAAAAGCGATTCCGGCGTGGTGATGAGAATGTGCGGCGGGCGTTTCAGCATTTTTTGGCGCACATCGCTCGGCGTGTCGCCGGTGCGTACGAGCACACGAATTTGCGGCATATCGAGCTGCATTTGCGCGGCTGTTTCGCGGATGCCCGTCAATGGCAATTGCAAATTTTTTTCAATATCATTATTGAGCGCCTTAAGCGGCGAAATGTAAAGGGTGTGAATGCCCCGCTCCGCTTCCATATTATTATTTTGTGGATGCGGGGCGGAGCCGCCGAGATAATTTTTTTCAAACGTCTCTTTATCGGTGGCAAGGCTTTGTTCGAGCAGATCGTTGATGCACCAAAGAAACGCCGCCAGCGTTTTGCCGGAACCGGTCGGCGCTAAAATCAACACATTTTTTCCTGCAGCAATTTGGGGCCAGCCGTGTTGCTGTGGCGGACTCGGTTGACCGAACGTTTGCGCGAACCAGGCTGAGACAGCAGGGTGGAAGAGGCTGGTTGCTTGTTGCTCGTTGCTTGTTGCTGGTTTGTCACTCATTTGTTTTACGAGTTACGTTTTACGAATTACATCTTATTTCACTTTGTCGGCCAACCTTCATCACCCGAGGGCCCGTAGATGCTCGGGACTTTGGCGCCCATCAAACGCAGCATGAGCGAGAGCTGTCCGCGATGGTGGATGATGTGATGCATTAACGTAATCCGCAAATAAGCTTTACGCGGCAATTCTCTTCTCACCACACCATCCGGGCTTGTGAACGGAATCTTTTGCTGAAGCGCGGTTTCATCCAAAGCACGCCAGCTATTGACAATTTCCGGATGCTGTTTTTCTGCAATGGCGATCATTTCGGCGATTGTAGCCGGCGGGTCGGGAAAGAGCGTACTTTCTCCGATCACGATTTTGTCTTTGAGGACGCCGCGGCCGAAAATATCTTCAATTCTCACCAGATGCCAGGCGAGGCGGCGGGCGCTAAAAAACTTGTCGTGCGGTTTGAACTCGATTTTATCCTCGGGGATCGCCCGCAAAACGTTCATCGTTATCTGAAATTCGAATTCCCATTGTGGAATAAAACTTTCGATGCTGGACATGATAAACTCCTCTACTTAAAATTACGTTTTACGCCTTACGTTTTAACACGATGAGCGTGACTTCTGCCGGCGCTTGATAACGCAACGGTGCAAATGTCAATCCCAGGCCGTTGTTCACGCTCAACCACAAGCTGCCGATCTGATAAAATCCGGAATAGTAGCGCGTTTCGGTTTGCGAAACATTGAGGGGAATGCCAAACGGTTTGAAAACAACCTGCCCGCCGTGGGTGTGGCCGGCCAGCAGAAGATGATAACCCTGCCGTTGCGCAAATTGAATCAGCTCATCGCTCGGTTGATGAGAAAGCAGAAGATGAACGGCGGCGGTGTCGTTGCGTTGTTGGCGCAAGCGGTCAAGAGTTGCCGCGGACGGGCGGCGATTATAAATGTTGGTCACCGTAGTTAACGAAATTTTGCTCGGACTGGCGGCGAGCGTCAAAACCGAATCTTCAATGGTGGTGACGTGATTTTCTTTTAATTGTTGCGCAATGGCGTGCGGATTCGCCCAGTAATCGTGATCACCGAGGCAGGCATAAACGCCCAGCCGCGCCTGCAAGCGTCCCATCATTTTCGCGCCGCGTTCAATGTGATCCGTCCCTCGCGTCACCAAATCTCCGCAAAAGACGGCGAGGTCGGGTTTTTGCGAATTGGCGAGATTGATGTACCGAAGCATTTTCTCCTCGCTGGTGAAGGTGTCGGCCTGCAAATCACTGAGCTGGACGAGCCGAAATCCATCCAATTCAGCGGGCAAATGCGGAATTTTCGCCTCGCGTTTTGAGAGCCGAACGGAATACGTATCGTGCAAAATGCGAATGGGCACGTAAACCGCGAGGATGGCAAAAAGGGAAATCGTGAGGAGAGCCTGTGATTTCAGCCAGCGAGATTGATACTTTTTGAACAACGGACGCAACAAAAAACGCGACAGATCGAGCGCGAGCAAGAACGGAAAGATTTCAACGACGATAATGAGGCCGATCCAAAATGGAAAGATAAAAAGAAGCTTGGCCCAAAATTGTCCGCCCCGCAAGGCGTCGTTGAGAGCCGTCGCGTTTAAAAGCGAGGCGAGCAGCAAAAGCAACGGGTAAATGGCCAAATATCCGGCAGCAAATCGCACACTCCAGCGAATGCGCGGACGCGGCCATGAGGTCAATTGTCCAAGCGCAGCCGTGAGCCGCCAACCGGCGTAGGTATAAACGAGCAGGATGGCCGGCAAAACGAATAAAACGATGCGAAGAAACCAACTCATAATTTTAATGTAAAAAAATTTCGCTTACGGCGCAAGCCGGATTTCCGGATTTAAAAAAACGAAAGCCCGTTGTAAGTTGAAAACAACGGGCTTGGCGCAAGATATGAAAATGCTTGGAAAAAGCTTATTTATTCAGCTTGTTGAGCTTTTTCAGGCAGCGTTCCGCCAATTTACTGAAATGCGGATCTTGTTTTTTCATCAAAGCGGCAAGCTGTTGGCGCGCTTCGACAGAACGATCTTGCATGAGATAGCCTTGTGACAAATACCATTGCGCCGGCGCGTATTCGGGGCGTATTTGCAAAGCTTTTTCCAAATTTTGAACTGCTGCCGAGGCATGCTTGAGGCGGAGTTGACTTATACCGAGGAATAGGTGGGCTTCCAACGCTAGCGGAAAATCTTGAACAACTTCAGTGAGTCGATCTACGGCTAATTGATACCGGCGTGCTTGATAAATGGGCTGAATTTCAGCCAGTCTGCTTAAGAGCACAGGATCGTTTATGTTTGCTGCCGGCGGTGCCCAATCAAAATGTTCTACCACGACCAAAGGTTCCTTAGAAGATTCCGGCATCATCCCTCCGGAACGATCTTGATGCGAAGGCAGCTCACTCTTGATGCCGTAATTGAACAAGTAATAACCCGCGCTCATGATGCCAACAAACAACAGATAAGTTGCGAACGCCGGAATGGCGGTTTTCCACTGCTGTGAAAGCGGCAGCTCGCCCCACCAGGTTTTAAGATGATCCAGCCAACTGGTTTGCGGGATTGGGGCAAAGATCCGGCTGCCGTAGTGGCGCATGGCCAAAGAGGTTTTTTCCATGAACCGGACGGCGTCGAGACATTCGTCGCAAGCAAGATAATGAATTTCAAACTTCTCTTGCTCATCATCAGGGAGCCCGTCTCGAACATAATCGGCAATATAATCGAGACGGTTGTGGTACGTACAAGACATCGACTCTTCTCCTCGAAAAAACTTCACGCCGCACTCAAGGACGAAATCTCGGATCCTTTTTACAAAGCTTCCTCAACCGCTTGAGCGCATCGGATTTCAAGCTATAGACTTTTTCGGCGGGAATGCCGAGCTTGGCGGCGGCTTCCCGCTCTTTATAATCTTGGTAGAAAACCAACTCCAAAACCTGGATATAATTTTTCGGCAGCTTGGAAATTTTTTCTCTTAAGAGCTTGGCCATTTCTTCGGCTTCGACCTCATCACGAAAAACCACCCCGAAACTTTCGGCGATTTCTTCGAGAGAGGCGTGCGGGCGCTCACGACGATTGCGGCGGCGAATATGCGAATGCGCGATATTCTTGGCGATGCCGATCAAGTAGGTGCCGGGTTCGGCGTCATTCAGCCCCTTGTAGTTGGAAAAGCTTTGCAATGCGGCGGCCATGGTTTCCTGCAGGACGTCTTCCAAATCGTCGCCGCGCAGCTCCCATCTTTTCCAAAGATAATTTTTCACGGCCTCGCGACGCGAGGCGATCCAGTCTTGGCTTGGAGGACTGGCGTTAATTTCTCCCATGAAACTGTTGATCATTATATTTGAGGTAGCGTGACCTTGAGAATTTGTGTTACGGTCTTGAGCGAAGTGCTTCCGCTTTTTTCAAAATAACTTTCAGCCGCCAATGCCGTCTGCCGTTAAATACGCATCAACGGCTTCAAGCTCGTGGCTCAAATCTTCGACGCGGCGTTGCAGCAGATTGCGAATCGACAACATGCCGAGAATCCGGCCGTTGGCGTCGGTAATCGGCAGATGACGAATGTGCTGCTCGAGCATATTGGCGAGCGCATCGTCGAGCGAAGTATTCGCCGGAATGGTTTGCACGGGCGTGGTCATGACTTCCGCCATTCGCGTCGTCTCCGGGTTGCGCCGCGCCTGCACCACTCGAATCATCACGTCGCGCTCGGTAAAAATTCCTTTTAACAAGCCTTGCTCAACGATGGCCACCGCGCCCACGCGATTTTTGACCATGGCGTTGATGGCTTCGATCACAGTGGCGTTTTGGGCCACCGTGGTTGCCGGTACGTCGGCGACTTTCAGCAGGTCCATAAATTCACCTCGAGCTTTTTAGTGGTTCCACCAGAAGCTGATTGACGGCGCCAACCAGATGATTTTAAATTGAACGGACAAAAAAAGGCGACCTGAAAAATTAGAATCGCCTTTTTGCAAAGAACTTTTGCCAAACAAAAAATCATCGGAATTATCTCTGACGGCAGCTTCAGCGCTACTTCAATTCTTCCATCAGCTCTTCCAGCGCCTGACGGCCGGGGCGAACTCGCTCAAGCGGCAGAGTGTTGAGAGGCTCATCCACTTGATTCAGAAGCTGGATGAAATCCTTGCTTTCGGCATTGACATAAAAAATGCCGGTCAACAATTCGCCGCGATGTTTGGATTCAGTGAGCAGGTGAAGCGCATGAATCGGGTTCGACGGGTCATAGTTTTCCGGCAATTTGGAAAGCAGCAGGCGAGAGCCGTCGTGCATCGTCACTTCCTTCGTCGTGCCAGGCTCATATTCAATCGCGATGTCTTCAAAAAAAGGCACGAAGCTGACGTCGCCGAGAAACTCTTCGTGATCTTTAACGTAGCTGTAGCTTTTCGTCGAGCCTTCGTGATCGTTGAAAGTGACGCACGGCGAGATGACGTCGATCATGGCGGTGCCGCGATGAGAGATCGCCGCTTTCAAAATTGCCAACAACTGTTTTTTGTCACCGGAAAACGAACGGGCCACAAAGGTCGCGCCAAGCTCGATGGCCAGCGCGCAAGTGTCGATGGCCGGCAGATCATTGACCACGCCGGTTTTGAGCTTCGAGCCGATATCGGCGGTGGCCGAGAACTGGCCCTTGGTCAAACCGTAACAGCCGTTGTCTTCAATAATATAAATCATCGGCACGTTGCGGCGCATCATGTGCACGAACTGTCCCATGCCGATGGAGGCGGTGTCGCCGTCGCCGCTGACGCCGATGCCGATCAGATGACGATTGGCCAACAGCGCGCCGGTGGCGACGGCGGGCATGCGGCCATGAACCGCGTTAAAGCCGTGCGCGACATCCATGAAATACGCCGGCGATTTGCTCGAGCAGCCGATGCCGGAAAACTTCGCGACTTGATACGGATCGACGCCCATTTCATAAAATGCGTCGATGATGCGTTCGGTAATCGCGTTGTGTCCACAGCCGGCGCAGAGCGTGGTTTTTTTGCCGCGATAGGGAGTGATTTCCAAACCGAGGCGATTGACTTTAACAGCTTTTGGAGCCGGAGTTGTTGCGACTTCTGTGCTCATTTATTTTTTCCTTATGTCTGGTTGCTCGTTGCTGGTCGCTCGTTGCTCGTTTCCGGTTACCAAAAACCAGCAACCAGCTACCAGCAGCAGGATTTATGCAAACAAAACTTTTTCGACGGTTTCAACGGGCCGGGTGCCAGGCGTTGCTTTTTCGTCACTGAGAATGCCGCGTACAATGCTGGCGGGGGTGATGGGCAAGCCGTCGTAATAACAGACGCTGCGCAGTTTTTCAATTTCTGCAAAGCCGAAATCGAGCTTCAGCAAACTATGCATCTGCGCATCGCGATTTTGCTCGACGACGAAGACGCGGCGATGTTTGTGTATAAAATCCCGCACCTCGTCGTTAAACGGATACGCGCGCAAGCGCAAATAACTGGTTGGCGTGCCGTGTTCATCGCGCAGCCGATCCCGTGCCTCTTCAATCGCCCAGTGGCTCGTGCCATAGCCGATGATGCCGATCTCCGCCGGCGGGTTCTCGTCGATCACCGGGCCGGGAACGCGTTGCCGCGCGGTGTCGAATTTTCGCGTTAAACGGTCGACATTGTTCTTGTAATCCTCCGGCAGCTCGCTGTAACCGGCGCGCTCGTTGTGGCCGCTGCCGCGCGTGAAATACGGCGCCAGCGGATGCTTGGTGCCGGGCAACGTCCGATACGGAATGCCGTCGCCGTCAACATCCTTGTAGCGGGCAAATTTGCCGAGGCGTTCCAAATCCGCGGCTGATAGCACCTTGCCGCGGTTTAAATGTTTATCAGGATATTTGAACGGATCGGACATCCAATAATTCATGCCCAAATCCAGGTCGCTCATCACGAACACCGGCGTTTGAAATTCCTCCGCCAAATCAAACGCTTCGCCGGCCATGATAAAACATTCTTCGACCGAGCAGGGCAGCAGCATCGGATGTTTCGTATCGCCGTGCGAAAGCGTCGCGGCAAAAAGAATATCGCCCTGCATCGTCCGCGTCGGCAAACCGGTCGAAGGTCCGACGCGCTGAATATCGCAAATCACCACCGGAATTTCGGCGTAATAGGCGAGGCCGACAAATTCCGCCATCAATGAAATGCCGGGGCCGGACGTCGCCGTCATCGCGCGCGCGCCTGCCCAGCCGGCGCCGATGGCCATGCCGATCGCCGCCAGCTCATCCTCGGCTTGCACGATCGCGAAGGTCGCTTGTTTCGTTTGCGGATCGATACGATAACGTTTCGTATATTCGATCAAGGCTTCGCCCAAAGAGGACGAGGGCGTGATGGGATACCACGTGAAGACGGTGACGCCGGCAAACATGCTGCCCATCGCCGCCGCGGAGTTGCCGTCAATGATGATTTTGCCCTGCGTCTTGTTCATGCGCTCGACGCGAAACAGATCCTGCTTCGCCAAATTCTCGGCGGCAAATTGATAGCCGGCTTTGGCCGCCTCAAAATTGAGCTGCACGGCTTTGGCTTTCTTTTTAAATTGCTGCTTCAGCGCTTTCTCGACTTCCGCCATCTCGATGCCGAGCAGCCATGCCAGCACGCCGTCATAAATCATGTTGCGCACCAGCTTGCGCAATTTAGCTTCCGGGCAAACCGGCTTGACCAGCGCGTCGAACGGCACCGGATAGTAAATCAAATCGTCGCGCAATTGTTTCAGATTCAGCGGTTCGTCGTAGATCACAATCGTTCCCGGCTCCTGCTTCATAACGTCGGTCTGCGCGGTTTCAGGATTCATCGCAACGAGAATGTCGTTTTTCTCGCGCCGGGCGATGTAGCCATCTTTGTTGACGCGAATCGTAAACCACGTCGGCAGGCCTTGAATGTTGGAGGGGAAGAGGTTCTTGCCGCAAACCGGTATGCCCATTTGAAAAATCGACCGCAGCAAAACCATGTTCGAGGTTTGGCTGCCGGAGCCGTTGGCCGTCGCCACGTGAATGTTGAAATCATTGACGGCGGTGTGGCCATTGCTCGGCATACCGCCGTTTCGAGAAGAGGTCGTGCTCACTGTGTGTTCCTTAAAAGATATGTTAATTGAGATGATTTCGCAATGTTTGCCAATCGTTGATGGCTGCATATTGCGCCAGAATCTTGCGAATTTTCGTGATATCATTCAGGCCACTAATCGCTTCGGAGATATCAGATGGAATCGCGCCGAGTTTTTGGGAGAAGAGCAATTGCAGCATGTTTTGGCCTTCTTCAATTTTGCCTTTTTCGTAGCCTGATTCATAACTGCCTTCCAACACCGCGTAGGTATCGCGCATCCTTTTTATGTTAAGCTCATAGCGCCGCCTCTCTTTGCGTGTCAACTTTGCGTATCTTGCCACCTCAAAAGCCTTCTCAAACACTTCGTCGCCTGTGAAGATATCCGGAATACGAGGAAGTTCGGGCAGATATCTCAGAAAATAGAGCCATTTATTGATACGGCGATCCAGGCTATACTCCGGCAGGCGTTCGTCAAAAAACGGCAGTTCCAGCGTGACGAATTGTAATTTGTCGGAGAAAGGCGGATACGGAGGTTGATCGTTTCTGAGGCGGTTGTGATTGACGGCGGCGGTGCTGCCCTCCAAGGCATAGCCCAAAACTGCTATGCAATACACTTTGCTAAGCCGGAAGTTCCAGGGTTTGGCGCTGGCGGCATGGGCTTTATTGCCATACGTCATGGTCGCGGCCTCATGGATGAGCATAGGCTCAAACGAGGGTTCGGAATAAGTTGTCTGGACGCCACCCTTTTTAGCTTGCGCCGCAATCGGGAAAGTCGAGTAATAAATCATCCGATCGGTGATAAAGGGAATGCGATTTTTTTGCATCTCAACAATAAAATGATTGTCCGCGACATCCTGGCAATAAATATCGTAAACGCCGCTGCGCTCCTCTTCGGCCTCGGGAAGCTGCTCTTTATCCCTAAAATTGATCTCACGAAGCGGAGCGTCGAGCGCCAATATATCGGTGATGAAGCCCATGATGATTTCTTTGTTGGCTTCGTCGCCGAAAATCTTTTTGAACCCAAAATCTGTTGTGGGATCGATAAAATGTGACATGGTTTTCTCCAAGCCAACACCCTCGACTTGCAAAAAATATGCTTGACCGTCAATATACAAAAAAAATTTCTAAAAATCAAAACAATTCAGCTTGCCGCGGATTTTCGCCGAGCCGCAAACGCGCCAAATCCGGATGCGTGAGCAGGAGTTTTTCCGGCACGTTCACTTTGACGCCGGCCAGCTCGAATTGCAATTGCAGCGCATTCACCACCGCCTGCGCCCGCGGATGATTGTTGAAAATCACATACGTATTTTCGGCCTGGCGCTGCGCCCGCTGAATCGAGGCCCAAAATCCGTCAAGCTCAGCAGATGAATAGAGATAATCGTAACGTTGATCGACGCCGGCGTCTTTGTTCAGCCATTGTTCCCGATTGCGGCCATGAAAACGAAAATACGCCGCCCGGCCGCCGGCGATCTCCGTAAAACCCAGCGCCTGGCCGATCTGCGGCTGATCGATGTTGGCGAATCCAGCCTCGCGCTGATTGAGCAGGCGCAGCGCCTCCGCCTGATTCCACGATTCATGCCGAATTTCCACCACCAGCGGATATTCCTGAAACGCCTCGAGCAAGCGAGAAAGGCGATCATGATTGCTTTCATTATAATGAAAAGATTGCGGAAATTGCACGAGCAGCGCCCCGAGCCGGCCCGCTTCCAGCAGCGGGCGCATGCCGCGCTTGGCGATTTCGATGTCAGACTGCGAATAACCGCTGTCGCCGTCGCGCACTTTTTCGAGCACGAATTTTTGCCACAGCTTGGCGGTAAAACGAAAGCGCGGATTGTCCGCCACCTGCTTCAGCCATTCTTTGGAGGCGCCGGTGCTTTGCGGATGATAATACGTCGTGTTGATTTCGACAACGTCGAACAGTTTGCTGATAAAAGCCAGCTCGGAGAAATCCTTCGGGCGGCGGGCGGGATAAACGAGGCTGTTCCAATCCGGGTAAGACCAGCCGGTGACGCCAATGAAAAGGTTCTGCGGCATTGTCATGGCAAATCAACTTGAGCGAAAGAAAAATATAAATTGAAGCTAATATAAAAATTTTTGTTCATCACGCAAGAATATTTTGAAAACTTTTAGGAAAATTTTCCTGAAAATGTTGTTGACATTTCTGAACGACTTCTCTATATTGGATGGTTGCGCCGATGTCGCGTCTATTCGATGCCGGCAAAGTTTTCAGATCAGCTCAACGAGAAACGGAATCGCCTCAATTCGGCGCCCGCAAAAAACCATTAACGAGGACGGAGGAAAAATGAACGTGTCGCGGCTTTCGAAACGGCAAATCTGGTTTGTTTTGTTCATCTTAGTCGGCAGCGTGTTTTTGGCATGGCCGGTTTTCGCGCAGGAAACCGCTGTCGCGCCACCCCTCGATGTCAACCCCTTTCTGAATATGCTGGCGCTGGCGCTGGTCATCGAGCGTTTGATCGAAATCGGCGTCACATTTTTCCCCGGCCTTGAAGAGAAAAAAATATCCCTGAGAACAACTCCGGACGAGCTGGCGAAGCTGCAATTAAAAGTTTCCCGCGTCACGATGCTCATCGGCATGGGACTCGGCATTGTGACCTGCGTGATTTTTCAATTCGGCGTTCTTGATGAAATTTTTCCGGGCAGGCATCTCAGCTTGAATTTCTTCAATCATCTGATCACCGGCATCATCGCCGGGGCCGGCGCCGACCCGGTGCATCAGTTGGTGCTGATCATCGCCAGCGTCAAACAGCGGCTCACCCTTCGCGCCGAAGTGAGCTATCGTCAATTGAAAGTTGCCGATCAAACACACTGACCAAGCCACCTCATTTTTTTGATGTCGTTGTATGGCCGGGAACGTTACAGAAAAATTCATGCCGAAGGCGCTGGACACGTATTTCAAAAAAACGAGTTCGCACTTTTTCGGGCTTTTAACGATCTTGTTGTTGCTGCTGGTTTACGAAGGCAGCAGCGCCAAACTCTACGCCGACCAGCAAGTCCAAATCCGCAACAGCGCGGAAGTCATCATTCAACGCTTTCTATGGTTTATCGGCGTCCGCAACAATATTTTTTTGTGGGCGGTGTATTTGCTCGTGTTGGTCTGGGCGTTTTGGCTGGCAAAAAAGCAGCAACTGCTCGACTTTAAATTCGTTTATATTCCCTATAGCATTTTCGAAAGCACGTTCTACGCGCTGTCGCTCGGGTTGATTGCCGGACAGCTCACCGAGCGCACCAACAGCATCCTGGCGATAGCCTGGCAAAACCAGCAACAGATCGCCGACGTCGGCGCGAAAGCGACGAGCGCGCTCGGGGCGGGCATTTACGAAGAATTGCTCTTTCGCTTTATTTTGATTTCGCTGCTGTTGCTGATTTTCGAGAAACTCGTCGGCGCCTCAAAGATGGTTCAGACTATTTTCGCGGTGCTGATTTCCGCTCTTTTGTTTTCGGGATTTCATTACCTCGGCGGACGCGAAGTTTTGACGCTGGAATCGTTCGCCTATCGCTTCTACGCCGGCGTCATTCTCGGCGTGTTGTTTGTGGTGCGCGGCATCGGCGTCACGTCGTATACGCATGCAATCTATAATTTGCTGTTGGTTTTTCGGTGAAAACTTTTTTCAAAATTACCGCGGTTGTTTTTTTTCTGGCCATGGCCGCGGCCGGCGCGGCGGCTTATTTTTTGTTCTGGGCGCCGGCGGTTCCAAAAGATTCCGCGCCGCGGGATTTTGTGATTCATCGCGGCATGTCGCTGCCGCAAATCGCGGATAGCCTGCAAAGCCAGGGCCTGATTTCGAGCCGCGACCGTTTTATTTTTGCCGACAAGATTTTGCAATGGGGCAAAACCTTGAAGGCCGGCAAATACACCCTGGCGCCCGGCGCTTCGACGCTGGATTTATACAAGCTGTTTCGCTCCGGCAAATCGGCGCAGTTTCGCGTCACCCTGCCGGAGGGAAAAACCATCGAAGATTATGCCGCCATTTTGCAGCGCACGATGGAAATCGACTCGGCGGCCTTCGTCCGGCTCGCCTATGATTCGGCGTTCGCCAAACAACTCAACGTGCCGGCGGAAAATTTGGAAGGCTATCTTTACCCGAACACGTACAGCTTCGCGTGGGGCGTGTCGGCGCCGGAGATCATTCGAACCATCGTGCAGGAGTTTCATCAGCAGGTGAATGATTCGCTGCGGCTCCGCGCCGCGGCGCTCGGCATGTCGCTTCATGAAGTGGTCACGCTCGCCTCGATCATCGAAGGCGAGGCCGTCGTCGACAGCGAACGCACGATCATTTCGGCGGTGTATCACAACCGGCTGCGCCAGGGCATTTTGCTGCAAGCCGATCCGACGATTCAGTACATCGTGCCCGGCCCGCCGCGGCGCCTGCTCAATCGTCATCTTGAAATCGATTCGCCCTACAATACTTATCGTTATCCCGGCTTGCCGCCCGGGCCGGTGAACAATCCCGGCATCGCCTCGATTCGCGCGGCGCTGTATCCGGCGAATGCCGATTACATTTACTTTGTCGCGCGCGGCGACGGCTCGCACACGTTCAGCCGCACGCTGCAAGAACATTTGCGGGCAAAAAAAGAGTTTGATAAAATTCGCGCTCGCGTCCAGCGCGAGAAACGGCAAAAATCTCAACCGGGAGGATAAACCCTGAGCGGGAGAAGACATGACCACCTCTTAGAGGCGCTCAACACCGAGCAGCGCAACGCGGTTGTTGCCAGCGACGGGCCGGCCCTGGTTTTGGCCGGCGCCGGCAGCGGCAAAACGCGCGTGCTCACGCATCGCATCGCGTATCTGATCGAGCGCGGCGGCGTGCGTTCGGAAAATATTCTTGCGGCGACGTTTACCAACAAGGCCGCGCAGGAAATGCAGGAGCGCCTCAGGCGTTTGGTTTCCGTTGGGCTGTCGCGTCACAATCACCACGACGGCCTATGGGTGGGGACTTTTCATTCCCTATGCGCCCGCATCCTCCGCCAAAACGCCGGTCGCCTCGGCTTCACCCAACAGTTTTCGATTTACGACTCCGAAGATCAGCTCGGGCTTATCCGCCAGATCATTTCCGCGCTCGATATTTCCTATCCCAATCTCACGCCCGGCTACGTTCATTATCGCATTTCGCGCGCAAAAAATGGGCAGGCTTTGGCGGCCGACAGCGGCGACCGGCGCGAGGAAATCGTCGCGCGAGTTTACGCGCTCTATCAGCAGCGCCTGCGCGAAAACAACGCCATGGATTTTGACGATCTGTTGATCTATCCGCTCGAATTGTTTCGCCAATATCCCGACATTCTCGCCGGCTACACGCAGCGCTTTCGCTATATTTTGGTTGATGAATTTCAAGACACCAATCGCACGCAGTATGTTTTTCTGCAAGCGCTCGCCAGCCGCAGCCGCAACGTGTTTGCCGTCGGCGACGACGATCAATCCATCTACCGCTGGCGCGGCGCCGAAGTGCGCAACCTGCTCGATTTTGAGCAGGATTTTCCCGATTGCAAGGTTTTCCGCCTCGAGCAAAATTATCGCTCGACCCGCAACATTCTCGAAGCCGCGCACTCGGTCATTGCGCGCAATCGCCAGCGCCTGCCCAAAAAACTCTGGACGCAGCGCGAAGCCGGCGAGCCGGTGGCGCTCATCGAGGCCGAAAACGAATTTCACGAAGCCCAAATCATCCTCGACAAAATCACCGAGGCGATCAGCTATCACAACGGCGCCCGCGCCGGCGCTGCTCATAGCCACAGTTTTCGTGATTTCGCGATTCTTTATCGCACCAACGCGCAGTCACGGGTGATTGAAGACACCTTGCGCCGCGCCGGCGTTCCGTACGTCATTGTCGGCGGCCTGCGTTTTTACGAACGCAAAGAGGTCAAAGACGTGCTCGCCTACATGCGCCTCGCCACCAATCCCGCCGACGCCGTGAGCTTGCGCCGCATCATCAATTACCCGCTGCGCGGCATCGGCGAAACCACCATTCAAAAACTCGAGGAATTTGCTCGCGCCAACAATCTTACATTATATCATGCGCTCAGCCGGGTAGGGGAGATCGCCGCGATTAAAACCGGCTTGCGCAACAAAGTGCAGGAGTTTTACGAGTTCATCAATCGTTACGTCAGCCTCAAAACCGAGCTTTCGCTTTTGGAATGGGCGAATGCGCTGGTTGACGCCACCGGCCTCATCCGCTTGCTGAAAAGTGAAAACGCGCAAGAACGCATCGACAACATTCGCGAGTTGCTCAATTCGATTCACGAATACAACAAGCAGGTTCCCAATGCCACCATCGAAGGTTACTTGGAGCGCGTCGCTTTGATCACCGACATCGATGCCTGGGACGAAAAAAGCAACGCCGTGACGCTGATGACCTTGCACAGCGCCAAGGGCCTGGAATTTCCCATCGTTTTTATCACCGGCCTCGAAGAGGGCTTGTTTCCGCTGATTCGCGATGACACCGCTGACGCCGATCTTGAAGAAGAGCGCCGGCTGTTTTACGTCGGCACCACCCGCGCCAAAGAAAAGCTTTTTCTTTCGCATGCCTATTGGCGCAACCGCTTTGGCAACGAAAACAAAAGCTGTTTGCCGTCGCGTTTTTTGGAGGAGCTGGACGAACAATTCGCGCGGCAGGAGGAAGTGCGCCGGCCTCGCCCGTCTGAATCTTATGATAGCTCGGCAACGCGCGCCCGCGGTTACGAACAGGTCGACGACGCGCCGGATTACGAAAATGAGTCGCAGGATAGCGCGAGCCTCGGCGTCGGCAAAATGGTCAAGCACCCGCAATTCGGCCTCGGTGAAATCCGCGCCATCGAAGGCCGCGGCGAGAACACCAAACTCACCATCGAATTTGAAAAAGTCGGGGCAAAGAAAATTCTGTTGAAGTACGGCAATCTGCAAGTTCTGTCGCATTCCTAAAGCTCTTTATCTCGCTTAACCTGCCAAAGGAGCCGAACAATGTCTCACACGCTGACTTCCCGCACGCTGCTTTTCTCAGCCGCATTTTTGATTTTCATCGCCGGCTGCACGCAAAAAAGTGTTACTGAAAGAACGACTCGCTACGAAGATTTGACCGCGCTATTCGAGGAATGGCGGAATTTTGAAAAACCGCCATTGGTCGACGGCGTTCACGATTACTCGGCAAACGCGATGGCGGCGCAGCACCGCGAGCTGGCCGCGTATCAACAACGCCTCGCGGCCATCGACACCATCGGCTGGCCGGTGGCGCAGCGCGTCGATTACCATCTCGTCAAAGCCGAGATGAACGGCCTTGACTTCGACCATCGCGTGCGCCAGCCCTGGGCGAACAACCCGGCGTTTTATGTGATGCTCTTTCCCGATCAAAGCGACACGCCCGCGCGCGAGGGCCCGGTGATTCACGGCGCAATCGATCTTTGGATGTATTCGTTTCCTCTTTCTGCAGAGCATGCGGCCGAGTTGAGCCAGCGCCTTCGCGCCATTCCAAAGATGCTGGAACAAGCCAAAAGCAATCTCACCGGCAACGGCCGCGATCTTTGGAAAGTGAGCGCGCGCAATTTTAAGCAACAAAGCGAGAGTCTCGCAGAGCTGGCTGAAAAAGTTGCGAACTCTGATCAAGCACTTGTTGATGCCATCCAACCTGCGCGCGAGGCCACAAACATTTTTTCCGCCTGGCTCGAAAAAGAAGCGCCAAATAAAAACGGCCCGTCGGGAGTTGGTGTTGAAAATTACAATTGGTATCTGCAAAACGTGCAGCTCGTGCCGTTCACCTGGCAGGAAGAAGTCACCATCATGCACCGCGAGCTGGCGCGCGCTTACACCTCGTTGCGTTTGGAAGAGCATCGCAATCGCAAGCTGCCGCCGCTTGAACCCATCGCGACTGCGGGAGAATATGATCGCCGCCTCAACGAAGCCGTGACCGAATACATGGCATTTCTCCGCGAGCAGGAAATTGTTTCGATTCGCGATTATATGGATTTCGCATTGCGGGAACGCATCGGCAGATTCAGCCCGGCGCCAAACGGCCGTCGCATGTTTTTCGCGGAAGTCAATTATCGCGATCCGGTGGTGATGCGCACGCACGGCTATCATTGGTTCGATCTCGCCCGCATGAAACACGAGCCGCACGCGAGTCCGATACGACGCGTGCCGCTGCTCTCGAATATTTTTGTGAGTCGCGCCGAGGGTTTGGCCACCGGCGTCGAAGAGATGATGATGCACGCCGGACTGTTCGACGCGCGCCCCCGCGCCCGCGAGTTGATTTGGGTGTTGCTCGCGCAGCGCGCCGCCCGCGCGCTCGGCGGTTTGCACCTGCACAGCAACGAATGGACGATTGAGCAAGCCGTCAAATTTGCCGCGGAATGGACGCCGCGCGGCTGGCTGGCGGAAAATGGCGAGCTGGTTTTGTTCGAGCAGCACCTTTATTTGCAACAGCCGATGTACGGCTCGAGTTATATCACCGGCAAAATCCAAATCGAGCAACTCCTCGCCGAACGCAGCCGCCAGCTTGGCGAGGCTTTTACGTTGAAGCGCTTCATGGACGAGCTAAACGCTGCGGGCGTGATTCCGGTGTCGTTGATTCGGTGGGAGATGACGGGCGAGGCAGAGCAGACGTTTCGGAGTGCAGCGGCTCACTAAAACCAGCAACGATTAGTGTTAAAACTGATCTGTTTCGTTGATCTGTAAAAGCGAAAAAATGTAAAATAATTTCGCGCTTGACTATAAGTATCAAATTTGGTACATTAACGACATGAGCAATGGGCTGCGGTTGCAAGTCAATTTTTATAAAACCGAATCGGGAAATGAGCCGGTTCGTGAGTGGCTGCGAGGCTTGCCGCGCGAGGAAAAGAAAATTGTTGGGGAAGATATCAAAACCGTACAGTTTGGTTGGCCGTTAGGGATGCCTTTGGTTCGTAAAATCGATGCTGGGTTGTGGGAAGTTCGTTCTGATTTGGGCAACCGAATTGCGCGTGTGCTTTTTACCGTTCAGGAAAATACGATGCTGCTTTTGCATGGATTTATCAAGAAATCTCAAAAAATTCCAGCTAATGATTTGCATCTCGCTAAACTGCGATTATCGAAAGCAAGGAGTAAAGGATGAACAAGAGATATGTCGGCAGCAATTTTGATAAATTTCTTGAAGAGGAAGGTTTGCTCGCCGAGGCCGAAGCCGTCGCTGTCAAACGCGTTATTGCTTTTCAAATTACGCAGTTGATGGAAGCCAGCAATCTCACCAAAACGACGATGGCCAAACGCATGAAAACCAGCCGCGCCGCGTTGGAGCGTTTGCTCGATCCGGAAAATAGTTCTGTGACCTTGCAGACTTTGGAGCGTGCGGCGCTGGCATTGGGAGGAAGGCTGCAAATTGAGCTTGTTATCGTCTCCGGTCAAAAGAAAAATTTGACGGAGAAGACGAAGCAATTGAATAAACGGCGCAAAAGATCGGCGGTGGAAGCTTTGTCGTAGCGCACGCTTTCAGCTTGCTTGTAGACTGGAAGTCTGCGGCACAAATCGCTTTGGCAGAGAACATAATCGCATTACCCGATGCAAACCAAACACACCATCCGAATTGTATTATCCTCCCCCAGCGACGTCGATGCTGAATGCCGCGTGATGGACGGCGTCATCGCCGAATTGAATCGCGGCGTGGGCCACGAGCGGCACGTCGTTCTCGAATTGACTCATTGGAAGACTGACGCCTATCCCGGATTTCATCCCGAAGGCCCGCAGGGCGTCATCGATCCGATCTTGAAAATTGAAGATTGCGATATTTTGCTCGCGATCTTTTGGAAACGGTTTGGCACGCCGGCGAAAGGCGCTGCCTCCGGCGCCGAGCACGAGATCAGGACGGCGATCAAAGCACGGCAGGACAGAGGGCGCCCGCAGATCATGATCTATTTCAAAGAAGCCGCGCGCGAATTGAAAACGCCGGAAGAGCTGCGGCAATTTGCCGCCGTGCTGGAGTTCAAACAGGAAATTTCGCCGCTGGGTTTGTTTTGGACGTTTGAAGACACCGCCGATTTCGAGCGCAAAGTGCGCCAGCATTTGACGCATTACATTCTCGATCACATTCACCCCACCGCCGGGGAACCAACAGCAGCCGGTTCGGCAAACCGCGTGCAAGAGCTGCTGCGCAGCCACCGCCGGAATTTGCAACAAAAATTTTCGACTATCCATCTCTTCGGCGAAAAACGCCGGCGCGTTGAAAACCGGAGCGCAGTCTTTCAGACTGCGCCAGCCTCGGGCGACATGGCCGACATCGAGCACGGTTTTGTGCCATTACACTTGCAGGATTGGCGGGATGAAAACAGCCCGCCAACCACGCCGCTCGACATTGAAAACGTGCTTTTTAACGACGGCCCGCCTCGGCACTTCTTGTTGCGCGGCCTGCCCGGCAGCGGCAAAACCACGTTGCTGCGCTACCTGGCCCATCGTTATGCCGGCTCGGACAGTGATTGCATCCCGGTTTACATGCGCTGCAAAGCGCTCGACCTGAGCGAAGCCACGCTGGAAAATTTCGTGCAGCAACAGATAAACGAAGACAGCGACAGCCCGGAGATTTTCGCGGCGCTGTGCGCCAAAGAACGGTTTCTCGAAAAGAACATGGTTTTGCTCCTCGACGGCCTCGATGAAATCGAGCATACGGAAACCGGCAATCACATCGCCGCCGAATTGGAGAAGCTGGCGCGAAAATATCCGCGCGCGAAAATCATTGCCGCCAGCCGTCCGATTGCGGTGAAGCAGGATGACTTTGCCAAATTTCGCCGCCTCGACGTGCTAGCGTTGACGCCGGAGATGATTCAGGCGTATGTGGAAAAATGGTTTGCCGGTGAAACGAAAAAGATCGCCGCGCTGCACGAGAGCCTGGCGCAGCGGCCGCGTATTGGCGATTTGGCGGCCAACCCGTTTTTGCTCAGCATGATTTGCTTCACCTTCGAGCAAGGCGGCGACGCGGCCCTGCTCGAGCGCCGCAGCGACCTTTATGCAAAGTGCACCCAATATTTGCTGGAACGCGCTTATGATCCGGAAAGCAGCGCTTTCGCCAAAAGTAATTACGAGCATACCCTCGAAATATTAAAAGACGTCTCCCTGCGTTTTTTTCTGTGGAAAGAGGATGATTTTCCGGTTGACCACGTGAACGTGATGGGCCGGCGCGCGCTTTCCGCCGAAACGCTGGGCCGTCCGGAAGATTTTCTTAACCGCCTGGAGCGCGAGACCGGCTTGATTCAGCGCGCCAAGGAAGGCTTTACTTTCGTGCATCGCTCGCTGTGGGAATATTTCACCGCGCTGGAGTTGCGCGACAATAAAACCACGGATTTCGTCATCCGCCACGCCGCCAACCCGGATTGGGAAGAAGTGGTGCGGCTTTATGCCGGACTGCTGCAGAATGACGACAAAGTTGTGGCGCTGGTCAACGGCCTATGGAACCTCAACCGGCCGCTGGCCCTGCGTGTGACCACCGAGGTGAAAACGCCGGCTGCGGAATTGCTCAAACCGTTGATTAAAAAAGAAGAGGGCAACCAAAGCAAGCTGCTGCTCATCGACGGCCTCGAACAATCTTTGCGCTTGATTCCGCCAACCGATCAGCAAAAATTGGTGCATGAAACGCTGGACATTTTGCTGATCAAATGCCAAGAGCGCGATTGCGAAGTGATTTACCACGCGCAAGAATTGTTGGAGAAAATCGGCCTGCAGCCGCTGCAACCCGGCGGCTTGATTTACGAGTTGTTTGATCTCGCCCACGCCGCCGAGCGCCAGCAAAAATTTCTCGCTGATCCGGCCAATCATTTTGAATGGATCGAGGTGAAAGGTGGCGAATTTTGGATGGGGGATGATGAACATCTTGAAATTGAAAAACCGGCGCATCGCGTCAAAGTGGACGGTTTTCGCATGGCTAAGCATCCGGTGACGAATCGAATGCTCGCATCGTTTCCGTTTGGCGAGAAATATTCAAGTTACGGCGGAGAAAATAATCCTGCCATTGGCAACAATTGGTATGAGGCTTACTATTTTGCGCGGTGGATTGGTGGCCGTTTGCCCACCGAAGCGGAATGGGAATACGCAGCGCGCGGCGGCAAGCAGGCGAAGCGGGCGCAATATTATTTTGGCGATGCGGTGGACGAATTGCCGAAGCACGCCTGGTTTGGCGAAAGCGGACGAGAGCATGCCCATGCCGTCGATGAAATCAATCCGCGCACCGGCAAAGAGAATCTCAACCCGCTTGGCCTGGCGAATATGCTGGGAAATGTTTGGGAGTGGTGTGCTGATTGGTACAGTTCAAATTACTATCGGAATAGCCCGGAGTCTAATCCGAAAGGTCCAAAGCATGGTACTCAGCGGCTGGTTCGGGGCGGGGCGTATCGCAGTAATGCGGAGTACCTGCGTTGCGCCCGGCGTAGCACGTACGTACCGGCGGACCGGGTTATCGGTTTTGGTTTCCGCTGTGCTCAGGACGTTCGTTAAACTTTTGCTCTTTTTACGCTTTTTACGCTTTTACCCCGCGAAGCGGGGTCGAAAATTTTTTTTGAAAAATGGCTTATTCAAAAATCTCGTTGTAAAGGGCTGCTTCAAGCAGCGGTGCGGGCTCGTAGCAGCGGCTGGTTCGGGGCGGGGCGTATAACAATAATGCAGAGAACCTGCGTTGCGCCCGGCGTAACACGAACGTACCAACGAACCGAAATATCGGTTTTGGTTTCCGCTGTGCTCAAGACGCTGGAACAGGCCTGGCCTGTGCAAAGGATGCCGGAGTTCAACCGTTTACGGACGGTTGAAGCGTGCATGCCACCGTCCAGAGTCCGAACCGGTCTCGCCGTTTGGGTGAGACGAACAAACAAACCGTTTGGGGGCGGTAAGTAGCGCGTCGAACATCGTCCCCAGACATTTTAATGAAAATATGCCTGCCAAACGCTACCGCATCTATATTGATGAATCCGGCGATCATGCCTTTAATAAGCTTGATCAGCCCGATAAACGCTATTTGGGCTTGTCCGGCATTATCATTGAAACTGAACACTACCGCACGCATTTCTTTCCGCAATTAGAAAGCTTAAAACAGAAACATTTTCCACACAACCCTGATGAGCCGGTGATTCTGCATCGTACAGACATCATTAATAGTAAAGGCTCATTCTGGCGTCTTCGCGATTTGAGAGCAAAAGATGATTTTGATAATGAATTGCTTGTATTTTTGAAGAATCAGTCTTATCACGTCATTACAGCAGTTATTGATAAAAAGGCCAACGTCGAACGCCATGGCCCAGCCGCCTTTCATCCTTATCATCACTGCTTGACTGCCATACTCGAACGCTACTGCGGCTTTCTCAACTATTTTCATGCAGAAGGCGATGTGATGGTGGAGAGTCGCGGCGGACGAGAAGATCATCAAATTAAAGAAGCATACCAGACCGTATACGTCAGCGGAACACAATTTCGCACGCCGGAATATTTTCAGAGAGTATTGACAACTAAAGAAATCAAGTTGAAACAGAAGACCACCAACATAGCCGGTCTTCAAATTGCTGATCTCCTGGCATATCCATCCAAACAAGAAGTTTTAGTGTGCGAAGGGAGAATCAGCGAGCCAGGCGAGATTTTTGGAAAACAAGTGGTCGAAATACTGCAGGGCAAGTATAATAAGAAAATTTCCCAAGACCGCATTGAAGGGTATGGCAGAATCTTCCTAAAATGAGAACGCCCCATTGACTGGGGCTTCTCACGCTAGCCCTACGCGGGCCATCCATCTTCAAATAATTGAATCAATATTATTATAATAAAATTTCAGGTGTTTGTCAAGCGTTTTTTTCCATACGATGTAATGCCTCAGTTACCTAACCATCGTCCATAAATATTTCACTGGACACCGCGCGTTCCGGGTTTGGTGACGATGGCCGGGCCGTCACAATCTTCCACATCGCCGTCAGGTCATCGAGGCGT
>Ga0187892_10004236_pt1 | contig 24415 bp, 27 predicted proteins | sample MA1701073metaG_FD_139345 | JGI IMG/M metagenome (GOLD analysis project Ga0187892, IMG submission 139345) | Bio-ooze microbial communities from a basaltic lava cave in the Kipuka Kanohina Cave System on the Island of Hawaii, USA - MA170107-3 metaG ... | reverse complement strand
GACCTCAAGCGCAAGCTCATGCGCTACATCCGTCAGTACAACCGTACGCCCAAACCCGTGAAGTGGGTCTACCGCAATCCGGCCCATCGCATCACTACGGATTCGCGCGTTACAGTCCACTAGGATTTTAGGGCCTTGCGGTAGAGCTCGTTCTTCGGTGCGCCGGTGATCTTCGCGGCGAGCCGCGCCGCTTCGCTCGGCGCCAGGGCCTCGAGGAGCACCGCGAGCACTGCTTCGGGGTCGAGCGACGCAGGCCTCTCGTCGGCCCCGGGCGCGAGCACCAGCACGAGCTCTCCCTTGGCGCGCTCGGCGCGCGCGGCGAGCCACGCCGGCGCTTCGCCGAGGGGCAGCCGCGCGAGCTCCTCGAACTTCTTGGTGAGCTCGCGCGCCACGAGTATTTCTCTTGAATCCCCGAACCTCTCTCTTAGATCCTGCAAAGTGGCCGCGATGCGGTGCGGCGCCTCGTAGAGCACCAGCGGCCAGGGCAGGTCGAGCGCCTCGAGCGCCTTGCGCCGCGCGCCACGCTTCGCGGGCAGGAATCCGATGAACAGGAACCTCTCGGCCGGGAAGCCCGATACCGATACCGCCGCCGTGGCGGCGCTGGGGCCGGGAACCGGGCTCACGCGGATGCCGGCGCGGTGGGCCTCCGCCACCAGCCAGGCGCCCGGGTCGGACAACGCCGGCGTGCCGGCGTCGCTCACCAGCGCGACGCTCTTGCCCTCGCGCAGCGCCGCCACCAGCGCGGCGGTCGCGCGGCGCTCGTTGTGCTGGTGCAGGGCCACCGCGCGCGCGGCGATGCCGTGGCGCGCGAGGAGGGCGCGCGTGGTGCGCGTGTCTTCGCAGGCAACCACATCGACAGCTTTCAAGGTATCGAGCGAGCGCGGGCTTGCATCGGAGAGGTTCCCGATGGGCGTGGCAACCACGTAAAGGACGCCAGGCGTCAACCGCATTGCCTCCAGTTCCGTTAAGCCTGCCATGAACGCCGAGGGCGCGCGAGCGGAGGATCTCTGCGCCGATCTGCTGCGCGCCGCCGGGCTGCGCCTGATCGAGCGCAACTGGCGCTGCCGCCTGGGCGAGATCGACCTGATCGCCGAGGAGCGCGGCATGCTGGTGTTCGCCGAGGTGCGCAGGCGCACCGGCCCCGGCTTCGGCGGCGCGGGCGAGAGCGTCACGGCGGCCAAGCGCGCCCGCCTGATCGCCGCGGCCCGGCTCTACCTCGCGCGCCGCCCCGAGGCCCTGTGCCGCTTCGACGTGTTCCTGGTCGACGGCGTCGCCGCCCACGTGCAATGGATCCGCGACGCGTTTGGCGAATAGCCCTGCTCGCCGCGGGCTGCTTTTGGGCCGATGGCCATGCGGACGAGGGGGTTCGCGTCCTGGTGCAGAACTCGCCGCTCGCCGGCTTTCGCTACCACGCCGCGGCCGGGCTATGGCGCGAGCTGCGCGTCGGCGACCGACTCGAGCTCGCGCGCGAGCCGGCCAATCCGCACGACGCCAACGCGGTGAGCGTGCTGTGGCGCGGGCACAAGCTCGGCTACGTGCCGCGGCGCGAGAACGCCGCGCTCGCCTGGGGGCTCGACCGCGGCACGGCGCTGCGCGCGCGCATCAGCGCGCTCGCCGAGCATCCCAACCCCGCGCGCCGCGTGCGCTTCGAGGTTTACGTCGAGTAAAATCGCGCTGTGATCCAGTCCCGCATCGCCGCGCACTTCGCCGAGAGCGCGGAGCTCAAGCGCGCCGCGTCGCAAGTGCTGGCCGAGCCGATCGCGCGCGCGGCCGAGCTGTTCGTCGACACGCTGCGCGGCGGCGGCAAGATCCTCGCCTGCGGCAACGGCGGCTCGGCGGCCGACGCGCAGCATTTCGCGGCCGAGCTCGTCAACCGCTTCGAGATGGAGCGCGCGCCGCTCGCCGCCGTCGCGCTGGCGATGGACAGCTCGACCATGACCTCGATCGCCAACGACTACGCCTACCAGCAGGTGTTCTCGAAGCCGCTGCGCGCGCTCGGGCGGCGGGGCGACGCCCTGTTCGCGATCTCGACCAGCGGCAACTCGGGCAACGTGGTCGAAGCGGTCCAGGTCGCCCAGGAGCTCGGCATCCGCGTGGTCGCGCTCACGGGAAACGGGGGCGGAAAGATCGCGGGTCTTCTGCGCGCGGAAGACGTGCACCTTTGCGTGCCGCACAAGCGCACGATTCGAATCCAGGAAGTCCACCTGCTATGCCTTCACTGCCTATGCGACGCAATCGATACCTTGCTCTTCTCGCGCTGATCCCGGCGCTCGGCCTGCAGGGCTGCCCCGCTCTGATCCTCGGCGGCGGCATGGCCGCGGTGGCTTCGCTCGAGGACCGGCGCACCACCGGCACGCAGCTCGAGGACGAGGGCATCGAGGTGCGCGCGGCAAACCGCATCAGCGAGCGCTTCAGGGAAAGCGCGCACGTCAACGTCATCGCCTTCAACCGCGCGGTGCTCCTCACCGGCGAAGCCTGGGACGCGGCGACGCGCGAGGAGATCGAGAAGATCGCGGCCGCGGTGCCCAACGTGCGCTCGGTGGCCAACGAAGTGCAGGTCGGCAGCCTGTCGTCGACGACCGCGCGCGCCAACGACACGGCCATCACCGCGCGGGTGAAGAGCCGCTTCCTGAACGTCAAGGAGTTCAGCCCGGTGCACGTCAAGGTGGTCACCGAGGCCGGCGTGGTCTACCTGCTCGGGCTGGTGACCGAAAGCGAGGCGAACGCGGCCGTCGAGCTGGCGCGCACCACCGCGGGGGTGCGCAAGGTGGTCAAGCTGTTCGACTACTGCACCAGCGCGGACGAGCTGTGCCGCCCGCCCAAGCCGAAACCCGCGGCGTGAAGCCGCCCGGCTTTGAAGCCAAGATCCACGACCCTGCGGCGCTCGAGAGCTGGCTCGGGCGCCTTTCCCGGCCGCTGGTCTTCACCAACGGCGTGTTCGATCTCCTGCACCGCGGCCACGTCACCTATCTGGCGCGCGCCCGCGCCCTCGGGGCTGCGCTTCTGGTCGCCCTGAATTCGGATCAATCGGCCAGGAAGCTGGGCAAGGGAGCCGATCGTCCCCTGAACCCGCTGTCCGACCGGCTCGCGGTGGTCGCCGCGCTCGAGTGCGTCGACGCGGTGACCTGGTTCGACGACGAGACGCCGGAGCGGCTCATCGCGGCTTGCCGCCCGCAGGTGCTGGCGAAGGGCGGCGACTGGCCGCAGGAGCGCATCGTCGGCGCGGGCGGGGTGCTGGCGCGCGGCGGCCAGGTGGTCTCGATTCCCTTCGAGCACCAGCGCTCGACCACCGAGCTGCTGCGACGGATCAGGAAAGCCTGAGCTCGAAGCAGACCGCGCCGGGTGTTGGCTCGCGGAGATAAGGTTCTATTCTCTTGAAGCCCAATAACCCGTACAGGGCCTGGGCTTCGCGCATCTTGGGAAGCGTATCCAGCACGATGCGCGCGCATCCCGCCTCGCGCGCGACGGCGATCGCGGCTTCGGCGAGGACGCGGCCCAGGCCTTTTCCGCGGTGCGCCGCGCGCACGTAGAGCCGCTTCATCTCAGCGGTCTGCGGGTCGAGAAAGCGCACCCCGACGCATCCCGCCGCAGCTTGCAGCAGGAACAGCCGGTAGGGCCCCGGCAGCTCGGCGAGCTCGCGGTCGAAATCGGCGAAGCAGCAGGGCTCGTCGACCAGGCGCGCGTACTCGGCGAACAGCTCGCGCACCAGCGCGACTTCCGCGGCCCCGGTAGCCTCGATCAGCTTCGCCATATACTATTCTTTCATGCGGCTGCATCAGCTCAAGGTGGACTACGACGCCGAGCAGGACCGGCTGCTGATGCTGGTCGCCACCAGCGAAGGGGTCGAGCTCAGGCTCTCGCTGACGCGGCGCTTCGTGAAGCTGCTCTGGCCGCTGCTGGTCAAGCTCGCCGAGGAAGCGAGCCCGCGCATCCGCACGCAGGCGAATCCCGAGGCGCGCAAGGCGCTGCTCGGCCTCGAGCACGAGCACGCCGTGTCCAAGGCCGATTTCTCCAAGCCCTACGACGCCGCGGGCAGCGAGCGGCCGCTCGGCGAAGCGCCGCTGCTGCTGGCGCGCATCCAGACCGGCCACGACCGCAGCGGCCAGCCGGTGGTGGCGCTGCACCCCGCCGAGGGGCAGGGCATCACGCTGACTTTCGACTCGGTGCTGCTGCACTCGGTATGCCGTCTCCTGCAGTCGGCGGTCAAGAAGAGCGACTGGGACATGGAGCTCAAGCTCCCCGGCACCGAGCCGCAGGAAGGCGAGCGCGCGCTGCGCACGCTGAATTGACTTATAATTCAACATTATCCCTTCAGATTTTGAACAACTCGGTTTAATCCCGCCGCTCGTCACGGCCGTTGCAGAGCTCGGTTACAGCAAGCCCACGCCGGTCCAGGAGCAGGCGATTCCGCTGGTGCTCGCGGGGCGCGACCTGATGGCCGGGGCGCAGACCGGCACCGGCAAGACCGCGGCGTTCGCGCTGCCGATCCTGCAGCGCCTCGCGCCGCTCGCGAGCCCGTCGGCTTCGCCCGCCCGGCATCCGGTGCGCGCGCTGGTGCTTTGCCCGACGCGCGAGCTCGCGGTGCAGGTGGCCGGGAGCTTCCGCGATTACGGAAGCAAGCTGCCCTTGCGCAGCACCGTGGTGTACGGCGGCGTCGACATGAACGCGCAGATCGCGCAGCTGCGCAAGGGCGTCGAGGTGCTGGTCGCCACGCCCGGGCGCCTGCTCGACCACGTGCAGAACAAGACCGTGATGTTCAACCAGGTGTCGGTGCTGGTGCTGGACGAGGCCGACCGGATGCTCGACATGGGCTTCCTGCCCGACATCAAGCGCATCATCGCGCTGCTGCCGCGCGAGCGGCAGAACCTGCTGTTCTCCGCCACTTTCCCCGACGAGATCCGCACCCTCGTCAAGACGCTGCTGCGCAACCCCGCCGAGGTGCAGGTGGCGACGCGCAACGCGGCGGCCGAGCTCGTCACGCACGTGATGCATCCGGTAGCGCGGGAGAAGAAGCGCGAGCTGCTCGCCTACCTCATCCAGACGCGGGAGCTGCACCAAGTGCTGGTGTTCGCCGGCACGCGCATCGGGGCCAACCGGCTCGCGCACCAGCTGCGGCGCGACCACATCCACGCCGACGCGATCCACGGCGACAAGTCGCAGGCCGAGCGCGAGGCCGCGCTCGCCGACTTCAAGGCGGGCAAGACCGCGGTGCTGGTGGCGACCGACGTCGCCTCGCGCGGCCTGGACATCGAGGGCCTGCCGCAGGTGATCAACTTCGACGTGCCGCACTCGCCCGAGGACTACGTGCACCGCATCGGCCGCACCGGCCGCGCCGGGCTCACCGGCGAGGCGATCTCGCTGGTCGCGCCGCAGGACCACGAGGCGATGGCGGCGATCGAGCGCCTGATCAAGAAGCGCATCGAGCGCGTGCTGGTCCCCGGCTTCCAGCCGGGCGGCACCACCGTCGCCACGCTGATGGGGGACCGCCGGCGCGAGCGGCGACCGGCGCCGGACAAGGCCAGGCCGCCGGCCGACCCGATCTTCTCGAAGCCCTACGAGCCCGACGCGCCGCAGCCCGAGGCACCGAGGGCGGCCGAGCCGCAGCAAAGGAGCAAGCGCAAGCAGCCGCAGCTGGCCGCTCTCCTCGGTGGGCTCAAGCGCGCTTAGACGCAGCGCGCGCCGTCCACCTCGATACACACCCCGCTGATGAACGCCGCCTCGTCCGAGGCGAGGTACAGGCACGCGTTGGCGACGTCGAGCGGCGTCGAGAACCTGCCGAGCGGCACGGTGGCGAGGAAGCGCTGCTTCGCCGCGTCGGTGACCGCGCCGCCGGCGAACTCGGCCGACAGCCCCGTGTCCGGGCTGAACACCGGGTTGACGCAATTCACGCGGATGCGGTCGGCGCCGAACTCGCCCGCCATCGATTTCGACATCAGGATCACCGCGCCCTTCGAGCTGTTGTAGACGGTGAGGCCGGGACGCGGCCGCACCCCCGCGGTCGATGCGATGTTGACGAAGCAGCCGCCGCCGCGCGCGCGGAGCACCGGCACGGCGTGCAGCGCCGAGAGGTAGATGCTCTTCACGTTTACCGCGTAGACGCGGTCGAACTCGGCCTCGGTGACCTCGAGGTAGGGCTTGTTGCGGTGCGTCCAGCCGGCGTTGTTGACGACGATGTCGAGCTTGTCGCCCGCGGCGCGCACCAGCTTCCCCCAGTCGTCGCCTTTGGTGACGTCGGCATGGAGGAATCTTCCTTCCACCTCGCGCGCGATTTTCTCGCCTGCCGCGGCATTGATGTCGGCGACGATGACGTTCGCGCCCTCCTCGCTGAAGCGGCGCGCGATCCCCGCGCCGAACCCGGAGCCGGCGCCGGTCACGATCGCCACCTTGTCCTTCAGTCTCATTTCTCCTCCGGGCGCTTCTTGAACGGGCTATGTTCGCACAGCTCGTCGACGTAGCGCGTGATGCCGGCACCCTCGCGCCGCAGGAAATCCTCCACCGCCCGCGCGAAGCGCGGATGCGCCAGCCAGTGCACCGAGGGACCTTCGACCGGCAGCAGGCCGCGGAAGATCTTGTGCTCGCCCTGCGCGCCGCCCTCGAACACCTTCAGGCCGCGCGCGATCGCGTACTCGATCGGCTGATAGTAGCAGCACTCGAAATGCAGCAGCGGCACGTGCTCCAGCGCGCCCCAGTAGCGTCCGTACAGGCGCTCGTCGTCGCGCACGAAGAACGCCGACGCGATCGGCCGGCCGTCGCGCTGGGCGACGACCAGGGAGAGGTTGTCGGGTATCGCGGCCCCGAGGCGCAGGAAGAAATCGAGGCTGAGGTAGGGGGTCGAGCGGTGCTCGGCGTAGGTGCGGCGATAGCAGCGGTTGAAGAACTCCCAGTGGCGGCGCTCGATGCTCGCGCCGTCGAGCCAGGTACAGCTCACGCCGGCGTCGCGGACCTTGCGGCGCTCCTGGCGGATGTTCTTGCGTCGAGCGTGCGTCATGCGACCGAGGAAATCCTCGAAGTCGACATAGCCGGCGTTGCGCCAGTGGAACTGCACCGTCCGCCGCAGCATCATGCCCCGGCCGAGCAGCGCCGGCAGCTCGTCTTCGGCGGGAAACAACACGTGCAGCGATGACACGTCGCGCGCCAGCTCGAGCGCCGCCTCGACCAGGACATCTTTCCGCGTGCCGAGAAGCCGCGGTCCCCGGACCGGCGTGAACGGAATCGCGCTGAGAAGCTTCGGGTAATAGTCGACGCCATGGCGCTCGTGGGCGTCGGCCCAGGCCCAGTCGAACACGTACTCGCCGTAGGAGTGCGACTTGGCGAACAGCGGCATCGCCGCGACCAGCGCGCCGGCGCGGCGCACGAGCAGAAACTGAGGCGCCCAGCCACTTGCCGGCGCGGCACAGCCGGTATCGATCAGCGCCGACAGAAACTCGTGCCGCACGAAGGGCTGGGCTCCGGCGAGCGCGTTCCATTCCGCCGCCGCCACCCCGGCGAGCGAGTCGACGACGCTGACGCTCTCCATGGGGCTACTTCGGCTGCGCGCCGGCGAGCCGCTGCCGGATGCCGGCGAGCTGGTGCTCGGCGTACCGGTTGGAGGGCTGGAGCCGCATCACCTGCTCGAACTTCGCCGCCGCCTCCTCCAGCCTGCCGAGGTGGGCGAGCGACAGCCCCAGGCCGTACCAGGCGCGGTCGACCTTCGCGTCGGCTTCCAGCGCGCGCTCGAAGCGCGCAATCGCCTCCTCGTGGCGCCCGAGCCGCTGCAGGATGAAGGCGACGTTGAAATTCGCGGCGGCGTCGGCCGGGTCGAGGGCGAGCGCGCGCTCGAAGGCCGCGATCGCCGGCTGGAGCTCCTCCCGCGCGGCGAGCAGGAAGCCGACGTAGCTCCACGCCTGCCGGTGGCGCGGCGCCTCGCGCGTCACGGCCCGGAATACCTCCAGCGCCCGCGAGCGGAACTTGAGGAGCATGAGGAACTGCCCGGTCCAGAACAGGAGCAACGGGCGCAGCGCCATGCGGGCGATTCTACGCTGTACAATTCGCCATCGCGGAGGACAGGGGACGAGAGGATCAGGGCCATGAAGAAGATCGAAGCCATCGTGAAACCGTTCAAGCTCGACGAGGTGCGCGAGGCGCTTTCCGAGGTCGGCGTCACCGGGCTGACGGTGACCGAGGTGAAGGGGTTCGGGCGCCAGAAGGGCCACACCGAGCTCTACCGCGGCGCCGAGTACGTGGTCGACTTCCTGCCCAAGGTCAAGATCGAGGTGGTGGTCGCGAACAACCAGGTCGAAAGCGCGATCGACGCCATCGTCAAGTCCGCCCGCACCGGCAAGATCGGCGACGGCAAGATCTTCGTCACTTCGGTCGAGCACGTGGTGCGCATCCGCACCGGCGAAACCAACGAAGCTGCGGTCTAGCTCTTAAGGCCGTCCAGGTATTTCTCGGCGTCGAGCGCGGCCATGCAGCCGCTGCCGGCGCTCGTGACCGCCTGGCGATAGACGTGGTCCTGCACGTCGCCGGCGGCGAACACGCCGGGCACGCTGGTGGAGGTGGCGAAGCCCTCGGCTCCGCCGCGCGTCACGATGTAGCCCTCCTTCATCTCGAGCTGGCCGGCGAAAATGCCGGTGTTCGGCGTGTGGCCGATGGCGACGAAGAAGCCTTTCGCGGGAATGGTTTTCCCGGCACCGCCCTTCAGGGATTTCACCTTGACCCCGCTGACCCCGCCGGCGTCGCCCAGCACCTCCTCGACCACCGCGTCGAGCTCGAGCCGGATCCTGCCCTCCGCGGCGCGCTTCATCAGCTTGTCCTGCATGATCTTTTCGGCGCGGAACTTGTCGCGGCGGTGGACCAGCGTGACCCCGCGGCACATGTTGGCGAGGAACAGCGCCTCCTCCACCGCGGTGTTGCCGCCGCCGACCACCACCACGTCCTGGCCCTTGAAGAAGAAGCCGTCGCAGGTGGCGCAGGCCGAGACGCCGCGGCCCATGTATTTCTGCTCGGAGGGCAGGCCGAGGTATTTCGCCGTCGCCCCGGTCGCGATCACCAGCGCGTCGCAGGTGTAGATCGCCGCGTCGCCCTCCAGCGCGAGGGGCCGCGCGCGCAGGCGCGCGGTATGGATCTGGTCGGCGATCACCTCGGTCTCGAAGCGCTCGGCGTGCTTCTGGAAGCGCTGCATCAGGTCCGGCCCCTGCACGCCGTCGGCGTCGGCCGGCCAGTTGTCGACGTCGGTGGTGGTCATCAGCTGCCCGCCCTGCGCGATCCCGGCGATCAGCACCGGGCGCAGGTTCGCGCGCGCGGCGTAGACCGCGGCGGTGTAGCCCGCGGGGCCCGAGCCGAGAATCAGCAGGCGGGCATGTCGTGTCGCCATTCGCAAAATGCTAACATCCCGCTCATGGCAAGCACGGTCTCGACCGCGGTCCTCAAGGCGGTGCCGCTGTTCGCGAGCTTCCCGGAAGACCAGCTGCGCATGCTCACCATGGTGGTGATGCGCAAGAGCGCGCCGCGCTCGACCACCATCATGGCGGGCGGCGATCCCACCGATTCGCTCTACATCGTGCTCTCGGGACGGCTCAAGGTGATGATGAGCGACGCCGAGGGCAAGGAAGTGATCCTCAGCATCCTCACGCCCGGCGAGTTCTTCGGCGAGATGGGGCTGATCGACGACGAGCCGCGCTCGGCCACCGTGGTGACGATCGAGCCCTGCGAGCTGCTGTCGATCGCCAAGCGCGATTTCAAGAAGTGCCTGGCCGAGAATTTCGAGATGGCCCAGGCGGTGATGCGCGGCCTGGTGAAGCGGCTGCGCGAGGCCGACCGCAAGATCGGCAGCCTCGCCCTGCTCGACGTCTACGGGCGCGTGGCGCGGCTGCTGCTCGACATGGCCGAGAACGTCGACGGCGAGAAGGTGGTCACCAAGCGACTGCCGAAGCAGGACATCGCGAAGATGATCGGCGCCTCGCGCGAGATGGTGAGCCGGGTGATGAAGGACCTGCAGACCGGCGGCTACATCGAGATGCGCGGCTCGACCATCGTGCTGCGCGACACGATCATGCTCCCGGAGTGACGCGCCCCTGGCCGTAGCAAGCAAAAGCGGCACCCCCCTCCCTGCCAAGCTGGCCGGCCTGCTGCGCGAAGCGCGCTGGCTGCTGCTGATCGCCCTCGCGGCGTACCTCCTGCTGATCTTCGCCACCTTCCAGCGCGCGGACCCCGGCTGGTCGCACAGCGCGAGCGGCGCCGTCGCGCGCAACGCCGGCGGCGCCTTCGGCGCCTGGCTCGCCGACCTGCTGCTCTACCTTTTCGGGGTGTCGGCGTACTGGTGGGCCGCGCTTTGCCTGTACGTCGTGGTCTGGGGCTACCGGCGCATGGAAGCGGCGCGGCTCGCCGCCGCGGGCGCAGGGTTCGTCGTGCTGCTCGCTGCCAGCGCCGCCCTCGAGCGGCTGCGGCTGCACAGCCTGGCGGCCGAGCTGCCGCTCGCGCCGGGCGGCCTGGTCGGCGACGCGGTCGCGGGCGCGGCTGCGGCGGGGCTCGGCTTCACCGGGGCGACCCTCGCGCTGCTGACCGCCGCCGCCATCGGCTTCAGCCTGTTTGTCGGGGTTTCATGGCTCAGCATTTTCGAGGGAGTGGGAACTCTCCTGGAAAGAACCACCCTGGCGGCGCTCGGTGCGTGGGAACGGCGCCGGGACCGCAAGCTCGGCAGCCTGGCGCGCGAGGCGCGCGAGGCAATCGTGGAGACCGACCGCCGCCGCGAGGAGGACCACCCGCCGCTGCGCATCGAGCCGCAGGTGGCCGAGATCAAGAAGTCCGAGCGCGTGCAGAAGGAAAAGCAGGCGCCGCTGTTCGAGGAGCTGCCCGACACGCCGCTGCCGCCGCTCAAGCTGCTCGACGAGCAGACGCAGGGCGTGGAGTCGATCGCCGCGGAGACCCTCGAGTTCACCTCGCGCCTGATCGAGAAGAAGCTCTCCGACTTCGGCGTCGCGGTGAAGGTGCTCGCCGCCTATCCCGGACCGGTCATCACGCGCTACGAGATCGACCCGGCGGTGGGCGTGAAGGGCAGCCAGATCGTGAACCTGGTGAAGGACCTCGCGCGCGCCCTGTCGGTGGTGTCGATCCGGGTGGTCGAGACGATCCCGGGCAAGTCCTGCATGGGCCTCGAGATCCCGAACCCGCACCGCCAGACGGTGCGCCTGTCCGAGATCCTCGGCTCCGAGGCCTACCACGCGCTGCACTCGCCGCTCGCGCTCGCGCTCGGCAAGGACATCGCCGGCCGCCCGGTGGTCGCCGACCTGCAGAAGATGCCGCACCTGCTGGTGGCCGGCACCACCGGCTCGGGCAAGTCGGTAGCGCTGAACGCGATGATCCTGTCGCTCCTCTACAAGTCGGAGCTGCGCGAGGTGCGCCTGATCCTGATCGACCCGAAGATGCTCGAGCTCTCGGTCTACCAGGACATCCCGCACCTCCTCGCGCCGGTGGTGGTCGACATGAAGCAGGCGACCAACGCGCTCGGCTGGTGCGTCGCCGAGATGGACCGGCGCTACAAGCTGATGAACTGGATCGCCGCGCGCAACCTCTCGGGCTACAACCACAAGGTCCAGGATCGCAAGATCGACGACCCGTTCTCACCGCAGTCTGGTAACCACGCGGACAAGCCGCACAAGCTCCAGCCGCTGCCGCACATCGTGGTGGTGATCGACGAGCTCGCGGACATGATGCTGGTGGTGGGGAAGAGGGTCGAGGAGCTGATCGCGCGGCTCGCGGGCAAGGCGCGCGCCGCGGGGATCCACTTGGTGCTCGCCACGCAGCGCCCGTCGGTCGACGTCATCACCGGGCTCATCAAGGCCAACATTCCCTCGCGCATCGCCTTCCAGGTCTCCTCCAAGGTCGACTCGCGCACCATCCTCGACCAGTCGGGCGCCGAGACGCTGCTCGGCGCCGGCGACATGCTCTACCTGCCGCCGGGTACCGGCCTGCCGCAGCGCGTGCACGGCGCCTTCGTCGCCGACCACGAGGTGCACAAGGTCGTCGAATATCTCAAGTCGCTGGCGCGGCCCGAGTACCTCGGCGAGGTTCTGGAATCTCCTGAATCTGAAGAAATTCCCGTCGACGGCGTCCAGTCCGGCGAAAAGGACCCGCTTTACGACCAGGCGGTGGAGATCGTGCTGCGCACCCGCCGGCCGTCGATCTCGCTCGTGCAGCGGCACCTGCGCATCGGCTACAACCGCGCCGCGCGCCTGATCGAGGACATGGAGCGCGCCGGGATGGTGTCCCCCATGCAGTCCAACGGCAACCGCGAGGTACTGGTTCCCGCGAAGGCGGAGTAGCCGTTCCATGAGGTTTGCAATAATCCTTCTGCTCGCGATTTCCTCCTCCGTCGAAGCATCGGCTATCGAGCGCTTCAAGGCGTTCGTGCGCGGCACCCAGTCGGCGCGCGCCGATTTCGAGCAGAAGGTCCACGACCGCGGCGGAAAGCTGACGCAGGAGTCGAAGGGCAGCTTCGTGTTCCAGCGCCCGGGCCTGTTCCGCTGGGTGTATGCCAAGCCGGTCGACCAGGTGATCGTCGGCGACGGCGAGCGGGTCTGGATCCACGACCGTGACCTGAACCAGGTCATCGTCAGAAAGCTCTCGCGCGCGCTCGGCTCGACGCCGGCGGCGTTGCTCGCCGGCTCGGCCGACATCGAGAAGGCGTTCGAGCTTTCCGACGCCGGCAGCCGCGACGGCCTGGAGTGGCTCGAGGCCAGGCCGCGCGAGCGCGAGGCCGGCTTCGAGCGCGTGCGCATGGGCTTCGACGCCAACGGCCTGCGCGCGATGGAGCTGCTCGACCATTTCGGGCAGTCCACGGTGCTGCGCTTCTCCAACCTGGTGCGCAACCCCAAGGTCGACCGCTCGGAATTCCGCTTCACGCCCCCGAAAGGCACCGACGTTCTAGGCGAGAAGTGAACGATCTCTTCGGGAAGCCGGAGCCGGCGGCACCCCTCGCGGACGCGCTGCGCCCGCAATCGCTCGACGAGGTGGCGGGACAGCGGCACCTGATCGGGCCCGGCAAGCCGCTGCGCCTCGCCTTCGAGTCGGGCAAGCCGCACTCGATGCTCCTGTGGGGGCCGCCGGGCTCGGGCAAGACCACCATCGCGCGCCTGATGGCGAAGGCGTTCGACGCCGAGTTCATCGCCCTGTCGGCGGTGTTCTCGGGCGTGAAGGACATCCGCGAAGCGGTGCAGGCGGCCGAGCAGGTTCTCGCCGCCAGCGGCCGGCGCACGATCCTGTTCGTCGACGAGGTGCACCGCTTCAACAAGGCGCAGCAGGACGCCTTCCTGCCCTACGTCGAGCGCGGGCTGCTGACCTTCGTCGGCGCCACCACCGAGAACCCGTCGTTCGAGGTGAACAGCGCGCTCCTTTCGCGCGCCACGGTTTACGTTCTGGATCCTTTAGGTGCTCCCGATCTGGAGGCGCTGCTGTCACGCACCCGGCTGGACATCGATGACGCAGCAAAGGCGAGGTTGATCGGCTTCGCCGACGGCGACGCGCGGCGGCTGTTCAACGCGGTCGAGATCCTGCTGAACACCGGCGTGAAGAAGGTCGACGCCGCGTTCCTGGAGCAGACGCTGGCGAAGAACCTGCGGCGCTTCGACAAGGGCGGCGAGCAGTTCTACGACCAGATCTCGGCCCTGCACAAGGCGGTGCGCGGCTCGGACCCCGACGCGTCGCTCTACTGGATGGTGCGCATGCTCGACGGCGGCGCCGATCCCCTGTACATCGGCCGGCGCCTGGTGCGCATGGCGGTCGAGGACGTCGGCCTTGCCGATCCGCGCGCGCTGCGCGTGGCGCTCGATGCCTGCGAGACTTACGAGCGCCTCGGCAGCCCGGAAGGCGAGCTCGCGCTCGCCGAGGCGACGCTGTACCTCGCGGCGGCGGCGAAATCGAACGCGGTCTACGAGGCCTACCATGCGGCGCGCGATTTCATCTCCCGCGACGGCACGCGCCCGGTGCCGCTGCACATCCGCAACGCGCCCACCCGGCTGATGAAGGATCTGGGGTACGGCAAGGGCTACCGCTACGCGCACGACGAGCCCGACGCGTACTCGGCGGGCCAGACCTACCTGCCGGAGGGCATGCCGGCGGTCGAGTGGTACAAGCCGACCGATCGCGGCCTCGAAGCCAGAATCCGGGAGAGGATGGAACAACTGAGAAAAAAGAATGATTGACATCCAGCTCCTTCGCAAGAACCCGCAGGAAGTCGCGCGCAGGCTCGCCACGCGCGGCCCCGGCGCGTTCGATGCCGTGCAGTTCGAGCGTTTCGAGGCGACGCGCAAGGAGCTGCAGTCGGCGGTGCAGCAGGCGCAGGCCTCGCATAACCGCCTCGCCAAGGACGTCGGACAGGCGAAGGCCCGCGGCCAGGACGCGTCCGAGCTGATACAGCAGGGCGAGAAGCTGAAGTCGCTGCTGGAGGAATCCGAGAAGCAGCTGGAGAAGCTGCAGCTAGCCTACCAGGACCTGCTGGCGCGGATCCCGAACATCCCGCATGAGTCGGTGCCCATCGGCAACTCCTCGGAAGACAACCCGGAGCGCCGCCGTTGGGGAACACCGCGCAAATTCGATTTTGCGGTGAAGGACCACGTCGAAATCGGCGAAGGCCTCGGCGGCCTGGATTTCGCTACCGCGACCAAGATCGCCGGCAGCCGTTTCGTGCTGATGAAGGGCGACGTCGCGCGGCTGCACCGCGCGCTCGTCCAGCTCATGCTCGACACGCACACGCGCGAGCACGGCTACACCGAGGTCTACACGCCCTACATCGTCAACAGCGCGACCGCCTACGGCACCGGAAACCTGCCGAAGTTCGAGGAGGACCTCTTCATCGTGCCGCGCGGCGAGGAGAAGTCGTACCTGATCCCGACGGCCGAGGTCTCGGTCACCAACATCGTGCGCGACGAGATCGTCGAGGCAAGCGCGCTGCCGCTGAAATTCGCCTGCCATTCGCCGTGCTTCCGCTCGGAGGCGGGTTCCTACGGCAAGGACACGCGCGGCATGATCCGCAACCACCAGTTCGACAAGGTCGAGCTGGTGCACATCGTCCACCCCGAGAAATCCTACGAGGCGCTGGAGGAGCTGACCGGGCACGCCGAGGCGATCCTGAAGATGCTCGAGCTGCCTTACCGAGTGGTGGAGCTCTGCACGGCCGACATCGGCGGCGCGTCGGCCAAGACCTACGATCTCGAGGTGTGGCTGCCGGCGCAGAACGCCTACCGCGAGATCAGCTCGTGCTCGAACTGCGAGGCCTACCAGGCGCGGCGCATGCAGGCGCGCTGGCGTTCCCAGGGCGGCAAGCCCGAGTTCGTGCACACGCTGAACGGCTCGGGGCTCGCCGTCGGCCGCACACTGGTGGCGATCCTGGAGAGCTGCCAGAACGCCGACGGCTCGGTGACCGTGCCCTCTGCGCTGCGTCCTTTCATGGGCGGGCTCGAGAGAATCGCGCGCCCCGCCTGATAAAATCCGCGTTTCGTTTCGACCGCGGAGAGATGGCAGAGTGGTCGAATGCGGCAGACTCGAAATCTGTTGTACGGTTTACCGTACCGGGGGTTCGAATCCCTCTCTCTCCGCCACTCCTTCTAAATGAATAACGGACTTGCCATCGTCACCGGAGCCGGCTCAGGCATAGGCCGGGCGTGCGCGCTTGCTCTTGGCAAGCGCGGCTTCGCGGTCGCGGCCATCGACCTGGACGAGAAGAGCGCGCGCGAAACCGCGGCGCAGATTCCCGGCGCACGCGCCTATCGCGCCGACGTCAGCGTGGCGGCGCAGGTCGACGCGGCCGTCACTGCCGCGGTCGCCGACCTCGGTCCGATCGAAGTCCTGGTGAACAACGCGGGCATTCTCGACGGCTACTTCAACGCCGAGGAGATGGACGAGGCGGTCTGGCGCAAGGTGATCGACATCGATCTCACCGGCGTCTTTCTCGTCAGCAGGCGCGCGCTGCGCGAGATGCTGCCGCGGGCGCGCGGCCGCATCATCAACATGGCTTCGGTCGCTGGCCTGAACGGCACCGGCGGCGGCGTCGCCTACATCGCCGCCAAGCACGGCGTCGTGGGGCTCACGCGCCAGATGGCGGTCGCCTACGGCGCGCGCGGCATCACCGTCAATTGCGTTTGCCCCGGCGCCATTCCGACGGGGTTGCGGCCGCACTCGCAGTCGATCCTCGGGCCGGGAGTGCCGGACATGAGCAACCGCGGTGTGGCGGTGAACGACGACCAGGTGCGGGCGCTCGTGCCGGCAGGGGTACGCGGCACGGTGGAGGACATCGCCGCCGCGGTGTGCTTCCTCGCATCGCCGGAGGCGTCGTACATCAACGGCCATAGCCTTGTGGTGGACGGCGGTTGGCGAGCGAAGTGAGCGCGGTTCCCCTGCAAGTCCAGTTCGACCCGGCCGCCGCCCGCTTCGGGGCTTCGCGATCCCAGAAGCGCCTGGAGGACGGCCGGCTGCTGGTGGGCAAGGGCCTGTTCAGCGACGACCGCGAATTTCCGCGCCAGGCGTGGATGGTGCTGGTGCGTTCACCCCACGCCCACGCCAGGATAGTTTCAATTGACCTGAACGTTCCCGGCGTGATCGCGGCGTGGTCGATGGCTGACCTGCGCGCCGACGGGGTGAAGCACATCCCGTTTCCGCCGCTCTTCAAGCGCGCCGACGGCTCGCCGATGGCCGCGCCGCCGCGCACGCCGCTCGCCGAGGGCAAGGTGTTCTACGTCGGGCAGCCCGTAGTCGCGGTGGTCGCCAACACGCATAGGCAAGCGCTGGACGCCGCGGAACTGGTGCAGGTCGAATACGAGGACTTGCCTTGCGTGGTCGATCCGCGCAAGGCGATCGAGCCCGGCGCGCCGCTGCTGTGGGAGCAGGCGAGCGGCAACGTTGCCGCAGTCGCGTCCTACGGCGATCCAGCCAAGGTTGAAGACGCGTTCGCGAAGGCGGCGCACGTCACCACGATCGAGCTGCACAATCAGCGCCTGAACGCGATGGCGATGGAGCCGCGCTGCGCGATCGGCGTGCACGAGGCGGGCCGCACCACGCTCTATACGCAGAACCAGACGCCGACCGCGGCGCGCGAGCTGCTGGGCGCGGTGTTCGGCGCACAGCCGACTGGCTTCCGCCTGCTGAACGGCGACATCGGCGGCGGCTTCGGGATGAAGACCGGGCTCACGCCCGAGGATGCGCTGGTCTGCTACGCGGCGCACAAGCTCGGCCGCCCGGTGAAGTGGCGCGCCGAGCGCGCCGAGGAATTTCTCGCCGCGCACATGGCGCGCGACCAGCACTACAAGGGCGCGCTGGCGCTCGACCGCGACGGGCGCATCCTCGCGCTGCGCATGGAGATGCTCGCCAATATCGGCGCCGTCCCGGTCGGCTCCTCGGCGATGATCCCGCTCGCCATGGTGGCCAAGGTGGCGACCTCGGCCTACCGCGTGCCGGCGGTCGACTACCGCATCAAAGGGGTGCTCACCAACACGATGGCGACCGGCGCCTACCGCGGCGCCGGCCGGCCCGAGGGCAACTACCTGATCGAGCGCCTGATCGAGAAAGCCGCGCGCGAGACCGGCATCGACCGCGTCGAGCTGCGCCGCCGCAACCTGCTCAAGCCTCGGGAGCTGCCGTACAAGACCCACGTCGGCGAGACTTACGACAGCGGCGAGTTCGAGCGCATGATGGACCGCGCACTCGAGGCTGCGGATTGGAAGGGATTTGAGAAGCGTCGGTCTGAATCCAAACGGCGGGGAAAGCTGCGGGGACGCGGCCTCGCGGTCTACCTCGAATGGACCGGCGCGTTGCCCACCGAGACGGTGGACATCGAGATCGACGCCGACGGGACGGTGACGGTGTTCTCGGGCACCCAGGCGATGGGGCAGGGGCTCGAGACGACCTACACGCAACTGGTGCAGGAGGTGCTCGGCGTTCCCCTGGCCAGGATAAAAATCGTCCAAGGCGACACCGACCGGGCAAATGGCGTGGGCAGCGTCGGCTCGCGCTCGGCATTTGTCGGGGGCTCGGCGGTGGTCGCCGCCGGCCGCAAGGCGATCCTCAAAGTCAAAGAGCTGGCGGCCGAAGCGCTGGAAGCGGCAGCTGCCGATATCGAGTTGCGCGACGGCCGGCTGCGCATCGCCGGCACCGACCGCTCGATCGGGCTCGCCGAGCTCGCGGCGCGCCAGCCCTCGCGCGTGATCCGCGTTTCCGACACGCAGACGCCGTCGACGCCGTCGTGGCCCAATGGCGCGCAGGTGGCCGAGGTCGAGATCGACGCCGAGACCGGCGAGGTCTCGCTCGCGCGGCTGGCGAGCTGCGACGACATCGGACGCATCATCAACCACGCGATCGTCGAGGGCCAGATCCAGGGCGGCATGGCGCAGGGCGCCGGCCAGGCGCTGTGGGAAGAGGTGCGCTACGACCCGGAGAGCGGCCAGCTCGTGTCGGGCTCGCTCATGGACTACTGCCTGCCGCGCGCCGATCAGCTGCCGCCGATGCACAACCGGTTCGACGAGAGCGTGCCGTGCAGGACCAACCTGCTCGGCGTGAAGGGCTGCGGCGAGCTCGGCACGATCGGCGCCGTGCCGGCGGTGGTGCACGCGGTGCTCGACGCTCTCGACGCGCCGCACCTCGAGATGCCGCTGACCGCGGAAAAGATCTGGCGCGCGCTGCGCAATGAGCGATAGCAGTCGCAATCGCGTTCTCTATTACGCGCTGCTCGCATCGGTGGCGCTGCACGCGATGGTCCTGCTGTTCGCATTCCCCGAGCTGATCGAATCCGCGCGGCGCGCCGTCGGTTTCCCTCCGCCCCTTGTCGCGCGGCTGACGGAACCCGAGCCCGAGCAGCAAGTGCCGACCCGGGCGGAACCCGTAGCGAAAAGGCCCCCGCGACTGGTGAGGCCTGCCCCGGAATCGCCGGCGGTGGCCGCGCCGCAGGTCGCGCCGGAAAAGCCGGCACCGCGAGTCGAAGCGCCGGCGCCGCCGGCCCCGGCAGCCGTTGCCCCGCCGGTTGCAGCCATCGAGCCGCAGCCCGCACCGCCTGCACCGCCGAGCGCTGCAATTGCCGAAGATGCGCAGTCGGCGGACCGTTACCGCATGGAGCTCATCGCGGCGCTGACGCGGATGATCAAGGACAGCTACCCGCCGCAGGCGCGCGAGAACAACTGGGAGGGCGACGTGCTGCTGGGGGTGGTGATCCGCGGGAACGGGACGGTGTCGGTCGCGGTGAAGCGCGGCTCGCAGTTCGGCACCCTGGACCAGCGCGCGGCCGAGCTAGTGACGCAGGCGACGCGCGAAGTACCGGTCCCGCCGGCGCTGCGCGGCAAGGAGTCCGTCCTCAAGGACCTTCTGGTGCAGTACCGCTTGAGAGACTAGGAGGCGGGGCTAGCTTTCGGGCCGGAAGGCGACGACATGGTCGACGTCCAGCCGGATGCCGATCTTCTCGCCAAGCGCGTGGTTATGGTGGCTCGGCACCAGCGCCAGCACCTTGCGGCCGCTCGCGAGGCGCAGCGTGTAGAGGATCTCGGCGCCGCGGAACGCCTTGTGCACCACCTCGGCCTGCGTGGGCGCGGCGTCGTCGTGTACCACGTCATCGGGACGTAGCAGCACTTCCACCTCGGGGCCTCCCGGAGAGTCGCCTTCCAGCACGCCGAGCTCGATCTCGAGCCGCCGGCCGCCGAGCGCTTTCGCCGGCAGGAACGCGCCCTGGCCGACGAAGTCGGCGACGAAGCGGTTCGCCGGCCGGTGGTAGAGGTTGTACGGGCTGTCCCATTGCTGGATGCGGCCCTGGTGCAGGATGCCGACCTCGTCGGCCATGGAGAACGCCTCCTGCTGGTCGTGCGTGACGAGCACCGCGGTGGCGCCGCTCGCCTTGATGATCTCGCGCACCTCGAGCGACAGCCGCTCGCGCAGGTCGACGTCGAGGTTCGAGAACGGCTCGTCGAGCAGCAGGAGCTCGGGGCGCGGCGCGAGCGCGCGCGCGAGCGCGACCCGCTGCTGCTGCCCGCCGGAGATCTCGTGCGGATACTTGTCGAGCGCGGCCGAGAGGCCGACCAGCCGCGCGAGCTCGCGCACCCGCGCCGCGCGTTCCCGGGGTGCTGCGGCATGCAGCCCGAAAGCGATGTTGTCGGCGACCGCGAGGTGGGGGAACAGCGCGTAGTCCTGGAACACCATGCCGACGCGCCGCTTCTCCGGCGGCACCATGACGCCCGGCGCGGAAACCTCGCGGCCGCTCAGCCGGATCACGCCTTCCTGCACCGGTTCGAAGCCTGCGATACAGCGCAGCACGGTGGTCTTGCCGCCGCCGCTAGGCCCGAGAAGGCAGCCGATGACTCCGCGCGCGAGGGAAAAGCCGAGGCCCCGCACGACCTCCTGATCGCCGAAGGCATGCCGCAGATTTTCGACTTCGAGGAGCATGTTCGATTATAGTAATAATTCTCATTCTTGTTAAAACCGCAGTCCATTGAATTTCAAGCGCTTCGGCCTGCTCGGGACCACCGCCGTCGTTGTAGCGACGGTTCTTGCTCTTCCCGTGGTCTCGGTAATGGCGAGCTTCCTGGGCGGAGCGAGCGACCTCTGGAGCCACCTCGCCACGACCGCGCTGCCGCGCTACGTCTGGAACACCGCGCTGCTGCTCGCGCTGGTGGCGCTCGGCGTGATCTCGATGGGCGTGGTGAGCGCCTGGCTCATCACCGCGTACCGCTTTCCGGGGCGCGATCTCCTCGAGTGGGCGCTGCTGCTGCCGCTCGCGATGCCGGCCTACGTGATGGCGTATGCCTATACCGACTGGCTGCAGTTCACCGGCCCGGTGCAGTCGGCGCTGCGCGCGCTCACCGGCTGGCAGGCGCGCGAGTACTGGTTCCCCGAAGTGCGCTCGCTCCCCGGCGCGGCCGCGATGCTCGCCTTCGCGCTCTATCCCTATGTCTACCTGATCGCGCGCACTGCGTTCCACGACCTGTCACGCAGCGCGATCGAGGCCGGGCGGCTCGCGGGCTACGGCCCGCTCGGCGCGTTCCTGCACGTCGCGGTGCCGCTCGCCCGGCCGGCGATCGTCGCGGGCGCGACGCTCGCGCTGATGGAGACGCTCGCGGACTTCGGCACCGTGTCGTATTTCGCCGTCGAGGTGTTCACCACCGGCATCTTCAAGGCGTGGCTCTCGATGGGCGACAGCGTCGCCGCGGCGCAGCTGTCCACCTGCCTGCTCGGCTTCGTGGCGGTGCTGCTCGCGCTCGAGCGCGCGAACCGCGGGCGCGCTGCCTACCACGGCGTCGCGCCGCGCCGGGCGCGGCCCCACCGCCTGCGCGGAGCCCGCGCCGGGGCAGCGCTGCTCGCCTGCGCCGCGCCGGTGGCGCTCGGCTTTGCGCTGCCGGGGTTGATCCTCGGGAAACTGGCCTGGGAGCAGGCCATGCCGGCGATGCGGCTCGGGACCCTGGTCGCCAACAGCTTCGGAATCGCAACGCTCACCGCGCTGGTGGCGGTGGCGGTGGCGCTGGTCCTGGCCTACGCGGCGCGCCTGACCCGCAGCCCGCTGGTCGCGGGCGCGAACCGCATCGCCGCGCTCGGCTACGCGGTGCCCGGCGCGGTGATCGCGGTCGGCGTGCTGGTGCCCCTCGGCCGGCTCGACAACGCACTCGCCGGCTGGTTCGAGGCGGCGCTTGGTGTGCGGCTCGGCCTGCTGCTGACGGGGACGGTCGCCGCCCTGGTGTATGCCTACCTCGTGCGGCTGCTCGCAGTGGCGCTGCAGACCACCGATGCCGGGCTCGCCAGGATCACGCCGAGCATGGATGACGCGGCGCGCTCGCTCGGCGCCACGCCCGCAGCGGCGCTCGCGCGCGTGCACGTGCCGCTGCTCGCGCCAAGCCTCGCGACCGCCGCGCTGCTGGTGTTCGTGGACGTGCTGAAGGAGCTGCCGGCGACGCTTGCGCTGCGGCCGTTCAACTTCGACACGCTCGCGGTCGAGGCGTACAGCCTGGCGAAGGACGAGCGGCTTGCCGAAGCCGCCCTTCCTTCGCTGGCTATCGTGGCAGCGGGGTTGCTGCCGGTGATCTACGTTTCGAGGCGTTACTTCCAGGCCACCCGGTCGTAGACCTTCTGCGAGCTCGGCTGGTTCTTGCCGAGCACCGCCACGTTGAGCTGGTCGCGCTTGAACTCGCCGAGCGACTTCAGAACCGGGTTGTCGACCTTGACGCCGGCGACGACCGGCCACTCGTTGTTGCCGTCGGCGAAGTAGCGCTGCGCGTTGTCGCTCGCCAGGTACTCGAGGAACTTGATCGCCGCCTCGCGGTTCGGCGCGTTTTTCAGCACGCCGGCGCCCGAGATATTGACGTGCGTGCCCCAGGTGGCCTGGTTCGCGAACACGATGCCGACCTTCTCGCCGACCTGCCGCTCGTCGGGCTTCCCGGAGCGCAGCAGGCGCGCGTAGTAGTACTGGTTGGAGATGGTGACGTCGCACTGACCGGCGGCCACGGCTTTGAGCTGGTCGGTGTCGCCGCCTTTGGGCTCCTGCGCGAGGTTCCCGCGCACGCCCTTCGCCCAGGCCTCGGCCTTGGCTTCGCCGAGATGTTCGATCATGGCGCCGAGCAGCGAAAGGTTGTAGATGTTGGTGGAAGAGCGCATGCACACGCGTCCCTTCCACTTGGCGTCCGCCAGGTCTTCGTAATTGCGGATCTCGCCTGGCTGCACCTTTGCCTTGCTGTAGGCGATTACGCGCGCGCGGCTCGAGAAGCCGTACCACAGCCCGCTCGGCTCGCGCAGGTTCGCCGGGATGCGCGCGTCGAGCACGGCGGACTTCACCGGCTGGAACAGTCCCATCTGCTCGGCCCGCCACAGGCGGCCCGCGTCCACGGTGATCAGTACGTCGGCGGGGCTGCGCGCGCCCTCATTGCGGATGCGCTCGATGAGCGGGTCTTCGCCGCCCTCGATACGGTTGATCATGATCCCGGTGAGCTTGGTGAAGCCTGAGTACAGCGCCTCGTCGGTCTGGTAATGGCGCGATGAGTAAACGTTTACTACCTTTTCCTGGCCGGCTACGGAGCCTACCAGGCAGGCGCCGAGCGCGAGTGCAATTGCTTTCAAAACAGCCATAGCCCCCTCGAGTTGAGAATCCTAACTAAATGATAGGAACTCTCATTCTCGCTGTCAACGAGAATTACTATCAACTCAGAAGGTCGGGGGATCCAGGCGTCGGGCGCCGTCGAAGCGCGTGCGCCAATAGGTTATATCCACGCTCTCGACCCGGACGCGGGCGCCGGGCCGCGGTGCATGAAGGAAGCGGCCATCGCCGAGGTAGATCCCGACGTGGGAATAGGGGCGGTTGCGCGTGTTGTAGAACACCAGGTCGCCGGGCTGCAGCTCCTTCAGCTTCGCCACCGGCCTGCCGACCTTGCTTAGCGCATCGGTGCCTGCCGGCAGCAGCATGCCCCACGCGCGCTCGAACACATGGGTGATGAGGCCGCTGCAATCGAACCCGGTCTCGGGCGAGCGGCCGCCGTAGCGGTACTTGATTCCGAGGGTGTGCAGCGCGTGGATCAACGGCCGGTCGCGGTCGCTGTCGGCGCTGTCGTTGCCGCCCCAGCAGGGAAGGGTCACGAGCAGTCCGGCTAGCAATGCGAGCGCGTGTCTCATAATCGGCCGTAGACGGCCTCAAGGATGGCGCGTTGATGGGAGAGGGATGAACCGCTCGTACCTAGTCCGGTTGGTACTCTTCGCAGCCCTTGCGTGCGCTGCGTCTGTCCCATGCGCACAGCAAGCCCTTGAAATCATTCCGCTCCGCCATCGCACGGCGGAGCAGGTGCTTCCGGCGCTGCAGCCGCTCCTCGAGCCCGGCGCGACCCTGAGCGGCAGCCGCGGCCAGCTGTTCCTGCGCGCCAGCCCCGCAAATGCCGCCGACATCAAGCGGGCGCTCGAGGCGATCGACCGGCCGGCGAAGCGCCTGCAGATCTCGGTGCGCTTCGAGAACGCAGCCGAGCGCGAGCGCCGCGCCATCGAAGCCTCGGGTACCATCGGTAGCGGCGGCGCGCGCGTGGATATCAGCGCCCAGGATGCGCGGCGAGTCGCGGAAGGGCGAGTGGACCAGCGCGTGCAGGTGCTGGAGGGCGGGCGCGCGATGATCTTTACCGGTCAATCCCAGCCCGACCGGGAGCTCGCGACAGGATTCGAGGTCGTGCCCCGGCTTGCGGGCGGCAGCGTGATCCTCGAAATCCTTCAGCGCCGGGACACGCCGCAAGCGCAGCAGTTGGCCGCGACCACGGTGAGCGCGCGCCTGGGCGAGTGGGTGGAGATCGGCGGCACGGCGTCTACTGCGGCGCGCGACGAGCGGGGCATCCTGTCGGCGAGCCGCGCGCGCGCGGCGGAGTTGCGCCGCGTCTGGGTGAAGGTGGAGGAGCTGCCGAACTGACAACCGCCCTCGAGCGCGTATTCGCCGCCGACGGGCCGCTCGCTT
>Ga0187892_10004234_pt1 | contig 24432 bp, 25 predicted proteins | sample MA1701073metaG_FD_139345 | JGI IMG/M metagenome (GOLD analysis project Ga0187892, IMG submission 139345) | Bio-ooze microbial communities from a basaltic lava cave in the Kipuka Kanohina Cave System on the Island of Hawaii, USA - MA170107-3 metaG ... | reverse complement strand
CATTCCGAGTACTGGCTGCGCTCGCCGCGCCCCTTGAGCCGCAGCACGAAAGGAATCCAGCGTAGCTCGACGGCGTAGCGCTCGGGCAGGGTGAAGGCCGGCTCGACGGCAAGGTACGCGAACGGGCTCTTGTAGTCGAAGTAGAGTTTCAGCTCGCGGGATGAGGAAGTCGGGCTACTCATGCGGACCCACCTCTCGCGGGTCTAACACCCGGCGCGCGTGCCGCCAACCGAGACGGCGACCCTTTCGCTTCACGAGAGTATCCCATCGGGCGCATCGTCGGGTAGCTCGTCCTTCAATATCTCGCACAACCCCGCGCTACCTCGCATGACCCCGCACAGGCTCGACCGGCGGCCTAGACTTTGTGGGGCTCATCTCGTAGGACCGACGCCGTCTGCGGCGACCTCGCCGGGTGCGTAGTTTTATGGGGTGCGCTCTGCTCCCGCCCGCGAGAGGAAGGAGGCGACGCGATGTTGTCCCGCAAGGCGGTGACGGATCACCCGGTGCACGAGCTGATCGCCAAGCGATGGAGCCCGTACGCCTTCGCCGACCGCAGCGTCGCGGACCGGGACCTCAGGTCGCTGTTCGAGGCCGCCCGCTGGGCGCCGTCGTCGTACAACGAGCAACCCTGGAGCTACATCGTGGCAACCACCGCGCAGCCCGAGGACTACCAGAAGATCCTCTCGTGCCTCGTCGAGGGCAATCAGGAGTGGGCGAAGGCCGCCCCGGTGCTGGCGCTCGGCATCGCCACGCTCCGGTTCGTACGCAATGGCAAGCCCAACAAGGCCGCCATCCACGACCTCGGTCTCGCGGCGGGAGGACTCCTGGTGGAGGCGACGGCCCGCGGGCTCGTCGTGCACCAGATGATCGGCATCGAGCCCGAGCGGGCGCGGGAGCTTTTCGGCATTCCGGAGGGCAGCGAGGCCGTGACCGGCCTCGCCATCGGCTATCAGGGAAACTCCGCAGCGCTACCTGAGAAGTTGCGAGAACGGGACCAGGCGCCGCGGCGCCGCAAGGCCCTCAACGAGTTCGTCTTCGGCACGCGATGGGGCACGGCTTCGCCCATCGTGGCCTGAGCCGTCGGGTCCGCCTCGCCGGGGTCGCGGCCCCCGGGGGGCAGCACTCTCGCCCACACCACCGACAACTTGCAGGGGTACAGCCCGGACACGGGTCCTGGCGCGGCACCCGACCAGGCCCAGGCGAGTCGCCCGGGGGCCCGGATGGGGTCCTGGTCCTCGCGGACGAGATCGGGTCCTATTTGGGCTCGGACGCCCCATGGCGTCAGTTGCGGGCCCTAGCGGGCGCGCAGGAGCGGGCGGCACGCGGGGAGGGGGGGGCTGTCCGGCTAGCGCGAAAAACGGGGACGAGACCGCGCTTCGGCTTGACGTGGGCCGCCGAATAATAGTTGGATCGTGCCAGTCACGCGTATCGCTGGCGTAGGGAGGGCTACCATGGCTGTTCGTCGGGCGAAGAGGGGCAGGGGCAAGACCGGTGGTCGCAAGCGGGCCGCCGGCAAGAAGGCGCGCGCCAAGGCGACGCGCAAGAAGGGCGCGGCCAAGAAAAAAGGCGCGGCCCGCAAGAAAAAAGGCGCAGCCCGCAAGAAGGTCGCGCGCAAGAAGGCGCCGCGCCGGGCAGCGACCCGCAGGAAGGCGACACGAGGGAAGGCGTCGGGACGAGCCGCAACGCGCAAGCGATCGGCGGCAACGGCCAAGCGCAAGACGGTGGCGGCGGCGCCGCGGAAGCCGCCGGTGGCCGCAGTGCCCGAGCGGGCAGGCGTCGGCGGATTCCAACCTCAACCCGCGAAACCCCTCGACGCACCCGCGTCGGAGGAGGCGAACCCGGAAGACGTCGGCACCGTCGTCCACTACTATCCGCACGTGAATGCGGCCATCGTTCGGGTGGAGCGCGGCGGCTTTCGCGTCGGCGACACCCTGGAGTTCCACGGGTACACCACGAATTTTCAACAGCGCATCGGGCACATCGAGCTCGAGCACGAGTCCGTAGGGAGCGCGGCTCCCGGACAAGTGGTTGGTATCCATGTGACCGAGCGGGTGCGGGAACACGATCGCGTGCGAAAGGTGCCGTGATCCATGATCGTCGTCGCCGGGCGCATCCAGGTCAAGCCCGAAGAGAGAAGCGAAGCGGTGCGCGTGGCCTTGACGATGGCCGAGGCCACGCGCGCCGAGCCCGGCTGCGTGAGCTACCGATTCTACGCGGACCTCGCCGATCCGAACACGTTCTTCATTTTCGAAGAGTGGGAGAGCGAGGCGGCGCTGGCGCGGCACTTCGAGACGCCGCACATGGCCGAGTTCCAGAACCAGATCCCGCGCTTCGTGGGCGGTCCGCTCGAGATCAAGCGCTACGTCGTCGAGTCCGCCGCCGGGATGTAGGTAGGCGACTGCCGTCCCGCCCCGCCGGACGTGCTCGCCGCGCTCACGGCAAGCCGGCGGCCTGCCGATACTCCCTTCATGGAAGGGAGCCAGCCGCCTTCGGGAGCCAGCCCCCCGCCGGGGACGAACGGAGGCGCCCGCCTCGGCATGTGGATCGGGGGCTTCGGGTGGCTGATCGGGTTCTCGCTGGTGACGATCCCCGACACCCTGCTGTTCTGGCGGCCCATAGCCGGCGGCGCGGTGCTGACCCTCGCCGGCGTCCTGGTCATGGAGCGCGCCGCCCTGCGGGCGCCCCGATATCTGGCGGGGCTCATCGCTCTCTTCGTCGCCGTCGCCGGTGCCTACTGGATCGCCGTGTGCGAGCCGGCTGTTGCGGCGGCGCCCGAGGTGGTCGCTCGTCTCAGGCGCCTGCGTGCGTCCACGCACGTTCCTCCCGCTTTCGTCTGGGTGGCCGGCGTGGTCGGCGTGATCCAGCTCCTGTGGGCATGGCGCCGGTCCCGCAGCGAGCCTCCGGACGTCGCCCCGCACTTTCTCGACTGGCTCTGACGCGGTAGAGACGGTGCGCAACGCATGGCGGCGCACCGATCAGATGACCTCCACCGTCGCCTCGAGATAGCCGTCGCGGTGGTGCGCGAGGCGGGCGACCTGACGCTCCGCTACTTCCAGAGCGACACGCTCGAGACGGCGGCGAAAGCCGACGGCACGCCGGTGACGATCGCCGACCGGGAGGCGGAGCAGCTCATCCGCCGGCGCCTCGGCGAGCGGCTGTCCGGAGACGGCATCGTGGGCGAGGAGTTCGGGGACGAGCGCGCTGGCGCCGCCCGCGTGTGGTGGGTTGACCCGATCGACGGCACGCAGGCCTTCGTACGCGGCGTGCCGCTCTACGGCACGATGCTGGGGCTCGAAGTCGATGGCGAGCCCGTGATGGGGGTCGTATGTCTACCCGCCCTCGCCGAGATCTACTTCGCCGCCAAGGGGGAGGGCTCGTGGTGGCTGCCGCGGCTGCCGCGGTTCGATGACGATCCCACCTTTCCGCGCCGCGCGCGTCGGGCGCGGGTGTCCGGTGTGAAGACGCTCGGCGACGCCCGGTTCAACACCACCACGGCGCTCGGCTGGCACGCCGCCGGTCGCGGCGCCGCATACGACCGCCTGCTCGCGGCCACGGCCACGGACCGCACCTGGGGCGATTGCTACGGGCACATGCTGGTGGCGACGGGCCGCGCCGACATCATGATCGATCCGGTCATGCAGGACTGGGACTGCGCCGCGCTCGCGCCCATCATCGCGGAGGCTGGCGGCCGCTTCACCGACCTCGACGGCAAGATGACGATTCACGGCAAGAGCGCCGTATCGACCAACTCCATCCTTCACGACGAGGTGCTGCGGCTGCTGCGGGGATAGGCGACTTCAGAACGTTCCCTCCCAAGAAGCAGTGGTCGCCACGCGCTGGGAGCAGGGAGATCATGGCAGATGTCTATCCGGTCCACCCGGATGCGGACTTCCCACGTGGGAAGTCTCCTGTGCCACGCCGTCCGGCCGCTTGCGGGTTGGCTGTTCCGGTCCCGGTGGGCGGCCGGCAGCGCTCCAGGCAGACGCGCGACCCGGGTTTCCTAAGTAGTTGTACCTACTTGACCGCCGGAACCGCACCGAGCTAAGCGTCGAGATCCGTCGGTGGTTCGCCGCCCACCCCTGCTCGAAGGGCCGCCGCCGAAGCTCATGACCTGCCCCGCCTGCGGTCACGCCAGCGCCGAGGGTGCCCGATTCTGCTCGGGATGCGGTAGCTCGCTGGATCGAATCACCCCGGCGGCCGCCCGGCTGCCCCCGGCGCCGCCACCCGCGTTGCTCGCCGGCGAGCGCTACGAGCTCGAGCGGCTTCTCGGCGAAGGGGCGCGCAAGCGCGTCTATCTCGGCCGCGACACGCGCCTCGATCGCGAAGTGGCCATTGCCCTCATCAAGACCGACGGTCTCGACGAGGCGGCGCGCACCCGGGTCCAGCGCGAGGTGCGTTCGATGGCGCGCCTCGGCGACCACCCCAACATCCTGACCATCCACGACGCCGGCGAAGAGGGCGGGCAGGCCTACATCGTGAGCCAGTACATGAGCGGCGGCGACGTCCATGGGCTGCTCCTCCAGGCGCCCGAGCACCGCCTGCCCGTTGAAAGGGCGGTGGAGATCACGGAGCAGGTCTGCCGCGCGCTCGAATACGCGCACGGCCGCGGGGTGATTCACCGCGATCTCAAGCCGAGCAACGTGTGGCTGACGGAGGACGGCGGCGCGAAGCTCGGCGACTTCGGGCTCGCCATCGCGCGCGACACCTCGCGCCTCACCGCCGAAGGGACCATGGTCGGCACCGCCGCCTACATGCCGCCCGAGCAGGCGCTCGGCCGGGCGCCCGATGCGCGCAGCGATCTCTACGCGCTCGGTGCGATGCTCTACGAGCTGGTGACGGGGCGCCCGCCGTTCGTCGGCGACGACGCCGTGGCGATCATCTCGCAGCACATCAACACGGCGCCGGTCGCGCCGTCGTGGCACCATCCGGCGATCCCGAAGCCGCTCGAAGGCCTGATCATGAGCCTGCTCGCCAAGGTGCCCGAGCAGCGCCCGGAGAGCGCCGCCAGCGTCCGTCACGCGTTGGCGGGCATTCTCAAGCCCGGGCCCGGGAGCGCCGATCAGGCGAGCCCGGTCACCAACCCCCTCGGGCGCCTCGCCGGCGGCATCTTCGTCGGCCGCGGCCGCGAGGCCGAGGAGCTGCGCGTGGGGGTCGAGGATGCGCTCAGCGGCCGTGGCCACGTCTTTCTCCTCGTCGGCGAGCCGGGAATCGGCAAGACGAGCATCGCGCAGGAGGTCGCGACCTACGCGCGACTGCGCGGGGCGCAGATCCTCTGGGGCCGCTGCCACGAGACCGGCGGCGCGCCGGCGTACTGGCCGTGGGTGCAGGCCATGCGGGCGTACGTCCACGAGTGCGCCCCGAGCGACCTGGCCGCCGACCTCGGCTCGGGCGCGGTGCACGTCGCCCAGGTCGTCTCCGAAGTGAGGCAGCTGCTGCCGGGCGTCGCGCCGCCGCCGGCGCTCGAGCCCGAGCAGGCGCGCTTCCAGCTTTTCGACAGCGTCACGACGTTTCTCAAGAACGCCGCCAAGCGCCAGCCGCTCGTCCTCGTCCTCGACGACCTGCACGCCGCCGACAAGCCGTCGGTGCTGCTGCTGCAGTTCTTCATGCGCGAGATCGCGGATGCACGCCTGCTGCTGATGGCGACGTACCGGGACATCGAGGTGGGCCGCGAGCACCCCCTGTTCCAGATCCTCGGCGAGCTGGCCGGCTCGCCGATCACCCGCCGCATCCCGTTGCGGGGGCTCACGCAGGCGGAGGTGGCGCGGTACATCGAGCTGGCCGCAGGCGTGACCCCGGCGCCGTCCCTCGTGTCGACCGTCTTCGGCGGCACTGAAGGCAATCCGTTCTTCGTCGGCGAGGTCGTCCGGCTGCTGGTCGCCGACGGCCGCCTGGACACCGCGGCGGCCGGATCCGGCCCCGCCCGGCGCCTGACGATCCCGCTCGGCGTGCGCGAGGTCATCACCCACCGCGTCAATCAACTATCGGCCGACGGGAAGGCGGCGCTGGCGGCGGCCGCCGTGATCGGCCGCGAGTTTCCGCTGCACGTCCTCGAGCGCGTGAGCGACCTGGCGCGCGAATGCCTGCTGGCGGCGCTCCAGGAAGCGGCGGACGCGCGCATCCTCGCCGAGATGCCGGCCGCGCCCGGCCGCTACGCTTTTTCCCACGGCCTCGTGCACGAGACGCTCTACGACGAGGTCGCGGGGGGCCGGCGCAGCGAGCTGCACCAACGAGTCGGGGAAGTCCTGGAGCGTCTCTACGCCGCGAATCTCACGACTCATCTCCCCGAGCTCGCCTACCACTACTTCGCAGCAGCGCCGAGCGGCGGCGCCGCCAAGGCGGTGGAGTACGCGACCAAGGCCGGCACGCGCGCGGCGGCGTCGATGGCCCACGAAGAGGCGATCCGCCACTACGAGATTGCGCTGCGCGCGCTCGAGTTGGTCGACGTCCCGGACGCGGCCCGCCTCTGCGACATCCTGCTGCTGCTCGCCGAGGCGCGCTGGCGGGGTGGGGAATTCGCAAACGCTCGGGAGACAGCGCTCAAGGCCGTAGAAGTCGCCCGGGGGCTCGGTGGCGGCGAGCGTCTCGCCCGCGCGGCGTTGTCGTATGCCGGGCGGCTGCAACTGTTCGGCGCACTGGTCAGCGACGATACGGTAGTCAACTTGCTAGAGGAGGCGCTTGACCACCTCGGGAAGGAGGACAGCGCCTTACGAGCCTCTGCGATGGCCCGCCTCGCCGAGGAGCTGACCCTCTCGGAGCGGCACGAATACCGACACGCGCTCAGCCAGGAAGCAATCGCCATGGCGAGGCGAGGGGGCGATCCGGAGATCCTGGCTTCAGTTCTGAGGATGACCCACTGGGCTCTGTGGGTGGCCCAGAAGACCGACGAGCGGCTGGCTCTTGCCAGGGAGATCATCGCGCTTGCGGACCAGGTCGGCGATCGATCTCTCCGGCTTGAGGGTGAGTTCTTTCGGTTGTTCACCGTGCAGGAGATCGGGGATGTATCGGCGGCGCGGCAAACACTCGAGCGCTGCGCTCGTCTGGCCGAGGAGCTCCGGCAGCCGTACCAACGCTGGATGATCGCGATGGAACGGGTCTACCTTGCGTTCCTGGAGGGGCAACTGGACCGGGTCGAGGAGCTGGCACAGCAGGCGTTGGCGCTGGGACAGCAGGCCGAGAATCAGAATGCCGCGTTTGTGTTCGGTGTGCAGATCGGTCACCTGCTATGGCTCCAAGGGCGCTCAGGGGAAGTGGCGCCGATGCTCGAGGGCTTCGCTGTTCTCTACCCCCTTCTCAGTTCGACCGTACGTTGCTGCCTGGCCATTACCTACAGCGATGAGGGGAACGAGACGGAGGCACGGCGCGAGCTCGAGAGTATCGCGGCCAATGGCTTCGCGGGGTTGCCCCACAACTTCTGCTGGCTTACCTGTGCGGCATTTCTCGCTGATGTCTCCTCGTTCCTTGGCGACGAGCAGCGTGCGGGATGGCTGTATGAGCGACTCGCGCCCTTCGCGGGCTCGAATGTTGCGATGACTGGGGTGGTGATCTTTGGCCCGGTGTCCCACTACGTAGGTCTTCTGGCCGCCACGCTTCGCGACTGGCCGGCGGCGGTGCAGCACTTCGAGAACGCGATCGACATGGAAGAGCGGATGGGCATGCGCCAGTGGCTCGCCCGCTCCCAGGTGGCCTACGCGAAAATGCTGCTCACGCGTCATGGCCCCGGTGACCAGGCGCGGGCAGCGCGCCTGCTCGCGCCAGCGGTCGAGACGGCGAGTGCCCTCGGGATGGAGAAGGTCGTCGAGAAGGTTCTCGCCCTGCAACGGCGTGTAGAAGGGGCTGAGGCGGGACGAGGTGCCGAGGCAGCCGCTGCAGGACCCGAGGGCGCCCGCGCTGAAAGTGGCCCGGTGGGCTCGCCGTCGGACGGGCTCGCCGCGGCCGGGGACGCGCCCTTACGTCCGGGCACAGCTGCGACAGGCGGCGACGGAGCTGCACTCGCCGGCGCGGGCGACTCCTGCCTCTTCCGCAGGGAGGGCGAGTACTGGACGATCGCCTACGGCAAGAGCCTCTTCCGCCTGAAGGATACCATCGGGCTCCATTACATCGCTCATCTGCTGCGCCATCCCGGGCGCGAGTTCCTCGCCATCGATCTCGTGGCCGAGGCGCAGGATCGCCAGGGCCCCGATGCGGCCGCCGCCGCGAACCCCGCGCGGCAAGACCTCGGCGAACGCGTCACCCCCGGCCTTGGCGACGCCGGCGAGATGCTCGACCCCCAGGCCAAGGCCGCCTACAAACGCCGCGCCGAGGACCTCCGCGACCAGCTCGCCGAGGCGCAGAGCTTCAACGACCTCGCCCGCGCCGCGCAGCTCCAAGAGGAGCTCGACTTCCTCGCCAAGGAGCTCTCCCGCGCCGTCGGCCTCGGCGGCCGCGACCGCAAGGCCGCCTCCTCCGCCGAGCGCGCCCGCGTCAACGTCACCCGCACGATCAAGGACGCCATCCGGCGGATCGCGGACAACGACGTCGCCCTCGGCGGCCACCTCGGGGCGACGATCAAGACCGGCACGTACTGCGTGTATACGCCGGATCCTCGGCTACCGGTTGCCTGGACGCTCTGACCGAGATCGTCGCCCTTTCTCAGCACGAGAGCCTCTGGAACCTCTACCATCGAGCCCTGGGGCGCGGCCGCAGGCAGTCCGCGTTCCGCCGACATCGGTGCGACTCGACTATACAGGCACGGTGACCAGCTCACAGTGCGCGGCGATCCTCACGAAGTCCTTGTCCGCAGTGAGCAACGGGAAGCCGTGCTGGCAGCAGGCGGCCGCCATCAGGAAATCGATCGGGCCTGCGGCAATGCCCTTCGCCCGGCATGTTGCGCGAAGCCGCGCCGCCGCCACGTAGGTCCGTCGGTCGACCTCGAGGAGGGGAAAGGGATCTAGAAGGGCAAGCAGGCGATCGAACTGCTTCGGCGATCGTAGGCCGTCGAGCAGATCTTGGAGGATGTTCCCGATCAGGAAGAGCCCATCGCCGGCCTCCAGATGACGGCGAAAGGCTCGCACATGTGGGTCGTCCTCATCCACGCGCGGCCGTCGCAAGACCAGCGACCAGACCGAGGTGTCAACGACGAGATTCACGATCTCGACGGCCCTTCTTGTGGTCCCAGCCCTTGCGGAAGTCGATCGTGCCGAGGGCTTTGAGGATCTCGCGCTGCCGCCGGCGTTGAATGAACTCGGTGAGGGCTTGGGTGACCGTCTCCTTCTTCGTACGGAGCTTGCCGATGCGTCGGGCCCGCTCCAGCAACGCGTCATCGATGGCGAGGTTGGTCGGCATGCAACCCTCCATGTGTAACGGCTACACATAGCATAGGGCCGTCACCGGGTAGCGTCAAATCCGCTCTCGATTGTGGCCCCGGGCGCGCGGATCCCGAAAGGTCCGCCTGCCGTTCCGGCTCACGGAGGGCACCCTGTTGCGACTCGGCCGCGGGGGCTTGGCCGGGGGTCTGGTACGCGAACTCTCAGCTCCTCGCCGCCCAACGGCGGCCGGCATCCGGGGCCGCAAAGGAACGCACCCGCCGACCCGGGGCGAAAGGGCAAACAGGTTGTCTTGCCCTGACGCGGCGCGCCAATCAGCGCCGCCGGGGTACGTTCGCCAACGACGGACGGCGCTTGTACGCCGAAAGCGAACGACCGTTCCCCCGTTTGTCACGCTCGAGGGTTGAAGGGGCAGGTGAGGCGCGAGCTGATCGAGGCCGGCGGGGCGGATGGCTGAGAGCCGTGAAAGGAATGCGCGGACGATGGTAGCGCGAGGAACGTGCCGAACCAAGGGGAAGCTGGGTCTCGGTCTGATGGCGCTGAGCTCGTTGCTCGCCGACGCCTCACCCCCCGTCCACGCCACCCCCCTCTACGGTCCCGGGCCGCACTGGATCGACAAGGTCACCGGCGGGTACGCGATGTTCGAGTCGGCGGCGGCGGTGGGCGTCGACCTGGACTTCGACGGTGCCACGGACCTGACGGTCACGGCGGCCGGGCCGACGACCGTGTTCCGGAGCGGCGCGCTCGAGGGGGATCCGGTCGGCGATCCGGGACACAAGAACCACCTCGACCTCGAGATCGTGGCGATGACGCTGACCGGGACGATCCCCGGGCTCGGGTCGTTCACGCTGGCGGTCGGGGACGGCATCGGCAACCACGCGCCCGACGGGCCGCTCCACACGGCGGGGACGTCCGACGAGGTCCCCGGGTCTCCGCGGCGTGCCCTCGACGTCTTCGAGATTCGGTTCCAGCTCACCCTCGAGCGAAGCGGTATCGCGCTCCACAATCCGGCGCCGCTGCGCGTGGAGTCGGTGATCGGCACGCTGCCGCCGATCGGGACGGAGTTCGTGATGGTTGGGCCGCCCGTGCTGCTCGTTGACGAGAGCGGCGGCCCTGTCCTGCAGGTGACCGAGACGGTGAATCGTCTGGTACGGCCGCCGGATCGGGAGTGCGATCCGGAGGGGCTGGACGCCGGCGCCATCGCCGCGGCGGAAGCGGCGATAGCGTCGGGTTGTGAGTGCATCGGTGTCTCGGCGCTGCGGCCGTCGGGGAGATGCATCACCCAAGTCCTCAGCCGGCAGGTGCGCGCCGGTTTGCTGAACCGGCGCTGCAAGAGCTCGGCCCGCGCGCAGGCGGCGCAGAGGGTCTGCCAATGAAGACGCAGGCACTCCGTCCGAGCCCGCTCCTTCCCCACCTCGCCCGCACCGTGAGCTGGCCCCACTGGCGCTCGCATCGCCTGCGCACCGCGCTCACCGTCGTCGGCATCGCGCTCGGGGCGACGGTCGTCGTTGCGGTCGCCGATGTCAGTGAATCGGTCCTCGCGTCCTTTCGCCACATGGTGAGCGCGGTCGCCGGCGACAGCGATCTCGAGATCACCTCGGCCACGGGAAGCGTCGACGAAGCGATGGTCGAGACGGCGGCCGGTATCGAGGGCGTCGAGGCGGCGGCCGGGCTCGTCGAGAGCTTCCTGCCCCTCGCCGACCGACCAGAGCGGTCGGTGTATCTGCTGGGCGTGGACTTCCTCGGCTCGCCGGTGTGGGAGAGCCAGCTGCCGCGGGCGGCGATCGAGCTCGAAGACGAGATCGCGTTCGTCTCGCAGGCCGATTCCGCGGTCGTCACCCGGAAGCTCGCCGCGCGCGACGGGCTCGGGATGGATGCCGAGCTGCGCGTCGCGGCTTCGGACGGGCCGCGCACCTTGCGCGTGCGCGGGCTCCTCGACGATGCGCCGCCGGCGCGGCTCTTCGACGGCAACCTTGTCGTCATGGATCTGCCGGGGGCGCAGCGCCTCCTCGGTCGCGACGGCCGCGTCGATCGGGTGGCCATCATGCTTGCCCCGGGAGCGCGTGCTGACGACGTCCGCGAGCGGCTCGCGGCGGCGCTCGGCTCGGCGGTCGAGGTCGCGGCCCCCGAGGCGCGCGGCGAGCAGGCCGAGCGGCTCCTCTTCTCGCTGCGCACGATGCTCGCGACGCTGAGCGCGCTCGCGGTGATCGTCGGCGCCTTCATCGTCCATCACACGGTCGCAGTCTCGGTCCACCAGCGGCGGCGCGAGTTCGCGGTGTTGAACGCGGTCGGCATCGGGCGGCGGGCGCTGATCGTCCTCTGCCTCCTCGAGACGCTGGTGCTGGCGGTGGTCGGCATCGCCCTCGGCCTCGGCGCCGGGCAGGCGCTCGCACGCCTCGCGGGCGGGGTCATCGGCGCGACGACGTCGGAGATCTGGATGCCGCTCGACGTGACCGAGCACGCGCACTCGACCGTCGGCGCGATCGTCGCCGCGTGCGCGGGGCTTGGCACGGCGCTCGTGTCGGCCTACCTTGCCATCCGCGCGACCTTCCGGCCGGCGACGGTCGAGGCGCTGCGCCCGGTCGGGGTCGAGCCGGAAGGGACTCAGAGTGCGGCGAGCGTCGTGCGGACCCTCGTGCTCGTGGCGGCGTTGGTCGCGACGCCCTGGATCGGCCTCGCCTTGCCGCCAGACCTCGGCTTCATCGCCATCGTCGTCCTGATCGTAGCTACCTACAGCGCCGCGTACCTCGGCGGCGCCGTGCTGGCGCCGTTGCTGGTACGGACGGCGGGGCAGGGCGCACGCCGGCTCGTGGCGCGGACGTCGCTGCTGCCGCTGCGGCTTGCGGCCGAGAATTTGCCGCGCAATCCGGGGCGGGGCGGGGCGACGGTGGCGACCGTGACCGTCGCGGCGGCAATGGCGGTGGTGGTCGGCACCCTCGTGCAGAGCTTCCAGACGGCGACGCTCGGCTGGATCGAGCAGCACTTCGGCGGCGACCTCTTCGTCGGCAGCGGGGCGCGCGTGCGGGTGCTCGCCGGGCCGCCGATGGACGAGGGCGTCGGTCGGACGCTGGCGCGCATTCCGGGCGTGGAGAGCGTCGAGCCCTTCCGGGTGAAGTCGATCCGCCTCGACGGCCGGCCGGTCTTTCTCCAGGGCATCTCGCTGCCGCACCGCCTCGCGCACGGCGGCATGACGATGGTCGAGGGCGATCTCGCCACGGCGGCGGGCGCGCTCGACGCCGGCACGGCGGTGCTGGTCAGCGACAATCTCGCGTTTCGGCTCGGCGTGCACGCCGGCGACGAGCTGACGCTGCCGACGCCGGCAGGGCCCCGGCCGTTCGCCGTCGCCGGGATCTTCATCGACTACATCGGCTCGATCGATCTCGGCGCCGTCGGCGTCGCGTCCACCCAGCTTGCCGCCATCTGGGGCGACCGCCAGGCGAATCTCTTCCGTATCTGGCTCGACGAGCGCGCGTCACCATCCGTGGTGCGGGAGGAGATGCTCGCCCGCCTCGGCGCCGGATACTACGTCATCACCTCGCGCGATTTTCTCGATAGCGTGCGCGCCGCGCTGCGGCGCTTCTTCCTGGCGACCTGGGCGCTCCAGCTCATCGCCGCCCTCGTCGGCGTGATCGGCGTCGTCAACGCGCAGCTCGCCACGGTACTCGATCGGGCGCCGGAGATCCGGCTGCTACGCACCGTCGGCCTCTCGCTGCGCGATCTCGCCCGCAGCGTGCTCTTCGAGTGCGGCGCCCTCGGTGTCCTGGGCGGCTTTTCGGGATTTCTGCTCGGGGCGACGATGGGTGCCAACTTCGTGCTGGTGATGTTGCCGCTGGTGACCGGGTTCCGGGTGCCGTTGGTCCTGGCGCTGGCGGCGCCGCTCGCGGGCGTGCTCTGCGCCGGGGCGATCTCCGCGCTCGCCGGCTACGTGCCCGCCCGGGCGACCGCGCGTATCGAGGCGGCACAGCAGAGCGTCGATTGAGCTTGAGCAACGAGAGGAGCGACAGCATGAACAACGGCGACATCATGCGCAGGGGCGAGAGAATGGCCAAGACGGACGCGGTCCTGATCGCCCGCGACGTCTCCAAGGTCTACCGCCGCGGCGACTGCGAGGTGCCGGCCCTGCGCGGCGTGTCGTTCGCCGTCGAGCGCGGCGGCTTCGTCGCCATCACCGGGCCGAGCGGCTCGGGCAAGACGACGCTGCTCAACATCCTCGCCGGCCTCGATCGCCCGAGCGCGGGCGAGGTCCGCGTGGGCGGCGAGCGCCTCAGCGACCTCGACCCGGAAGCGGCGACGGCGTTCCGGCGCCGCCACATCGGCTTCGTGTTCCAGTTCTTCAATCTGTTGCCGACGATGTCCGCGTACGACAACGTCGCCCTCCCGCTCCTCGCCGAGCGCCGGCCGCGGCGTGAGGTGGAGCGCCAGGTCGGCGAGATGCTGGACGCCGTCGGTCTCGCCGGCCGCGCACGCCATCGCCCGAGCGAGCTCTCCGGCGGCGAGCAGCAGCGGGTCGCCATCGCCCGCGCGCTGGTGATGAGCCCCGAGCTGATCCTCGCCGACGAGCCGACCGGCAACCTCGACACCGCGACCGGCGGCGACATCCTCGCTCTCCTGCGCCACACGATCGCGACCTTCGGCACGGCGATCGTGATGGTGACCCACGCCGACCTGGCTGCGGAGGCCGCCGATCGGGTGCTCTGCATCCGCGATGGGGTGATGGCGGAATACGGCGGGCTCGCCAAGAACGGGAGCCACGCGATGGTGCCCGAGCTCGGCGCGTTGGCGTCGTAACATCGTCCGTTCTCATGTCGCTACAGACGCGTGGCGGGGTGCCGCGGCTGCCACCTTGGGCAGCGCAGGATCGGCGTACCCAAGTATATTGACATGCCATCATGATGTGATTACACTTTGGTCGTGGTTCGAACGCAGATCCAGCTCACGGAAGACCAGGCTCGCAGGCTCCGCCGCGCCGCCCGCGAACAGGGAGTGTCGGTCGCTGAATTGATTCGCCGCTGTGTCGAGAGCGCCCTCACGGCAGCCGGGGGCGCACGCAGCGTCGGATACGCCCGTGCCGCGAAGCTGGTCGGGACGTTTCGTGACCGCGAAGGCGCGCGGGACCTCGCCACCCGGCACGATCAGCACGTGACCGAGGCCTTCGAGTGAGTGCGGTCTTCGTCGACACGTCGGCGATTTTCGGACTCCTCGTTCCCACCGACGCGACGCATGGTCGCGCGCGACGCGCGTTCCATCACTTGCAAGCGAGCGATACGCGCCTCGTCACCACGTCGTACGTGCTCGTCGAGACCTACGCACTTCTCGCGCGGCGCATGGGACCAGACAGCGTCCTGCGCTTTCGCGAGAGCTTCGCTCCCCTGCTCGAGGTGAGCTGGATCGATCAACGCCTGCATGAGTCCGGCCTCGATCTCCTGGTGGAGCGTGGCTGGAAAGGACTGAGCTTGGTCGACGCCGTCTCGTTCGTCGTGATGAAAGAGCAGCGGCTCGACGAGGTTTTCGCCTACGACCGCCACTTCGAGCGGGAAGGTTTCAAGACGCTCTAAGAGGCAGGCGATTGGCTTTCGTGCCACGGGTGGAAGGTGTTCCGCCTCACGGCTCGATCGTCACCTTGATCGACTGTTCCTTCTTGTCCGCGGCGGTGCGGAAGCCCTCGTCGATGCGCCGCAACGGCAGCCGGTGCGTGATCAGCGCTGCGGCGGCGTCGCGATTCTGCCGCAGCACCTCCAGGGCGACGTCGAAGTCGGCGCGCGCGCCGTTGCGGCCGTACATGAGGGAGCCGATCAGGCGGATCTCCTTGAGCATCAGCACGAGCGCGTTGATCTGCGGCTGGCAGGTGAACGCACCGAGCACGACGACGCGGCCGCCGGGGCGGGTGCAGAAGATCGCCTGGTTCAGGGTGTCGGCCGTACCGCCCACGGTTTCGACGGTGACGTCGATGGGATGCTCGAAGGCGTACGCCTGAAGGTCGTCCCCGCCGTCGGAGAATGGCCGGGCGCCGAAGCGTTCCGCCGCCTGGCGCTGGTGCGGGTGGCGCGCGGTGATCAGCACTTCCGCTGCTCCGGCTGCGCGTGCGGCGAGCGCGGTGAGGAGCCCGATCGTCCCAGCGCCGAGAACGAGGACGCGGTCGCCGAGGCGCACGGTGCCGAGGCGCACGCCATGGACGCCGACGGCGAGCGGCTCGGTGAGCGCGGCCGTGGGCCAGTCGAGGTCGTCCGGCAGCTTGAAGAGGGCGTAGGCGGGCATCGCCAGGTACTCGGCGAAGCCCCCGGCGTCGTGAGTGCCGAGGATCTTGAAGTCGGCGCAGATCTCGTAATCGCCGGCGCGACAGGCGGGGCAGCGCCCACAGGTGATGGCGGGCTCGACGGCGACACGGTCTCCGGGCGCGAAGCCCTCGACACCGGCGCCGACCTCGGCTACCTCGCCGCTGATCTCGTGGCCGGGGCAGACCGCCGGCACCGGAAAGCCGCCGCCGTACCAGTGCAGGTCGCTGCCGCAGATGCCGCAGTTACGAACCTTGACGAGGACGCGGCCGGGGATTGGCTCCGGGCGGGCGATCTGCCGCAGCTCCATCTTGCCCGGCTCGGTGCAGAACGCCGCCAGCATGGCGAGGGAGGAAGCCACAGCGCCCCGGGGCGCGTCAACACGCTCCGCGGAGGGAGTTTCCGGTGAAGCTGCAGCCGTGTCCGGCCTGCGGCGAGCCGAGCCCTCGACCTGAGCGCGAGGCCGTGAAGCGCCGCCGCCAGCGCCACGACCAGGAACACGATCGACCAGGACGACAGCGCCGGGATGGGCGCCACGTCCACCGCCACCTGGCGCGTGAGGGTGGCCACGGTGCCGTCGCCGTCCACCGTGGTCAGACTGACGGCGTAGACGCAATCGCAGACACAGCCCGGACCTCGCCCCGGGACTCGCCACCACGCCCCCAGCTGGCGCGGCGTGCCGTGGACATGCTCGAGCGCGCCCGGCCGGTTCTCCTGCGGGCCGCGCGCATTCGCGTCCCGGTCGTCGACGCCGAAGCCCTGATCGGGCTCAAGTTGCAGGCCCTCGTCAACGCCCCGTCCCGTCGCGCCCGGGATGAGGCCGACATCCGCGCGCTGATCGCCGCCAAGGGAGCGACCCTCGACGTCGCCCGGCTGCGCGACTACTATCGACTGTTCGGGCGCGAGAAGGATCTCCGTCGCTTGCTGGCGGAGCTGAAGAAGCGCTAACCTCGAGTGCATGAACGCACGCGCCGACTCCCTCATCGGTCCCGATGTGCCGGACCAGGCGGTGCTGCGTCCGCCGCGCGCCGTGCGCGATCTGGACGACTTCCTGCGCTTTCTCGCCGAGATCGCCGCAGTCGTCGGCCCCACCGCCACGCCACGCACGCCCACGACAGGGGACCGTTTCCTGCTCTGATCGGCGACACCGCTACCCGGGGTGCCGCGAGACGATGCCACGTGGACGGAGATGCCCTCGCGTCCGCACCGCAACCCCAGCGACCACTCGCGTGAGGGGAACGAGGGGAGTTTCCACGTGGAAACTCCCGCGGGATCCCTCCGCGGGACGAAGGCCGTCGCTTCTCAACGAGGGCGCTATCGTGTCATCGCGTACACGCGGCGCCACTTCCACGGGAGCGAGGACGCCGCCTCCCGGCATCCGCCCTCCGTCACCGCGGGCGCCGACGACCTCATCGCCGTAATCGAACGACTTGCCCTCACCCCCGCGCACCTGGTCGGGTGTTCGTACGGCGCATTCACGGCGCTTCTGGCCGCCGTGAAACGCCCGGAGCTCGTGAGGACGCTGGTGCTCGGTGAGCCGCCGGTGGGTCGTGCGGCAGGACCCGCGTGGGACCGGTTCGTCTCCACCGCGTTCGAGCCCGCGCGGGCCAGCATACGCGCGGGGGACCTCGAGCGCGGCCTCCGCACGTTCATCGATGGCGTGACAGGACCCGGCGGCTTCGACAAGCTGCCGCCGCCCGTGCGCAGGATGATGCTGGATAACGCCTCGACACTGGCGATCGAAGCAGCGCCGCTGGAGGTCTTCGCGGAGGCGGAGGCCGCGCGCGTCACGATGCCGGTGCTACTCGTCACCGGCGAGCACAGCCCGCCGATCTTCGGCCAGATCGACTAGAGGGAAGCCGATTGCGCCGGCTGCTCCTGGCGGGCCCGCAGCCACTCCCAGTAGCGGGCGATGCCGACGTCGGGCCGGGTCGTGGGCGCGTGTCCTGATGGGGACGTTCCTTGCGATTCGCAATTCCCGGAGGATGCTCAGGGATCAGCGGGCTGGCTGCGCGCGTCTCCTGGGTCGAGGTGGTGCGGCGCCACCGCACGGCTGATCCGCGACTCCGCCCGCCCCAGCACCGCGGCGAATCTGCCGGCCGCTCACGTTCAGCTCCGTTCCTTGCGATTTGTGATTCTGCGCGTCGGCGCCGAGCCCCGACGGAATCGCAAATCGCAAGGAGCGTCCCCACTAGGCACGTGGGTGCCGAAGAACTCGCGGAACCGGAGCGCCACCTCGACGCTGTCGCCGCTGTCGGGCATGGAACCGACCCGATACATGTCCTTGCGCGCCCAGCGCTCCCACTTGGGAGGCGGCAAGCCGTCGCGCTTGAGGATCTGTCCCTCTTTGAAGTGAACGTGGAGCGGATGGCTCCAGCCGTTGCCGCCGTTGAGGAGGTGCCAAACCTCGAGGGGCAACATAAACGCCCTTATCGGGCGTTCACGCTCCTACCCTACTGCCGCGGAACGCCCTTCGGAGCTTATACGGTTGCGCGCTCTTGCGCCTGGAGGGGCCGAGTAGACCTTTCATCGTAGCTTCGCCGCGTCGCGCTGGCGTTTCCGCTCCTTTGCTAACGCGCTCAGCAAGCCCAACTCCGCCACCTCGTCGATCATCGCCATGGTCTTGCCGAAGTCGTAGACGTCGCGCTGCCGGGCCCAAAGTTGCCGGCATACTCGAACCATGAGGCGCCAATCACCTTGATCTCGGAGCCGTCGGCGCGCCGCGGCCGGGTTGGCGGGACCTGCCACCAAATGCCCATGGCCTCACCGCGGCGCTCGTCGATAACGACTTTCTCATAGGGATACGTCCACCCCTGATACGGGTCCATCGCGTCGCCGAGGCAGGTTTGCCGGATGACCTCGCGACCGCACGCCTCGTAGAGGCCGCTCGGGATGTCCCAGCAGTAGTAGGCATCGGCCGCGAACAGGTCGGCCATCGGCCGCCAGTTACCGTCACGCTCCGCACGTTGGTTGGCCTCAAGCCAACGGCGGACCATCTCCTCCATCTCCTCACGCGGGAACGTGGACATCAGCAGCTCCTTTCGTGCGGCACCGCGGCCGCCTGGACTGCGGCAGCCAGGTCAGTTGCGGTGCAATCACCCCCTTTTCGGGTGCCCGGCCGCACGCCTCGACTCATTCCCCCACGATCCGCAGCGCTCGCGTCGGGCAGTGTTTGACGGCCTGCTCAACCTGACGGCGGAGATCCTGGCTCGGTTCCTCCTGCAGCAGAACGACCCGTGGGTACCCGCCCGTGCGCGCCTCGACCGCAAAGACCTCCGGAGCCTCGTCCATGCACACGCCGTGTCCCTGGCAGAGATCCCAATCAACCGTGATCCGCATGGGTCCACGCTCGCCCGCCGCCCTCATCCCTTTCGCCGGTAGCGGACCAGCGCGGGCGTGTGCGGCCGCAGCGTAATGGCGCGGGTGTCGTCCACGTACGTTTCCGGCGATGCAACCAGCTCGAAGGTGAAGCGCCGCAACAGCGTGCCGAAGATCGACTTCAACTGGAGGAGGGCGAAGGCGCTGCCCGCACAGCGGTGGCGGCCGCCGCCAAACGAGATGTCGGTAAAGACGCTGTCCTGCTCCGGCCGCGCGGGATCGAAGCGCTCCGGCTCGGGGTACACCTCGGGGATGCGGTGCGACACGTAGGGACAGAGGCACACGCGCTTCCCGGCCTCGATCTGGTAGTCCTTGAAATCGAAGTCCTGCAATACCTGGCGGGCAAGCATGTTGAGAGGTGGATGCAGCCGCAGCGTCTCGCGCACGACGGCCTCCAGGCGGGGCATCTCGCGCAGCGACTCGCGGGTCATGTCCGCCGCCGGGCCGAGAAGGTCCTCCAGTTCCCGGACGACGGGCACGAGGAACTGCGCGTGTCGGAGCAGCTCGAGCAGCACCCACGCCGCCGTCCCGGAGCTGGTGTGATGTCCGGCGAACATGGTGGCAACGATCAAGCCGGTGATCTCGTTGGCGGAGAGCCGTGAACCGTTCTCGTACGTCGCCTTCATGAACGTCGCCAGCGCGTCCTCGTACTCGGTGTCCGCCGCGCGCCGCCGCTCGACAATCTCGCCGATCATCGCCTCAAGCCTGACCCGCGCGGCATCGCGCTGGCGGAACAGCGGGTGATCGGCGTGCGGATCGACGTAGGCCAGCGCGTGCAGGCCGGCCTCGAGATCGTGGTAGAGGTGGGCGAACTCGGCGCTCATCGTCTCGCGGAACTCGCCGCCGAGCAGGCAGTGTGTCGAGGTGTACAGCGTCAGCTCGGTCATGGCCGACACCAACTCGATCTCCCCGCTGTCGCCCCACGCGTCCGTGAAGCGGCGAACCTCCTCCGAGATGACCCGCGCATAGCTGCGCATGTTGTGGTGGCGCAGTGCCATCGTTTGGATCGCCAACTGTTGGTTGCGGATGGGCAGTGGGGCGTCGAAGATGACTCCCGTGCCGAAGATCGGCGTCATGAACTCATACGCCGCCCCCTGATCGAGCTGCTCGTCCGGGGCACGGCAGAACGCTTCGTGTGCGTCCGGACCAGTCAGCAGCACCGTGATCTGTCCCCGCAGGTCGAACTCCGCGAGCTCACCGCATTCGGCGCGAGCGCGGGTGAAGAAGGAGATCGGGTCGGCGGCAAACTCCGCCATGTGTCCGTCACCCGGAAGGTCCCCGCTCACCCGTGGCGGGGGCCGCCGCCGCAGTGCGGGCGCTGCCGTGCTCACCGCGCGCTCCTTCATAACGATGCTCTCGCCCTATCAGCGACCCAGCTATGGGTCAACATGAGGCGGAGCCATCCCGCCAGAGAACGTCCCTGGGACGCATGCGTCCCGCTCGCTCGTTGATTGGTCGACATCACCAGACTTGCGGACAGAACGCCGCCGCTTCCAGGTGTCCGACCGTCGCCCACCTCACGCCACCGGCGTGTCACGAAAAACGAACTCGGCAATCGAGCATGCGCGCGGGGCACGCGCCCAGGGGGACTCGGGCAGCGGCTCGTTGGCGTCGTCGATCTCGATCGACCAAGCGCGCAGCGGCCGCAGACCACGGGCGGTGAGCGCACCGGGTTCCAGGCGCCGGCAACGAGCTCGTGGGTTCACAGCGGCGACGACGGCGTCGAGACCCGGCGCCGCGGGATCGTCGAGCAACTGCAGCCAGCCGCGTGGCTCGGCATCGGCGAGGCCGTCGCACTCCGCTAGCCAGAAGAAGCCGCGACGCGCGTCGATGAGCTCGCAACCGTAGCGCACGTACTCGTGCGGGAACGACGGCTCGACCTGCAGGGTCTTCAAAATGGCGGTCATGTCGTCACCCCGGATACCGAGGGCGGCACGGATCCGGGCGCCATAGACAGGCGCCGCACCGGCCCAGTGGTCGCGGGCGACGGCGGCCATCGCCGCGGCGCCCCAGCGCTCGCGCACCGCGAGGTGATCGGCGCGCACCAGCAGGTGGACGTCGAGCGCAAACTCCTTGCACTGGGTCACGAGCGCCGGGCGCGAGAGATCTTCGAGCTGCAGATTCGGCAGGAACGGCCCGGAGTAGTCGTCGATACCGCCCGTGCCGCGCGGGGCCGTCGGCGAGAACGCGAAGCGGCCGGCGAGCGTGTCGCGGACGGCGTGCGTCAACGGATGCTCCTCCACCACGCCCGCGTCGGGCGTGATCGACACCTGCCAACGGCAGACCGGCCCCGTGTGTCCGGCCGCGAGCGGCGGGCGATGAATCGCCTGGCAGCGGGCGTGCGGGTTCACCTCCATCACCGTGGCGTTGAAGGTCGGGTCCTCGATGTCATGGCACATGCGCTTGATCGCCACCGGGCTGCTGTTGGTGGCGGCCGAGACGGCGTCGAGTGCGCCACAGTAGTCGAGCCAGAAGAATCCCTGCTGCTCGTCGACCAGCTCGAAGCGGAAGTCCATGTACTGGTGCGGGGCCCCGATGTCGAACTGTAGCCCCTTCAAGATGGCGGACATGTCGTCGCCTTCGATGCGCAGCAGGCGGCGATTGCGCGCGTTGAAGACGGGGCTGGCGCCGCGCCAGGCGTCGATGGCGAAGTCCGCTGCGCCCTCGGGCCCAAAGCGCGTGGCGATGATCGGCATGATGACGCGACTCTGCACATGGCCGACCAGCATGTATTCGCGACCCAGCCGTGCCAAGGCGCGGCGCGAGAGCCACCCGAAGTCAAAGTTGGGCTCGAACCGGCCGCTGTAGTCCGCGAGGGCGCTCTGCATCGCATCCTCCTTCACAACCGGGAGACTGTGACGACTGACACACCGCCTGCCAGTGGCGACGTCCTGTCGCCACGCGGGCCGACGAAGTAGACGGTGTCGGCGTTGGCCGTCAGGAACAGCGACTTCGCGTCCATCAGCTCGGAGAAGATGAGGATATCGTTGTCCTTCACCCCCGCGGCGACGAAGCCCTTCTGGATCGCGGCCACGTTCACGCCCTGGATCGTGTTCACAAAGGCCTCGAACGCGTGCGTGAAGTCCAGGTTGTCGTAGACCTTGTCCATCGTCGCCTGGCTCGGCATGCCGTCCTTGAAGTCGAGCACGCTGACGCGAGTTTCGACGCTGTCGGGCGTGGTTATCGATCCAGGGATAGGAGCAGGGTCGGCTGTGGCGAGGCGGGGAGTTGTCAGGGCGGCGACGGTTACGAGAAGCGCGATGATCCTCTTCATGGTCGTGTCTCCTGTGGAGGGCACAGGATGGGGCCAGTCGGAAACCGGGTGCAAGATCGTGGCGCAGATAAAGGGCCGCACGATCAATCAGGAATCAGATAGCTCGCGCTTCGGGCCGAAAAATGGCCCGCGTCACTACGCGAGCGGGTCCGAACGGCCGCGGCCGGCTGTCAGACCGGCCGCCACACGCGATACTCGACACCGGGCCCGTCGACCATGCGACCTTCGCCGACGAAGAAAGTCGTGTTGAGCCACGCGTAGCGCGGGTTGCCGGTCTCGAAGCGCGGGTTCGTGTAGAAGTACTGGTCGCCGTAGGCGGTGGCAGTGCCATTGGTAATCGCATTCTGCACGGCTTCGTTCATGCTGAGCAGACCGACGTACTGCACGTACAGGAAGGCTCCGTCGTGCGTTTCGACCTGGGCGCGCACGTCCACGCGGAGGAAGCCGTCCGGTCCGATCAGCGCCCACTCGCCCCCGCCGACGAGCCTGCCGCGCAGACGTTCGCCGCTGACCTCCCCGCTCGCGATCTCGTAGTACACGCGCATGCCGATCGGGCCGGAACCGACCGGCACAGGGCGCGCGAGGATGGCGCTGAACGAGCATTCCTGGACTAGCTTCATCGATGTCTCCGGCTTGGTCGGGTCTTGGGCTGTGCGCCGCTCAGGCGCTCGTTTGGATTAGCAGCTTAAGCAAAACTACTCGGCTATTCCACTTGGGCTTCATCCTGTTCTCCCTTGACAGCGATCCTGAAGTTGGCGACCAGCGGCCAGCCCCAGAAGTAGGCCATCCGCCCGACCATCCGCACATACTCTTTGGTCATCGTGTTGCCCGCGGCGGGGCAGGGCACTTCGGCAGCGGTGGTCGGATTGGGATATTGCTGCGCCTGTGCGCTTGTGAATGCCAGCGCGCCTAGGAGCGTGGCGGTAAGTATGGTATTTGTTTTGATACCTGTGTCCTTTTTCTGATTGATTGGTTTGTTCATGGCCTTCGTGGATGTCACCTTTGAATTGTTCTGGCTGGCGTGGCTCAGTGCATCAGTTCCACATCGGGCAGCTTGAATGACTTATTCCAGAAGGCCTCTTCCGGACCGTAGAGCCGCAGCCACACGTAAGGTTCGTGGCCTTCGGTTGGAATCCAGTTGGATTCCAGGCCGTCCGGCGCCTTTGGTCCGAAGTACACGTCCACGCTGCCATCGCTGTTCTTTTTCATCTTACCCAGGCTGAAAGAATCCAGCCCGGGGCGATCAAGAGGGCTCTTGATGAAGGCCCACGTCGCACGGTCGTAAACCGTCACTGCCCAGAATTGTTTGGCGGGTGTGTCTTTCGGGACCCTTACTCTGTAGTTCTTTCCAGCTTTCAAGGGTTGTCCCGCGGAATCCGCGATCGGGGCGAGATAAACAGTCGCAGCAGCGTGTTCCGGCAACTCTTCCGGGAAGAACGTATAGAAGAACCGGGCCGCAGCACGCTTGTCAATCTGCACGGCATCGTCGGATACGAAATCGAAACGGCGCTTGGCATCCGGCACCATCACAAAACTCCAGTGACGATCAGGCCAATAGAGGTTCGACGCAAACAGTTTGGTGGCCATCTCCTGCATGTAGTAATAAGCATCCACGACACCCTTTTCCATCGCGGCCTTGAGCTTCGGCGATGGATTGAAGGGTTTGCGGGGCTCGATTCCAATCGTCGCCAGCATGCCCATCATCACTTTGTCACGCGGCTGAACGGGTTCAACGCTAATGATGTCGTGGATGGTCTGCAACGCGCGAATGTCATAGAACGGAAGCGTACGCAGAGGATATGGCGTGGCATCGACGAAACCCGGCTTGGGATTCGCAGCTTGAGACAAGGGGTACATCTTGAGCGATTTGGAATAGGCGAAGGCGTCCTCCAGGGTTGCGCCCCCAAGCTGGATTGAACGGAATGCCAGCAGGATTCGGTACGTTGTCGAATGAATAGGGAAATATCCTTCAGGAATCGCTGCTTCATATCCGGGCGGGAGGAACAGGTACTTTCCTCCCGCGCCTTTATCCTGCCCCGCCGGCCCCACACCGGCGATGGTAATTTGCCACGCATCGACCACTTGGCCATATATCACGCCCTTGGCAGTTTTGGCTGGAACTTCCAATACGACTGGACCGTTCCGGAGGTCGGACGTGGCGGCGATATAAGGGGTAGAACTGTTCGATGTTATCGCCTCTGCCGTT
>Ga0187892_10004233_pt1 | contig 24433 bp, 25 predicted proteins | sample MA1701073metaG_FD_139345 | JGI IMG/M metagenome (GOLD analysis project Ga0187892, IMG submission 139345) | Bio-ooze microbial communities from a basaltic lava cave in the Kipuka Kanohina Cave System on the Island of Hawaii, USA - MA170107-3 metaG ... | reverse complement strand
TGCGTCTTTGCGTGCAAAAAGCAGTTTCACGCAAAGCCGCAAAGGACGCAAAGGACGAGAAAATAGAATAAAAACTTCTATAGTGTTATCCGAGATAAATTTCTTACGCTTTTTGAGTCTTTGCTTTATTCCACAAATCGTCGAGTTCACTCAGATTGGCATTCTCCAAACTGCGTCCTGACTGTTTTAGTTGCTCCTCGATAAACTTAAATCGCTCGCGAAACTTGCGATTAGTTTTCTTCAGCTCGGTTTCAGGCTCAATATCAAAGTGCCGTGCGAGATTGACGACAACAAATAGCAGATCGCCGATTTCCTCGCCGATCTCACTTTTGTCACGAGTGTCGATCGCGGCTTTGAGCTCACCGATCTCTTCGTCGAGTTTGTCAAAAATATGGTCAGTGTGTTCCCAGTCGAAACCAACCTTCGCGGCCTTTTTTGTAAGTTTCAAACCTTCGAGAAGGGCAGGAAAATGCAGCGGCACGTCGTCGAGAATTGATTCATTTCGTTTTTCGGCTTTGCCTGACGCCGCACGTTCGTCGGCCTTTAACTTGTCCCAGTTGTCGAGAACGTCCTGAGCTCGCGAGAAATTTTTGTCGCCAAATACGTGCGGATGACGGAGCACGAGTTTTTGTGCGACACCTTTGCAAACCTCGTCGATATTAAAATCACCGCGCTCTGCGCCGATCGTCGAGTGAAAAACAACTTGCAGCAAAAGATCGCCAAGCTCTTCGCGCAGGCTTGTCGTGTCGCCTGTTTGATCGGCCTCTTGAATGGCGTCGAATGTCTCATACGCTTCCTCGAGCAGATACTGAGCCAGCGACGAGTAAGTCTGTTCATGATCCCAAGGACAGCCGCCGGGAGCTCGAAGTTTTGCCATCACGGCGACGAGTTCGTCGAAACTTTGTGACATAAGATAATTAGAGACAAGCGTCGATTCATAGTCAAACGCATGCTTTCGCATGCCGCTGTCGCAAATGATAAAATCAACTTAAATTTATGATTGGCAGGGAAAACACAGAAGAAGAAGTCAGTTTTAAGGTCGCCGACCGGCGAAAATTTAACTCCGACGGTTCGGTTAAAGAAGGCATAACGCTCGACCCTGAGCCTGAAAAACCGACGACAGATCAAACAACAGCCGCCGCACAAAAAACTGATGATTCGCAAATCGTCGAGGAATCAAATATCGACCTCGACGCAATTACACTCGACGACGAGCCGACGGAAACAGGCGAAGAAGCGAGCGGAATTCCCGGCGCAGAAGATCCGGCTAGTTTTGTAAATTTTCTTTCCACTCTCGCGACAAACGCCGCCGCCGCGCTCGGTGCCGTGCCGCATCCGGCGACAGGTAAACTCTCGCTCGATCTCGAAACGGGCAAATATTGGCTCGACGTTCTCGGCATGATAAAGGACAAAACCGAAGGCAATCTTCACCCGCAGGAAGATCGTCTGCTCGAAGGTTTGCTCGGTGACCTTCGCCTTCAGTATGTCCAACTCGTGCGCGCAACCGAAGAAAAACTAAAAACGCAGGACGCGGCTAAATTCTCTGGCGAAGATATTCTCGGAAAAAAAGTCTAGGAAGTCTTGAAAGTCTGGGAAGTCTAGAATGTCTTCCCAGACTTTCAAGACTTCCCAGACTTCCTAGACTTTATGAAGCTCACATTCCTCGGCACAGGCACTTCGACCGGCGTTCCGTCGATCGCGTGCGATTGCGAGACGTGTTTGTCGGTTGACCCGCGTGACAAGCGGTTGCGGGTTTCGGTTCTGATCGAGCACCGCGACAAAAAGATTCTCGTGGATACATCGAGCGATTTTCGGCAGCAAGCTTTGCGGGCAGGCATTCGTCATCTCGACGCAATTTTGATAACGCATTGTCACGTCGATCACGTGTTTGGACTCGATGACATTAGACCGTTGAATTTTCGTTTTGGCGCAATGGGTGTTTATGCAAATGAGCCTGCGTGGAAAGATCTGCGAAGAATCTTCCAATACATTTTCGAGCCAACGCATTTTGGCGGCGGTTTGCCAAAACTGATTCCGCACACCGTGCATCACAACTCGCCGTTTATGATCGGCGATGATCTGACCGTCACGCCGCTCGAAGTCATTCACGGCCAATTGCCCGTCGTCGCATATCGTTTTAACGATTTTGCGTATGCGACCGACCTTAAAATAATTCCGCCCGACTCGCTTGCTGGCCTTCGCGATCTCGACGTTTTGGTTCTCGACTGCGTTCGCATCAAGCCGCATTCTACTCACCTTTGCCTCGAAGAAGCGCTCGCGATCATCGAAGATTTACGACCGCGACGCGCGTTTCTCACGCACCTGAATCACGACATTTTGCACGTACGCGATTCAAAATTACTGCCTGAGAATGTGAAGTTCGCTCACGACGAATTAGTTGTCGAGTAAATATAAAATCGTTTAACGCTAAACTTGAGACAGAGCGCTCTAAATGCTGCAAAATCACGACTTACAACTTTTTTCAAAAACTACTACATTTAGTGTTGACAAAGTGTTTCGACTACCATATATTCTATAACACTGATGCGGAACTGACTTTGAAATTTAAGCCAAAATCCCGCCTGTAAGACACCAAATATTTCGGTAAAAGCGGCCATGCTTTGACTTTATTTAACAGCAGGCGTGCGGGAGTTTCTCTCTCTTTTTTTGCCGAAAAACTGATACAAAATCGATATGGACGCATTCATCTCAACGACCGCAGCCGCCGCCACGAGAGCAACAGACGACTCGGCACAGACATCGATGCAGGTCAGAAAGCGCAACGGCGCGCTCGAGCCCGTCGATATTAATAAGATTGTCCGCGCGATCTCGCGTTGCACAGTGAATCTGCCAAGCGTTGATGTGATGCGGATCGCGACGAAAACGATCAGCGGTTTGTATGACGGCGCGACGACGCAGGAGCTGGACAAGCTTTCGATCCAGACGGCGGCGAGCCTGATCTTTGAGGAGCCGGAATATTCGCGTGTCGCCGCGCGGCTTTTGAATCAGTACATCGAGAAAGAAGTTCGCAATCAGGAGATACATTCTTTTTCTCAATCGATTCTCTTTGGCTACAAAGAAGGCCTCGTCAACGAACGCGTTTTGCAGTTTGTCACCGAGAACAGCCGCAAACTTAATGACGCGATCGATCAAACCCGCAACGATCTATTTGAGTTTTTCGGACTCCGCACTTTGTATGATCGCTATCTTTTAAAGAACCCGACGAAGCGCGACGTGATCGAGTCGCCGCAATTCTTCTGGATGCGTGTCGCATGCGGTCTCGCCGAGACGCCGCACGAAGCGATCGACCTTTATCATCTCTTTTCGTCGCTGGAATACGTTCCATCGACTCCAACTCTCTTCAATTCGGGCACACGGCACGAGCAATTGTCATCGTGCTTTTTGCTCGATTCGCCTCAAGACAGCCTCGATAGTATTTACCGCAAGTACTCCGATGTCGCCATGCTCTCGAAGTTTTCTGGCGGCATCGGAATCGCCTACTCGCGCGTGCGCTCGCAAGGGTCGCTCATACGCGGCACTAACGGTCACTCGAATGGCATCGTGCCGTGGCTGAAGACGCTCGACTCGTCGGTCGCGGCTGTCAATCAAGGCGGCAAACGCAAAGGCGCCTGCTGCGTTTATCTCGAAACGTGGCACGCCGACATCGAGGATTTTCTTGAGCTTCGCGACAACACCGGCGACGAAGCCCGCCGCACGCATAACCTCAATCTCGCCAACTGGATTCCCGATCTGTTCATGAAACGCGTTCAGACCGACGGCGTTTGGTCGCTGTTCGACCCTAAGGCCGTGCCGCATTTTCCCGATCTTTATGGCGAAGAATTTGAAGCTGCGTATGTAAAAGCTGAGGAAGAAGGTTTGTTTATGCGTCAGGTCAACGCTCGCGATCTTTACGCAAAAATGATGCGCACGATGGCGCAGACCGGCAACGGCTGGATGACTTTCAAAGATTCGTCGAATCGCAAGTCGAATCAAACCGCGCGCGCTGAGAATGTCGTTCATCTCTCAAATCTCTGCACCGAGATCATCGAGGTCACAAGTGAGAACGAGACCGCCGTTTGCAATCTAGGTTCGATCAACGCCGCAAGATATGTTCGACGGAACGCGGACGCCCCCGCCGGAGAGCGGACGCCCTCGTCCGCAATGAGGGCGAAGCCCGAAGAAAACGTTTCGCCTAAGGAACCGGCGATTGCGGACGAGGGCGTCCGCGTTCCCGTCGAGTTTGATTTTGAGAAGCTGCGACGCAATGTGCGGCTCGCCGTGCGTCAGCTCGACCGCGTGATCGATCTCAATTACTACGCGATTCCGTCAACTGCCGGCTCGAACAACCGCTGGCGCAACATCGGCCTCGGGCTGATGGGTTTGCAGGACGTGTTCTTTCAGATGCGACTTGCGTTCGACTCGGACGACGCTCGCAAGATCTCGGCAAAGATTCAGGAAGAAATTTATTATGCGGCACTCGACGCATCGAGTGACCTTGCCGTCGAGCGCGGGAGCCATCCGGCGTTTATCGAAACGCGTGCGGCTCATGGCGATCTGCAATTCGATTTTTGGGGCGTGACGCCGGACGACATGCCGCGTTGGGACGCGCTTCGCGAAAAGATCAAACGGACAGGTTTGCGAAATTCGTTGATGATCGCGATCGCGCCGACCGCGACGATCGCTTCGATCGCGGGCTGCTACGAATGTATAGAACCGCAGGTATCGAACCTTTTCAAACGCGAAACTTTGAGCGGCGACTTCGTGCAGGTTAATAAATACTTGGTCGCCGAGTTAAAAGCCGCCGGTCTGTGGACGGACGAGATTCGCGGGCAAATCAAATTATCCGAAGGCTCGGTTCAGGACATCGACGAATTTTCGCCCGAGCTAAAAGCGATCTACCGCACCGCGTGGGAAATCCCCATGCGCGTCCTGATCGACATGATGGCGATGCGCGGAGCGTTTATCGATCAATCGGCGTCGCTCAATCTGTTTATGGAGAGCCCGACCATCGGCAAACTCTCATCGATGTATATGCACGCGTGGCAAAAAGGTTTGAAGACGACGTATTACCTTCGCTCGCGACCTGCAACGCGCATTGCCCAAGTCGCCGCCGATGAGAATATCAATGCAGTCATCAACGAAACGAAGAAGGAATATACTGATGAAGAGGCATTAGTTTGCAGTCTCGAAAATCCAGAAGCCTGCGAGGCATGTCAGTAAAGTAAGGAATTTGGTTGTATGGCTCTTTCAAAATGCGGTAGTTGTGGAAAATCATCGTTTCAGGTTGTAGAGAAAGAACCAGCCGGCTTTAATTTCAAGATCATGTTCGTGCAGTGCACGTTGTGTGGTGTGCCGACTGGCACAATGGAGTATTTCAACGTCGGTTCAATTTCGAAGAAAATCGAGGATCGGTTAGAAAAGCTCGAAAGCACCGTTTCTACAATTAACCACAATCTGCGCATACTTGCTCGCAGACTTGGCATGTGACCTACAGGAACGCGATCGAAAAATTTAGAAAGTGAAGTCAGAACAAATAAAACAGTTATTCGAAGAGTTTGAATCTGTCGCTATCGAGTTTTCTGGCGTTGAATGTTGGAGCGCTCGGGACCTCCAAAAATTGCTCGGATACAGCAAATGGGAGAATTTTGAGAATGTTGTAAACAAAGCAAAAGAAGCCTGTGTTGCCGCCGGCGAAAGTACTGACGATCACTTTCCTGACGTCAGGAAGGTGATAGAAGCCGGCAAGGGCGCACGCCAGGAAATTGATGACATATTGTTGACAAGATATGCCTGTTATTTGACTGCTCAAAATGGCGATAGCCGAAAGGAAGAAATAGCTTTTGCCCAAAACTACTTTGCGGTCCAAACTAGGCGAGCGGAGTTAGTCGAACAACGTTTGCTGGATTTTGAGAGGGTCAAAGCACGGGAAAAACTAAGTCAGACAGAGAAACAACTTTCTGGAATATTATATGAGCGCGGTGTCGACAACCAAGGATTTGCAATTATACGTTCCAAAGGCGACCTGGCACTTTTCAATCTTTCTACTCAGCCCCTAAAACGTAAGATGGGCGTGCCTGAGAATCGGCCCGTTGCTGACTTTTTGCCGACCATTAGTATAAAAGCAAAAGATCTTTCGGCAGAGATGACCGGCTTAAATGTTCAAACAAAAGACCTTACTGGACAGATCTCAATCGAGAATGAACATGTGGCAAACAATTCTGCCGTTCGGGAAATGCTGTTAAAGCGCGGAATAGCCCCAGAGAATCTGCCGGCCGCAGAAGACGTAAAGAAAGTTCAACGAAAACTCCAATCCGAAGAGAAAAAAAAACTCAAAGGAGTAAAAAAATAGATTTATGCTACTAGACCCAGGTTTTAATCTTACCCTTCGCCCGATGAAGTATCCGGACTTTTACGAGATGTACCGGAATTCCATTAAGAACACTTGGACTGTCGAGGAGGTCGATTTTTCGACTGACGTGATGGACCTCAGGAATAAGATGTCGGCGAGTGAGCGGCACATGATCAATCGGCTTGTCGCATTTTTTGCGACGGGCGATTCGATCGTGTCGAATAACCTCGTGCTCAATCTCTACAAGCACATCAACTCGCCTGAGGCGCGGATGTATCTTTCGCGGCAGCTTTATGAAGAGGCCGTGCACGTGCAGTTTTATTTGACGCTGCTCGACACATATATTCCCGATCACAACGAGCGGGCGGCTGCATTCGCGGCGGTTGAGAATATTCCGTCGATCAATAAAAAGGCCGAGTTTTGCTTTAAATGGATCGACTCGATCAATAATCTGGAATCGCTAAATGGACCGGGGAGTCGAAAGATGTTCCTGCTCAACCTGATCTGCTTTGCGACGTGTATCGAAGGGCTGTTCTTTTTCGCGGCGTTCGCGTATGTGTATTTTCTGCGTTCAAAAGGTTTGCTGCACGGACTTGCGGCCGGAACGAATTGGGTTTTTCGCGATGAGTCGGCTCATATGAAATTTGCGCTCGAAGTGGTGAAGACCGTTCGCAAAGAAGAACCGCTCTTGTTCGACGCCGAGCTCGAACGCTCGATCGCGACAATGCTCGACGAAGCCGTCGAGTGCGAGATGCAGTTTGCCGAAGACATTCTCTCAGGCGGCGTCGCCGGCCTCTCGGTCGCCGACATGCGGCAATATCTCGAGTTCATCGCCGACCAACGCCTTGTCATGCTCGGCATGAACAAAGTTTACGGCGCAAAAAATCCGTTCGCGTTCATGGACCTACAGGACGTCCAGGAACTCGCCAACTTCTTCGAACGCCGCGTCTCGGCATATCAGGTCGCCGTGGCTGGAGAAGTGAGTTTTAGCGAGGCGTTCTGAGAACTCGTTATGATAGCTAGTCGAGCGAGAGCATGCGCACAAACTGTGCTAGCCTTTCCGCTTCGGCCGAAGTCAGATCCTCCGGTATATTTGTTAATGTGATAACACGCCCCGCACCAACGGGAAAAGAGGAGTGAAATGTACCCGGGCGTGTTGAGTTTTGTAGTACATCGGGAATCGGCCCCTCGTTTGTCTCTTTAGACCGTTGTAGATTGACAGTCTCTTTTTTTGACCTTCGTGGCGCTCGCGTTTCGATTGAAAAATTCACCGGATTATCTTTCCATTGCTCAAAGAGTTCTATCGCGCGCAGCACTCTACGCCCATATTCTTTCAAGGACGCAGGACTAAAATCTCTGGCACGCTTATTATTGAATCGCTTGATGATCGCGTCGAGATTGAGGTCCGCTAGATTCTCCTGTTCCTTCTCTTCCAGCACCCCAAAAACTTTTCGTGTCGCCACTGCAAGTGCTTGAGCCGTAGCAGCAGGAACGAGCCCTTTATCGCCAATGTGATTCAAAAAATCCAGCAGATCATCCATTGTATATGCGTTTGTCATATGATGCGAAATACGGTATATTGCATTTCAATGGACAATATATCCCATCTTAGGGAATATGGCAACACCTAAATACCCGCGAATTCTTAAGACAAAAATCTGCTCCGACCTAAGCATATACCCGGTTGTGGCTGTAATGGGTGCGCGGCAGGTCGGAAAAAGCACCCTTTGTCGAGAAATTGCTGAGGAATACGGTTTGTCAGTTTGCACCCTCGATGATGCGGACTACCTCCGGAAAGCTGTGGAAACCCCGGAAGGACTCCTGGACGAACTCGGCCCTAATGCATTTATAGATGAGGCTCAGCGGGCGCCCGGCCTCTTCCTAGCCTTAAAAGCTGTAGTAGATCGCGATCAGAAAGCCGGCGCTTATTTGCTTAGTGGATCTAACCAACCAACGATGTCCGCGACGATTGGAGACTCGTTATTGGGTCGCGCTGCTTACAGAACGCTTCGCCCACTAACTCTCAGTGAATTACGCTTCGACGAGTCCCATCCGGGCTGGAGTTTTCTTTTCGGCGACAATGATGAAGCTATTCTCCGCGAACTCGAATCACGGGCAGAAGCGAGTGGCGAATTGGATTGGCGGAATGCAACGCGGACGGGTGGTTTTCCGCGAGCCCTCGCCGCTCCTGAAGACTATCGAGTTCAAATCTTGGATGACTACATCGATATCTTCGTGAATAGAGATGTGAGGGAGGTCATTGGCGTGGAATCTCCAGAACGCTTCGAGCGGTTCTTTCGATTGGTATGTGCATGGACAGGTCAGGAACTAAATGCTTCGGCGATTTCTCAGGATCTAGGTACGCCCGTGAATACGGTTCGACGATGGATCGATGCCCTTGATCGTAGTTTCTTACTCGAGATCATCCAACCCTACTCACGAAATGCGAGTCAGCGCGTCATCAAGGCTCCAAAAATATTTCTGAGTGACTCAGCGTTAGCACTGGCAGGAGCTCGGGAAATTGAACCGACTGGATTTCACCTCGAAACACTCATATGTACCGATTTGCTTCAATGGCGAGAAGAAGATCCAAATCGGGCCATCTATCATTGGCGCTTGGCTAGTGGGCAGGAAGTTGATTTCATCTTGCAACAGGGTCAACAGTTAGTGCCTATAGAAGTTAAGGCATCGGCTAACGTTAAGGCAGGATATGCGAAACATATAAGAACATTTCGTGAGCGACACTCAAACTCACCGCGCGGTGTTGTCCTTAGCTGTGATCCGCAAATACAGCAATTGGGTGACGACATCATTGCTGCTCCTTGGTGGGCGGTTATATAAACTGTGAAGGCTGTCGATGGCGCGGTTAGATACTTTTTACTGGCAGGTATATTTTTGAAGATGGTACCAGGTTTTATCCCGCTCGAGTTCATCGCCGACCAACGTCTCGTGATGCTCGGCATGAACAAAATTTACGGCGCAAAAAATCCGTTCGCGTTCATGGACCTGCAGGACGTCCAGGAACTAGCCAACTTCTTCGAACGCCGCGTCTCGGCGTATCAGGTCGCAGTTGCCGGAGAGGTGAGTTTCGGCGAAGCTTTCTAGGAAAGCGCAGCGACTCCTGTCCTCGGCCCGCAGGACATTCTCGGTCGCTCCAAAAATGAGATTACTTTGATTTGACGGGTCATTTCGACAGCTCGGTCCGCGCCAATAGCTCACCTGCGCCCAGATTTGAATTCCAGCGATCCGCGCTTGCCGACGAACTTGGCGAACCCGCCGTCGTTGAGATACTTTCTCGCCGCTTCGTCGTTTAAGAACACGGTTTGCCAGAAAGCCACCGCTGCGGCGCGAATACATGCGTGGTTCGCTGCCAAATTTGGGTCAGCCTCCATGCCGGGCAGCAGCCGAGCCACCGCAGGGAGCTTCTCCTGGCCAGAAAGGGTGAAATGGCTGGCGCCATTGAGGACGAGCAGCCATTGGTCCACATTTGAGGTGCGATCAAAGGGGACGCGCCGGTCTTTGGCCGTGAACGACTTGTCCGGCGCGGTGTCAGCAGTGCCGGTCAGTGAGAACATAGGCATGAGCATCTTTTGAAACGATTTTTCCGCGTTGCCATAGTCCTCGCGGGGCGGTGACGGGCTGAGGATAAACGCTCCTTTGAGTTCGGGAATCGACAGTTTTTGGTCGTAGCCTTTAACATGCTGGCCCGCCACCACCTGACTGGTCAGCCCACCATACGAGTGGCCGGCGATACCGATCCGTTTCCCGTCTAGTCGGCATTTCAGTTCCCCGAGTTGCTCGCCGCTGCGCAGCTGCTTTACCACGAATGCAACGTCCAAAAACCGCGGCTCGGACGCCTTGGGGTCGTTCACCGCGCTCAAGGAACGGGGATTGGCGCGGAGCGCCCGGACATCACTGCCGACATGTTGGATGTGCAAGGATGCGAACCCGTGACTGGCCAGGTGTCGCCCCAGCATGGCGTTGGTGTCGCGCGTCCCGCCGCCGCCGTGCGAGTAGATCACAACCGGAACGGGCGATTTGGTCTCAACGGGCAGGTAACACTTCCACAACACGGAGCGCGAGGCGCGGGCCGAATCTTTCCACTCGCCCTCCACGACCTCAACTTTTCTGCCGCCCGGATCGGAGCGCTCATCGCCGCTCGTCACAGTCAGATTCGTCTGCGCGAAAACTGCATAGAACCAAAGACAAATCAATGCAAAAAAAATCAAAAACCGTTTCATTCGCATATCAAGCAGGCCGAAGAAATAAATCAACCCCGTAACTTTGACGCGTCTCAAATAAAAAATGGCGATCAAGATTCGAATCAGGATAGTCAAAAAAACATGAATTACAAAACGTCTAAGGCTGCATCAAGCGATTTCTAACGGAGGCAGATCGCCGAAGAATCCGTCAACGCGTTCGACCAGGCCATTATCGTTCAATTGAACAAAATCAAAACCTTTTATCAGCGTCACGCCGCCGATATAAATTTCCCAACTGTAACGATAACGATTGTTGTGCGAATCCAGTCCACTGGTGCGCTTGATGTCCGACTCGGGATATTTTTGGCGATAACGACGAATCATTTCGGTAAATTCGTCTCTCCCGTGAACGAAATTTGTCGGGTCGGCAAACACGATATTTTCCGCGATACACCGATCTACATGCGAGCGTATATTGTCCAGATCACGCTCATTCCACGCATCCAACAAAAATGCAAATGCGTCAGGTGTACTGCTCATAAAGCGGTCTCCTTTGATGAATTTCTCTAAAAAAAGTGTAACTGCTCACGAGGCATCACTTTTCGCATAGAGACGAGACGCGATGAACGAAGCAACTAAAGTTTCCAGCAGTGCTAGCGGCAACGCGATCGCTGCGAGACTCAGCGATGTCAATGACATGTTGTACATGCCGATCCAAAAAAGAACGAAAAAGAAAAACCAGGAAGCCAAGCTTGCTATCAATACACTACGATTGTGATTGCCAAAGGCCCTGGCAACGAGCCAGAACATAAAAACGATGCTCGCAGTTAGCAGCGTGTCCCAAATACCCCAGATCAAAAATACCCCCCAATCCATCGGAGCGATGTTCGGTACCATCGATAGAAACTGTCGAGTCTCCGGCATGACAATCGGCCTCGCGTTTATTTTGTTCTTTTGGCGGTGAAACTTGGGAGTTAGCGCTGGTAAAAAGAATAAAGCATACAGCGAAAATCGTAAAGATCTTCTTCGCGTCGATAGCGCGTTTCGTGAAAAAAAAAGATGTATCACGCAAAGGCGCGAAGAACGCAAAGAAAGAACACGATTGCCTTCGTGATGGATTTCTCAGGATGATGGGGCTGTTTCTCAATAGTAGGTTCGACGGTTTTCTTTGCGTTCTTTGCGGCTTTGCGTGCGCAAATCTTATCTAACGCAAAGACGCAAAGAACGCAAAGTGATGTCGCATCGTCGTCACGTTATTCAGGTTTCACCGGCGTCGGCGTCGGCTCCGGCTCGATTTTGACGTCATCGTCCAAAATCCTTATCTCACTGCCATACTTCTGATACTCCCGAAACAAAATTACATTCCGCTGCTGAGTCAACACGTTGCTCTCACGCGTGGTGAAAATTACATCCGACCTTACAGGCAGCAGGTAAGTCTCGTCGCCGATCTTTACCCAATCGTAATCTGTCGAACTTTGAAGCGCAGTGATCGGAAAACCTCGATTGATATCGGTGAGATTAAATTCAAGACGCAAAATTCGAAACGTCTTTCGATCAATCCAAATCCTGCCGATTTTGCCTGCAGGACTCGATTGCGTCAAAACGTCAGTATAACTTACGCCGCCGCCTTTGTTGTTTTCGATATTGATCTGATATGTGAAGACGAGCGCCTGACGATTGCCTACGATGTCGGTTTCACTCGCTTCGAACTTAGTTTTGCTTTCTGCCTTAAAAAGTTGAGCTAAGTTTTCGACAAACTCACCCGAAGTCGTCGCGCCAGTCAGGCGGCCGTAGTTGCTGCCCTTCGCCGCCGTCACGCGTGTGCCGTCGAGAACGAGAACCTGATACTGCTCGCCTTTTTCCGTACTGTAGCTGACGCCGATCACGAGGTTGCTGTAAGGCCGCCAGTTGCCGGTGCCGGCGTAGGCGTCCGAACGGGTGATGCGCTGCTTGACGACAAAATCGGGGATGTCGTCGAGCGCTTGCAACGTCGCTTCGCGCGTCTTTTCGAGAATCGCATCCGACTCGGCTTGCGACGGAAGTTTTGTTGCGGCGGGATTTTGTCTGCGGCGATCGGCTTCCTCGAGCGCGCGTTTTAGTTCGTCGTCGTTTGCTCCCTTCGAGCGCGTCAGCCCACGAATACCGTCGGTCACTGTGAAATCGATGCCGCGCATTCTCAAGGCTTCGATTATCGCCGTTTTACCCGCCGGATTTTTCTGCAAACCGTAGAGCATTTTTACATACTCGGCCTGCGTCAGCGGTTTGACCTGCCCGAACACACACACGGCGAGGCAAAAAATAAAACTTAATACAAAACTGATTTTCATCTCTCTCATTGATGCCCGACGGCTTTTATTCGTTGGTTTTTCATTCCAGGCAAGGTTTCATCGTTTGACAAACAACCTCATCGGGGCGGAAGATTGGGGAGAATCCAATTCGTTCTTTCCAAAAATATGAGATAGCACTTCCGGCGTTGTCGCAGCAAAGAGCTCGACAAAAATATAGGAGGCAAGAATGATTACTAACAATGTAAGCAAGCAGTGTCGTTTAGCATCGGTATTAGTGATCATTTGCTTTTTGGTTTTAAAGGCAGCGGCCAATGAGCCAGATTATTACATAAACCAACCACCACCCGGAAGTAATCCTGGGTTTATAATGGACGTGGCGGCGAATGATAATCGTTCCGACACGAGCACGTTGAACCTATTCGAACCTGCAAGCAATGGAACGGCTGTACCGATTGATACTCCGAATGGTCGACGTTTTCTCTATCTGAACGAGGGCTTTTACGGCTTTGCCACATTTCGCTATTGGTACGGAGGTTTCATGTTACAACCCGCACCGCATGGAACCGCATCAGCAGCGCTGTAGAAACTGAAGGCACGGCAACTTATGTAAACAACAGGGCGTCTATTTACGGTCACGACGCCGATGGTCGAATTATCGGAAAGAGAAGCAACAACTATGGGCTTTTTGACCCATCGATTCAGCTTGAGTTTAACAGCGGTGTTCCCGGCACCATGGTGGACGCCAGAATGAAAATTCTTTTTGCTGATAAAGCAGGAACTTACACCGTAATCGTCATGCATGATGATGCTTGGTTAAAGCGCATGTTGAATGCGGATTTCCGAAACAGGTTAATTGCATTTAATCCGCATCTCCATAAATATCTATATGAAAATCGCTGAAGCGTTCGGCCTGGTCGGGCTGCTGTTTCCTGCCTAAGATGTATCTATTTGAATGGCAAATGGAGGCGATGGTTAGACGGGCTAGAAAGCGGTCTACATGAGAGAACTGGAGTTTGCTAAGAAAAAATGGAGCCGCCCATCGGAGTCGAACCGACGACCTTTCGATTACGAATCGAACGCTCTACCAACTGAGCTAGGGCGGCATGTTTGTTGGACAAGCCGAATTTCAGAATATACGGCTCGGCGCCAACGGCTGTCAAGCAGTAGGCCGCCGCGAGTGGAAATCGCGGCGGCAGTTGGTTACTTAAGGCACGAAGGCGCTTGGCACGGGCATGTCGGATGGTATTCCGAATTGTTGGATGAGCGTGCCGGCGGTTGAGCGACTGACGTACCAGGCGGCTTGGGATGGGCGGAAGACGGCGGCGTCTTGGCGGCCGTCGCCGTCGTAGTCGCCGGGAGCGGGTATGTCGCCGGTTGTGCCCCACGGGAAGGCAAAGAACGAAAAGTCTTCGCTGCGGAGGACGAACCAGTTGCCCGTTGACGGTCGCCAAAAAGCGATGTCGGCTTTACCGTCGCCGGTGAAATCGCCCTGCACGGGTCTATCACTCGTCACGCCGAACTGAACAGCAAAGATGCCGGCATTCGAACTTCGACGCACCCACCACTCGCCCGGACCCGAACGCCAGATCGCAATGTCAGCCCGCCCGTCGCCGTCGTAATCCGACACGACCGGCTTGTCGGTGCTGATGCCGAAATTGACGATTTCCGTGCCGCCGCCCGAATTCAAGATAAACCAAGTCGTCGTCGATGGCCTGAACACCGCAGCGTCCGTCCGCCCGTCGCCGTCATAATCCGCCGGTGCCGGCAAGTCGCCGTTCGAACCAAACGGAAATGCGAAGAACGAGAGGTCTTCACTGCGCAAAACAAACCACTGACCGGTCGACGGCCGCCAAAAAGCAATGTCCGTTTTCCCGTCACCAGTAAAATCACCCGGCGTTATCACGTCCGTCGAAGTCCCAAACTGCCCCGCCGCGACCGTCCCATTACTCGACCGCTGATACCACCACTCTGCAGGCCCAGATCGAAAGATAGAAATGTCGGTTCTGTTATCGCCGTCGAAATCAACCGGCGAACGGATCGCGGCAACGTCGAGCGGAATTTCATACATTCCTTTGCCGTGCGTTGCGACGCGCAGCTTTCGTGGGCTTCCGTTTGCGATCGCCATATCAAAAACGGCGACGCGCGGTAATCCTGTGCCGAACGGCGACCAGGTTGTGCCGCCGTCTGTCGAATTATAGACACCGATGTCGGTGCCGGCGTAAAGTTTGTTCGAGTTTGCCGGATCAACGACAAAAGCGCTGACAGGAACCTGCGGGATCGTGCCGGAGATGTTCGTCCACGTCGGCGAGCCGGTGTTTAGATTTGTGGTCTTGAAAACATTTGGTGATCCGAAGATCGACACCGTGACATAAGCGATCGATGCATTGTTCGGATCAACGACTGCGCGTGCGATAAAGCCGTTCGTGACCTGATTGGCCGTATCATAATCGGACAAAGCCGCGCTTCCGGTATTTGTGCCGAAAATGCCTCCGTTCGTCGTGCCGATAATTCTGACATTGTCGTTTTGCGCGGAGATTCCAATTGCACTGATCGGAATGCCGAAAACCTGGCTGACGACTGTGTGATTGGTGCCGTTGTCGCCGGAGCGATAAAGGCGGTCGGTGCCGTAATAGATCGAGTTCGGAATGCCGGGCCCGCCTTCGAGCGGTGCGTAAAATAACACGCTGTCGGTGCAGTTTATGCCGTTAGCCGGAACGCCGCCGTTGCAGCCGCGAAAACCCCAGCCCGCTGCCGTCGTAGCACGCGTAGCATAGCCGACGAGGTTGTTCGTCTGGTTAAAATAGGTGTGATACATCCTCACGTTCGTCAGGTCGGCAGCGTTTTGGTCAATTACCGCATAGCCGCCGTCACCGCCATCAACACGCGTCCAACTCGTGCCGGCCGGATCGTAAAAGTTCGTTCCGTTGTCCTGCGTTCCGCCGATCGTAAAATTCGGGTCGGTCGGATGAACGGCGATGCTCATAAATTGCGTTGCAAAAAACTGCGCAGTGTTCAGATGCGTGTAGCTCGCGCCGCTGTTGATTGATTTATAAATTCCACCGTCCGTGCCGAGATAAACAATCGTCGGATTTGACGGCGCCACTTCGATGGTCTGCGTATCGACGTGAACTCCCGAGCCGCCTTCGGTAAACGAAGTCCCGGCCGTGGTTGAAAATGCGGCAATGAGAGCGGGCGCTCCGCCGAGATAAACGCGAGAGGCGTTGGTCGGGTCAACCGCGATGGCGATGTCGTAAAAACATTGCGGCGTGCAGAAATTATTGTCAATTTGTTCAGTCCAAGTCGCGCCGCCGTCGATCGAGCGCAGGACTCTGCCACCCAAGTTTCCCGTTCCCGCGTAAAAAGTTGCGTTCGCATCGCCAACCGGATGAACCGAAGTTAATTCGCCGGTCAATTCGCTGGTTGTTGTGCCGGTGGCGTATTGGAAGGTTTGCGTAAAGGTCGGCGTGGCGGCAAGTGCGTCAATCGAGCGATAGATTCCGCCGGTTGTCGCGGCGGCAACCAACGTGCCAACTAAAATGTTCGGATTCGCCGGGTCGATCGCCAAATCGCGGACGCTGGAGTTTGTGTTTCCGGCAAGTCCGGTCAATTTTTCAAAGGTCGGAGTTGCACCCGCCGCATTGGTCGAGCGATAAATTCCGCGTGATGGAAGCACATTGTTTGCCGCACCGCTGATGCCGCCGAGACCCGACGTGCTGGAGGCAAAAATGATATTCGCATCGGTCGGATGAACGATGATCTCGCTGATCGAGCGTCCAGTGAAAACATCAGCATTTGCGCCGTTTCGATTAAGCGGCCCGGTCAACGTCGCTGTGGTCGAGGCATTGTTGATGCGATAGATGCCGACGCCGAAAAAGCTGTCCAGCGAGAAGTTTGGTTCGCCCGTGCCGACATATACGATCGTGGGGTTTGACGGCGAGATTGCGATCGAGCCGATCGCAACACTCTGTGCGCCATCCATCAACGGGGTCCACGACGTGCCTCCGTTGGTTGAGCGATAAAGTCCGCCTTGCGCCGCGCCGACATAAACAATGTTCGGATTTGTCGGGTCAACCGCAATCGCCGTCACCCTGCCGGAAAACCGCGACGCGCCCGAGATGATCGGAGCCGGGCCGATCGCCGACCAACTTGCCAGAAGCGCGTTTTTCTCAGGCGAAGCCGGTCTGCTCGCGAGCGCAGATTGCTGTAGATCCATTTCTCTGACAGCCTTGGGGCGCTCGTCGGCGTCTGGCCACTTGCCGTTACCGAACCCGCGCAGATTCGCAAACCCCTCGGCGCGATTCTCCAAAAATTCTTCTTTTGATATCGAAGCCTTTGCATTCGCAAGCATCGATGGAATGTCAGGTTCCTTGTCGAAGAACGCAAAATCCATTTGAGCGAGCGTGCGTGAAACCGGTGTCCAAAAGACCAAGAGCAGGCCGGCAACTACGGCCAAACTGAGAAGAATGTATTTTTTCATATTTATTACCTGAGAAAATCGCGTTCGGTGCGAAAATTAGACTGTTATGATTCTAGATTCTGGCAGGGAAAGTTTCAAGTTTTTTGCACTGCGTGCCGCCGATTTAGCATCGCTTACGTTTTTACGGGATTACATTTAACATAGGTCGAGTGAGATTGCTTTTTGTAAAACTCGGCAGCATCGGCGACATCGTTCATACGCTGCCGTCGCTCGCGGCTGTGCGACGGGCGATGCCCGACGCCCACATTTCGTGGGCGGTCGAGGAAAAATGCGCCGAAATCCTTCGCGATAATCCGATGATCGATAACTTGATCGAGGTCGATACGCACAGCCTGCGTGGCGGTCGCGTGATCGAAGAAATGCTGATAGGCGCGAGCAAACAGATAAAGAATCTGCGGCAGTTTAAGTTCGATGTTGCAATCGACTTTCAAGGGCTTTGGAAATCGGCGATGATCGCAAAGCTGTCCGGCGCGGAGAAGCGTTGGGGATTTTCGCGTGCGGGTCTGCGCGAGCCTTCTAGCCGCATCTTGCTGACCGGCACCGTCGATGTGCCGCTCGAAATAAATATCGTTCGCAAGAATCTTGCGCTTGTCGGCGGCGCATTAAATATCGATGTGCCGGACGTGAATTTTGAGTTTCCGATAGCGACGAGTGAAGAGCATTTTAAAGAAGCCGACGCGATCATCGACAAAATCGACAGCGAAAAATTTGTATTGCTAAATCCCGGCGGCGGTTGGGTGACAAAGCTCTGGCACGCTGAGAAATACGGCGAGCTGGCCGACGTTATTTTTCGAGAACTCGGTATCATGCCAATTCTCGTCACGGCTCCGCGAGAAAAAGATTTGGCTGCTCGTGCTGTGGCGGCGAGCAGATCCGGCAAGCTAATTCTCGCCGAACCGAGTCTCAAAGGTTTGTATGAGCTGGCAAAACGAGCGAGCATTTTTGTCGGCAGCGACACCGGCCCGATGCACATCGCGGTCGCCGTGAACGCGCCGGTCGTCGGACTTTTCGGCCCGACCGAATGGTGGCGAAACGGCAGCACAAACCCCGACGACATCTGCGTCGAACGAAACGATATCGACTGCCGCGTCGATTGCCATCGCCGGACCTGCTCGAAATGGATTTGCATGGACTCGGACGTGGCGGCGGTTTTTGACGCGGTAAAAAGAAGACTCGACACTGCCAGAGGCTCTAGCTAAAAACAACTAAATTGGCTTAGCCGGCGGACGGCTTTGCCGCCATGCAGTGCGGCGTAGGCTTGCCTCGCCGAACGATTGCTCTACAATGGTTGGAGGCTGTGCCTCCAATGTTTCGAATATCAAGAGACAATCCCGCGTATTATCTAACGTCGGTGGCTAAAGACCGGCTGCCAATATTTAAATCCGAAAATCTTGCCATGATAGCCTGTCAGGCAATCGACGAAGCGCGTAAGTCCGCCGTCTTTTTCGTCTTTGCTTACGTGCTAATGCTTGATCACCTGCATCTTGTCACCGATTCTCAACGTTCGTCTCAAGACATTCATCGTTTTGTCAACGGCATTATCAGCAGACGGATAATAGATTATCTAAAAGAAGCTGGCCATACAGAATCCTTAGAAAAACTTAGGATAAGAGAACACTCGGATGGGTGGAAGTATTCGCTGTGGCAGCATCGTCCGAATACGCGTTTGTTGTGGAATGAGCAGATGTTATGGCAGCGGATACAGTATACGCACCTCAACCCTGTCCGCGCGGGTTTTGCTAACCATCCAAATGATTGGCGTTGGTCGAGCGCGCGAATTTTTCATCAGCGAAGTGTAGAAGACGAACCTTTGTCGGTCGATTTAGACAAAATTGTTTGGAGCAAGCAGCGAGGCACAGCCTCGAGGTAGTTGGGTGAGCAAGTGACGGCGAGGCAAGCCGTCGCCGCACTGCAAATAGGCGAGCCGCACTGTAAAGAGGCAAGGCGCACTGCAAAGAGGCGAGCCTGAGAATTTTTTATATCTAATAATGTCTTTCGACAAACGCACATTGCAGCGTATTCGCGTGCCGCTCGGATTTTTATTCGCGGGTGTTTTTCTGGTCTTTGCGCGACCGACGATGATGACGCTCGCGGTCGGCGGGGCGATCGCGTTGATCGGACTCTTGATACGCGCATGGGCGTCGGGGCATATTCGCAAAGCGAAGACGCTCGCCGTCACCGGGCCGTATGCACACACGCGTAATCCGCTGTATCTCGGCAGCTTTATTCTCGGGCTGGGATTTACGGTTGCGGCAGGTGTTTGGTGGCTCGCGTTGATTTTTATTGCTCTGTTCCTCGGCATCTATTTTCCCGTGATGCGCGTCGAAGAGCGCGATATGCAGCAAATTTTCGGCTCAGAGTTTGAAGAATACTCACGGCGCGTGCCGCTATTCTTGCCGCGTGTGATCGCCTGGAAAAAGTCTGAAGCCGATTTCGATTTTCGGCTATACTTGCAGTATCGCGAGTATCAGGCCGCCATCGGCGCCGTCGGGGCGATAGCAGTTCTCGCGGCGAAGGCTTACTTTCTCGGCTGACAAAAGTTATGAATCGTTTCGTCTCAACATCTTTATTTTTATTTGTTGCGATCGCAGGCTTGTTTGCGACAGGTTCGGCGCAGAATGATTTTTCGTTCGACGGCGAGACGGTAAAGTATGAGGGCAAGCTCAATCGATTTAAGCTCAACTTCTCCGTCGCCGAGCTGACGTTTACGGCGAGAAAAGCCGAGAACTCGAGCGACCTGCTCGTCAAGGGCGAGGCCGTTTCTAAGGGCACGCTGATCAGTCTCTTCCGCTTCAGTTTCGTTCAGCAGGTAAATTCGACGATCGACATAAACGCGGTTCGCGCATTGAAAACTGTAAAACTCGATGTGCAAAAGGAACGCGTTCGCGAAAGCGAAGCTATCTTCGACTACAAAGAAAAGCGGGTCACTTATGTCGAGACCGACCCGAAGGACAAGATGCGTGCGCCGCGCCGCATCGCGTCGGAGATCACGGATCAAACTCACGACATGGTTTCGGGAATTTACTATCTTCGCACTCAGCAGCTTGCCATCGGCAAAAAATTTGAATTGCAGATAAGCGATTCGGGGCTGGTTTACAAGGTGCCGGTCGTGGTTACCGCACGCGAGCGACAAAATTCTCCGCTCGGCAAATTGTGGTGCTGGCGCATCGAACCCGAAATTTTCGGCACCGGTCGCTTCATCGAGCGAAAAGGAAAAATGGTGATCTGGATGACCGACGACGAACGCCGCGTGCCCGTGCGTGCTCAGATAAATACCGAATACGGCCGTGTCGACATCAAGCTAAAATCGTATTCAAAAAAATAAGACGCGTCTTGTCACTAGCGTTCAAAAGCCGCATACTCGTTGTTTGCGGCTTTTTGGTTTATGAAGACAAAGGTAGTTAAGGAAACGGCGGTTAAAAAAATCGCCAAAAAAGCGAAGGTTTCGGTCGATCCGTTTGATGCGGTTGCCGAACCTGTTGTTGCGGTCGCGCCGAAAAAGCGCGCGATCAAGGTTATTAAGGCAGACGCGAAACCGACTGTTAAAAAGACTCGCGTCCCAAGTGCAAAAAAATCTGAGACGCACGTGATCGAACCATTTGCTGACGTCGTCGCAAAACGCCTTTCAACGTCACCTGTGAAAAAACGTGGCGTGAAAACCCCGAAGAAAGCTGTCGAGACAATTGAAGCTAAAGCAAAGCCGGTCAAAAAGAAAGCGGCTAAAAAAATTCTGAAAACTAAAAAGGCTGACCTCGACGTTACTGCTGAACTTGCGGTGACCGAACCCGAAGTCGAACTATCTCCGGCGTTCAAAGCGCTCGCCGATGTCCAGCTTCCCGAACTAACGCGTGAAAATCGCGCGCGGCTGTTGATGCAATCACCGACAAAACTTTATTTCTACTGGTCGGTAAAAGAGAATCCGTGGCATCAGCTCAAAAATGTTTTCGGCGACGATCTCGGCGGTTATGTGCTGGCGCTAAAACTTAAAAATCTGACGCGCGACAGTGAGGAAATTCATCAGTGCGAGGCTGAGGGCAACTGGTGGTTTGATGTCGAATCCGATTGCGAATATCAGGCCGAGATCGGTTTTTACGCCGTCAACAGGCCGTATTTCCGCATCATTTACTCGAACTCCATCATGACGCCGCGTCGTTTGCCCAGCACGCGACCGGCGACTGACTCGAAGTGGACGGTTTCTGCAACGAAGTTTGCCGAGGTGCTCGACGCCTCAGGTTTTGCGCGAGATGCATTCGATGTTGCGTTGGCCGGCGACGATCAGGCTGCTGCTGCTGATGTCGCGCACGTTGCGTTTGCGAGTTTCATCGATGATCGAAACGCCGAACTCGACAGCGTCACGGCCGAAGACATTCGCTATGCGATGCTCGCGATCGCGTCGGGCTTTACTCTCGAAGAGTTACGGTTCAAAGTCAGTCCGGCGTTGTTTGAAATTTTGCAAGCGAACGCAGACAAACTTACTTCGTCAAACGCTCAAGCTTCTCTCGCCGAGCATTTCGACATTCACGAAGCCGAATGGACCGAAGAAGAATTTTCGTCGGCAGTTTACGGCGCGAGCCTCGTGCATTTTCCAAAACAGCTAAAGACGAAAAAGCTTTCGCCAAAAGAAAAATATTCGCCGCGATATAATCCGGTGAGTTCGCACTCGATCGGCCGCTAAAATGCTGGATACGTTTTGCGATAAAGTGCTAAACTCAACTTTGTTATGGAAACTATTGAGATTCCGAAAACCGAGTATCAGCGTCTTCAGGAAGAGCTGACTCTTCTCAAAAATAACGAGTTGCTAAAAAGTGTCAACAAGCTTGTCGATTTTCTCTACCAGGACCGATACGGACTCTACATGGGCGAATACACCGACGATCTGACTGAGCACGCAGTCGACAGCGGGTGGGAGGACGAGCCGAGTGAGTGGGATAAGATATAAACAGAAAGAAATCGTTCTGGTCCCTTTTCCGTATTCAGATTTGAGCAGCTCGAAGCGCCGACCTGTCCTAATTGTCTCCAACGATAACTACAATCAGAATTTCGTTGACGTTATCGTTTGCGTCTTAACTACCAACTTGCGAAAAGATGCATATTCGATGGACTTGGAAAGCGCCGACTTAGAAATTGGCGTTTTACCGGAGAATTCGGTTGTGAAGGCCCACAAACTGTTTACAGTCCATCAAGACAAGATCGTTAAGAAGTTTAGCGTCGTTAAAGATGATTACTTTGATGAGGTTGCTGAAAAATTAACACAGCTAATTCGCAGGAGTAATTAAAGGCGACGCTATGCCTCAAGGATACTTCAGCCTCATTCTGCACGCGCATCTGCCGTTTGTGCGGCATCCCGAATATCCTGAATTTCTCGAAGAAGATTGGCTTTACGAGGCAATAACCGAAGTTTATCTGCCGCTGATATTTATCTTTCAGTCGCTGCACGAGGCCGGAGCCAAGCCGCGTCTTGCGATGAACGTCTCACCGCCGTTGTGCGAGATGCTTGCCGACGAGTTGCTACAGGAACGTTACACTCGGCATCTCGAAAACCTGATCGAGCTTGCCGTAAAGGAAGAATTTCGTACGCGCAGCGAGGCCGCCGCCTTTCACGATGTCGCAAAAATGTACGTCGAAAACCTGCTCGCGTCGCTCGATCTTTGGAACAATCGCTACAAAAGAAATCTCGTTAACGCGTTTCGTGAACTGCAGGACGAAGGCGTCGTCGAGATCATCACTTGTTGTGCGACGCACGGGTTTTTGCCACTGATCTCGACGCACGAAGCTCGCCGCGCACAAATTCAGATCGCCGTCACGAATTACAAAAAACATTTTGGGCGACAGCCGCGCGGCATCTGGCTCGCCGAGTGCGCGTACGAACCTGGCGTAGAAGATTTGCTCAAAGAAGCCGGCATCGAATATTTTATCTCCGATACGCACGCAATACTTTACGGCGATCCGCGGCCGCGATACGGCGTTCACGCGCCGGTCGTTTGTCCGAATGGAACTGCGGTTTTTGCACGCGACGTCGAGACGAGTCAGCAGGTTTGGTCGGCGGAGATCGGTTATCCGGGCAACGATCTTTATCGCGAATTTTACCGCGACATCGGCTGGGACGCCGATTATGACTACATAAAACCACACTTACATTCGACCGGTGAGCGCCGCCATCTCGGTCTAAAATATCATCGCATCACGGGTCGCGACGTTCCGCAAAATCGCAAAGAGCCATACATCCCCGCAATGGCGCGCGACAAGGCTGCCGAGAACGCGTCGCACTTTATCGGCGAGCGCATAAAGCAAGCGAAGCAAATGCGCGAAACTTTCGAAGGTCATCCGCCGCTTGTTATTTCGCCGTATGACGCAGAACTTTATGGTCACTGGTGGTTCGAAGGGCCGCAGTTCATCGACTTTTTTTTCAAGAAGATTTACTTCGATCAGAACGAGATCGAATGCATCACGCCCGGCGATTTTCTAGACAGCGGTCTGCCGATCCAGGTTCAGCAGCCGACCGCATCGAGCTGGGGTGAAAACGGTTATTACAAAGTTTGGATCAACGAGGGCAACTCGTGGATGTATCCGTATCAGCACGACGCGGAGCGGCGAATGACACAGATAGTGAACAGCGGACAGTGGGCAGTGGACAGTGAAAACCCAGATGCGAAACTCTCAAATCGTATCCTGAATCAAATGTCTCGGGAACTTTTGCTTGCTCAATCGTCCGACTGGGCGTTTCAGATCTATCAAGGCACGACCGTGCAATACTCTTCGCGTCGCTTTCAATCGCACATCCAACGCTTTCACATGCTCGCCGAAATGCTCAACACCGGCAAGATCGACACCGATCTTCTCACCGAGATCGAGAACCGCGACAACATCTTCGCAGAGATCGACTATCGAGTAATGTCCTAATCCTGTGGTGTTCAGTCTTTGTGCCCTTTGTGTTCTGCCTTTGTGAACTCTGTGATTAAAACCGGAAGTGATCACAGAGTGCACCGAGCGCGGGACACAAAGAGCACAAAGGGAAAAGTCATCGGACACCACAAGTTTAGGACATCTATGAAGTTTACAAGCATGTCAAGACGAACTTGTCCGGCAGGGCCGGAGGTCCGCTGCCCAACCAGCGAGT
>Ga0187892_10004232_pt1 | contig 24437 bp, 19 predicted proteins | sample MA1701073metaG_FD_139345 | JGI IMG/M metagenome (GOLD analysis project Ga0187892, IMG submission 139345) | Bio-ooze microbial communities from a basaltic lava cave in the Kipuka Kanohina Cave System on the Island of Hawaii, USA - MA170107-3 metaG ... | reverse complement strand
CGGTCGCCTCGGCCTGACGGTCCCGGCACGCCTCCGCCGCCTCGACGACCGCGCCCAAATGTAGTGAAATAAACCCCCCGAAAACGAACCTAAGTCCTTTGTCGATCGTCAAACCCCTCTAACATGGGCTAGCTGTCTGGACTTGGCGTACATGGCTCCTGCGGCCCGGGCGGCGGGTCGGCCAAGAGCTGGTCGACCAACGCCAGCGCCTCGCGCTTCGTGCCGATCGCGCCCTCAAGCTGGGCGTCGCGGACCGCGTCGAGCAGTCGCTTGTAGCGCTCGCCCGGCGGTACGCCGTGCCGGATCAGGTCGTCACCGGAAATCAGCGGCCGCAGATTGAGCTGCTCGTGCGGCTGCTCCAGCATCCGGCGGCAGTAGTCGATTTCGGAAGTGTCACCGCTGGCGGCCTTCGCAATCGCCTCGTGCAAATCCACCAGGTCGGCGATTCCGGGCGAGACGAGAATCCGCTGCAACCGCGACCAGCGCATGGCTCTTGCGTCGTTCAAAACCATGTGATTCTGCACCAGCCAGGTGACACGATCCTCGTCACTTCGCGACAATCGCCAGCGGCGGCACACTTCGCTGGCCCTGCGCGCCGCGACCGCTTCGCCCTCACGCAATTCCGGCTCACTTCCGGGCGCCGAACCGGCGACCGCGTTGCCCAACTCGTGCAACAGCGCCGCCAAAGCCAGCGCAAAGCTCGGCTCGTGCAACTGGTCCATAACGAGAAGCGTGCGACCCCAACAGTCCAACTCCCGATGATGCGCCGTTGGACGCGGCATGCCGCGCAACGCGAGCACCTCGGGCAAGACATGAGCCAGGAGTCCGGCGTCGAGCAGCATGCGCAGCGCGTCGGAGCGCCGCGGATGAACGAGCATGGCGCGAATTTCCTGGGCGATGCGTTCGGCGCTGACGACAAGAATCTGCGAGGCCATGGCGCGAATCGCCGCAAGCGTGTCGGAATCGAGACAGAGCTCGTACGTGGCGGCAAACCGCACGGCACGCAACATCCGCAACTTGTCCTCCGCGAACCGCGCATGGGGTTCGCCAATCGCGCGCACCACGCGGCGCTGGAGATCCTCGACGCCCCCCACGTAGTCGATCACGCGGTCTTCGAGCGGGTCGTAGTACAGGCCGTTGATCGTAAAATCGCGGCGCTGGGCATCCTCCTCGGGGGATGTGCTGAAGGTGACCGCATCCGGGTGCCGGCCGTCGCTGTAATCCGCGTCACGGCGGAAGGTCACGACATCAAGCTGCCCGGCGCCCTTTCCCCCCACGACCGTCACCACGCCAAACGCGGCCCCCACGGCGAACGTCCGCCGGCGGCCGAAGAGGTCGCGAATCTGCTCGGGCGTGGCGTCGGTCGCCACGTCGTAATCCTTGGGCTCTCGGCCGAGCAGGCGGTCGCGGACGCAGCCGCCGGCCCACAAGGCCGCATGGCCCTTCGCGCGCAGGCGTTGTACAACGCTCAGGGCGAATTCTCGCCGCGGCTCGGGAAGTGATTCGTTGTTGCGAGAGCGGGATGTCAGGGTAGGGCGCCGCCTCTGAAGCTTCTGTAGCCGGTCTCAGTGAGGCCGGCCGGTGCAAGGGTTGAGTTTGTGCGCCGCCCGGGGTCACTGACCCCGGCTACAGATCGCGCACCTCGTCGACCGGCGTGCGGCTTGGTGCATTATAGGGCCGAAGTAAGCTCCGCGATGCCACGATTGATCCGTTCGACCATGGTCGCTCGCGCCGGCGCGTCCCACTCGATCGCTCGTTCGACCCCAGGGCGAAGGAAATTAAGAGAAACGCTGGCTGGCCATTCGCCCAGCACAAGCTGGGCGGCCGTGGCGTACAGCCAAAGCTGCGGCTCGTAGACGGCGACCACCGCATCCAGCGTCGCCTCGGTCACATGGTTCGTCTTGTAATCGATCAGATGCCAACGTCCGCCGGCATCCTGGTACAGGCAGTCGATAAACCCTTCAATGTACCGGCCTTCACCAGCGGCGTGCCGTGCGGAGTCGTGCATTCCGAGAACAACCGGACCGTCTGGCGGCCAGGCGAGCAGGAATTCCGCTTCGCGATGGAGGCAGCGCGACGCGGTAATTCGCGCTGCACAGGGTTCCGCCAAAAACCGCGCCAGCATCTCGCGAGCTTCTTCCCACTGGTCCGCGGCGCCAGGCAAATGGTGCTCGCCGAGTCGCGTCACGACCTGTTCCAGCATCTCGGGTCGCGAAAAATCAATCTCGGCCAATACGGCGTGGACCAACGTGCCCAGGCCCAGTGGATCGGCCGTGCCGATCCGTATCGCCGGCTCGGCGGCGAGGCCCTCTTCCACAACCGCCGGCATGGGAGAGATCGCCCCGCTGATCCGCGAAAACGAAAATGCGCGGCGCGCACCCAGATCGAGCGGCACCGGTTGCCAGAACTCGGGAATTCGAAAGCGGCCAGCACGCGAGTCGGCTTCCGCCTGGTCGGCAATGCTCGACCAGTCCACGCGAGCGGTCGCCGCTCGCGCGCCGGCGGCGAACGTCGGCCGTTCGGTGGTCACGCGGATCAATGGCGCGCGGTAACCGGCGGGCAAGGTCACTCGCAGCGTGCCGCGCGCAAGGTCGAAGCGGCGCTGGAGAAGCTTCATCCACGTGCCTTGCCGCGAGTCGAGCATTTTCAGCCCGGCCGATAAGATGAGATAGTCGGCCGCGCGCGTCGTGGCCACGTACAGCAAGCGGATGCTTTCCGCCTCCTCTTCGATCTCTTCTGCCGCGCGGTGCAATTCGTAACCGCTGACGACGCACTCTCGATCTGTGTCGTCGGCGACTCTCACCATCGGCCCCATTTTCCGATGAAACGCGATCGCCGTGGCCGACTGGTTCGATTGACGATCGACGTCGGGGACCACCACCACCGGGAATTCGAGCCCTTTGGCCTGGTGAATCGTCATCAGGGTCACCACGTTGGTCACTTCTGGCTGAGTGCTGGCCAATGGTTCACGGGGCTGGTCGGCGACGAATTCGGAAAGCTGGGCGATGAAATCCGCCAGCGCGAAAATGCCCGAACGATCGAACCGGCGTGCCTGGTCGATTAGTTTTCGCAAGTTGGCCAGCTTTCGCTCGCCAAGAAATTCCGACACCAGTGCCGCGTCGTAACCGGTGCGATCCAGCGCCAGGTTCAATAGCTCGGCCACCGGCAGGCGATCCTTCTGGCCGCGAAGCTCCGCAAGCGTGGCGGCGGCGAAGCCGACGCGAGCATGCTGGTCGCCGTCGACGCTCGCGGGTAGCTCACCGCGCTCCAGACCGGCCGCCAGCCCGCCATCAACCGAGGCAAGCCAGAAGATCGCTTCGTCGGAGAGCGAAAAAAACGGACTGCGGAGCACTCCGGCCAAGCTCAGGGTGTCACTCGTGCTGGCCAAAGCGCGCAGGAGGTTCAGCAGGTCGAAGATCTCCTGCTGGGCGTAGAAGGCATGCCCGCCGACGAGGTAATAGTCGATTTGGTAGCGGCGCAGCGCCTCTTCGTATTCGGCCACGTCCGATAGCGCCCGAAAGAGGATCGCCACGTCGCCCGGCTGGACGGCCCGGGCGGCGTGCCGACCGGCCTCTGCCGCCTGCTGGTCCCAGACGAGTGGTTCGGCGCGATCGAACATGGCGCGCAATCGCCTGGCAATCCAATCGGCCTCGCGGCGGCGAAGCGAGGCGACTTTCTCTTTCTCCTCTTCGGCACATGCCCAGACGAACTCCACGGCCGGGGTCGCGGTTACCTGCGGGCGGCGCGCTCGCAGCGGCTCGTAATCGTCGCCCATGTCGGCGTGGCAGAGCGCGTTGACGAAGTCAAGGATCGCCGGCTGGCTGCGGAAGTTCTCGGTGAGCGACATCCGCCCCGCGCGCGGAATCGCGCCGCGCAGCGTCTGAAAGACCTGCGGATCAGCCCGGCGAAACCGATAGATTGACTGCTTGCGATCACCCACCACGAACAGCCGGCCGCCGGGCGCACATGGGTCCGCCAAGGCGCGCATGATCGACGCCTGCAAGGGATCCGTATCCTGAAACTCGTCGACCAAGAGCAGCTCAATCTGCGACGATATACGTTCGCGCAGACCGGCGCGCCTCTCGCCCAGCAACAGATCGCGTGCGCGCAGCAGCAGGTCGTCGAAATCGAGCAATCCGAGCTGCTGCTTACGAGCGTCGTAGGCCGCGGTGATCGCGGCGGCCAGGTTGAGCACTTCCAGTCCGAGGGCCGCGGATTGGCGCGCCGCGGCCGGGTCAAGGCGCACCAGCGGCTGGATGTTTTCGATCTCTTTACGCAGCGCCTCCGCGGTCGACTTCACGTCTTCGTAAGTCTCCTCTGATTTCCAGGCCTTTTTCCCGCCGCCCCCCCTCACGTAGGCATTGTCCAGGATTTTCGCCAAGTCGCGCGCCGCGTCGGTTGAGTATGGCAGGGCGGGAAGTTGCTCGAGCAAAACGTCGCGGCGCTCGCGCATCGTCGCGTGGCTCGGCGTATTTTCCATCAACACGCGCAACAGCCGTACGGCTTGCTCGGATTCAGCGAGCCGCTTCAAGAGAACCGGCGCCAGTTGACGGTGGGCCTCTTGCCAACGAGCCACGAGCTCCGCCGGCGAGCAGGCCTGCCACTGGGCGAAATCGAGCTGGTGACGCTGGTCGATCAGGCTTGTCACCATCTCTCGAAGAGTTCGCAGCTCGAACCGCGCCACGAGGTCGAGCGTCGCGGTGTTCTGTGCCGTCAGCAATTCGCGCAGTTGCTCGTCGATCACCCGCGCGAGTAGCGTGCCGGCTTGGGCCGCGTCGAGTACGGCAAATCGAGGGTCCACGACCGCCTCAACGGCGTGCGTCCGCAGGAGCGAACCGCAAAATGAGTGGATCGTTTCGATCCGCGCGCTATCCAAGCGGCGTACAATGCCCAGCCAATAATCAGCCTCGCCTGGCGCGGCGGCCAGCAACCGTTCGTGGCAGGCCACGCGAATGCGCTGCCGCATCTCGCGCGCCGCGCGGTCGGTAAATGTGATGGCCACGACCTGGCTCAATCGCGCCGCCGGCTCGCCGCGCTCGCCGTCGAGGTACCGGAGGAATCGCTCGGTCAATACCGAGGTTTTGCCGCAGCCGGCGCCGGAAGAGAGCGCCACCGAGACGCGCGCGGCGACCGCGGCGTGTTGTTCGTCCGTCAGTCGGGAGTCGGCGCAGACGGCTGCCATGTCTTCTCCAGCGAGCGGACCTGATGGACGCGACAAATCGTGCTATAAGGGCAGCGGCTTGTGCAGTGCTCGTCGGCGCTGTGCATCGGGAATTGGCCCGAGCGAATGCTGCGTACCAGGCTGACGACGCGCTGGGCCGTCTGTTCGCGCAGTGCTTGCCAATCCGGCGTTGGCTGAAATGGTTCATCGCTCGCCTGGCCAAGCAGCAGCGTTTCCTTGGCAAACCCCTTGCCGCGCACGTGCCAGTAACCGGCGCGCCACCCCATGGCGCCTCGACCGGCGAGCAAGACCTCTTCCACCGCAATCGAATAGATCGCCAGTTGCAGCGCGGTGCCGGCGACGACGTCCTTTTTCTTGGGCGGCGGCGTCCGCCCCGACTTGTAGTCGATGATGTTGAACACCTCTTGTCCGCCGACGCATCCCAGGTCGATGCGGTCGATTCGTCCGGAGACCTTGACCATTTCACCGTCGGCGCAGAGCACAAGCGGGGCGGCGGTCGACAGCGTGTCCGGCGAGGTCTTGCTCAGCCCGAAGGAGACTTCGAAGTGCGAAGGGAGTGCCGTGCGTTTGGCGAGCGCGTCGTACTCTTGGTGCTGGCGATAGTAGACGTCTCGCCAGGCCACGAGCAACTGCCGGTCGATCTCGCGCAGCGCCGTCTCGAGTGGATCGGCGACCCCTTCCGCCTGCCACACCTCGTCAAGTGCGGTGGCAAAGTGGGACTGGTACGCCGGCTCGTCCAAACTGCCAGGCGACGCCGGCCCGCCGCCGGCGCGATTGATCGACTGGTGCAGGGCGGCGAGCACCTGGTGAAGCCGCCGGCCTCGGCCGGCGAAATCGGCCGCCAACGCCAGCTCCGCCAGCGGCGCAAGCCGCAGGATTCGCTCGACGAAGAACTGGAACGGACAGAGCGCATACTGCTCGAGCTCGCTGGCCGACCACGATCGACCGGCATCGAAATACTGCGAAAGCCGCGCTGCTGCCACCGGACTCGACAAGATGCCCTCAAACGCTCCGAAGCCGTCACCACCGCCGCGCGAGCTTGCCAGCCGCAGCGCGGCCAACAAATTCTCCGCCAGATCGGCGGTCCGCGGCGCCGCGGCCAGGCTCGCCAGCAAGCCGCTCTTTCCGTCGGCCGCATCGGCCACCGCGCGAACGCGCCATTCGCGAGGACTTCGCGGATCGGGATCTTGGGGAATCGGCTTGAGGTCTGCCACCTCCGTGTGTGCGATTCGGCCCGCGCCGCAAGCGCGATCCAGCTCGGCAAGAAAGGGACTGGGCAATAGCGCCTGCCCCTTGTCGTCGAGCGCCGGATAGCTGAGAAACAGCCTCCGCGTGGCGCGGGTAGCGACTTCGTAGAACAAGAGCATCTCGTCCTGCTCGCGCTGGTGGCGCAGGATCAGCGGCAGGCCAGCTTCGATCAGCTTCTGCGCTTCCGCCTCGCTGTACACCCGTTCCTCTCGCCCGACTGCTGGAAACGCTGTCTCGGCCAGCCCGGCAAGGAACAAATACTCGACGCGCAGCGCTCGCACACTGGGGGCTGACAATACGCGCACTCGCCCCGTCTCGTCGGTGGTGTCAACGGACTGCTCCCAGCGCATCAAATCGGCCAGCAGCTCCATGAGCGCCGTTCGGTCGAACAAGGTCTCACCGCCGGCGTCCGGGGCGAATCGTGCCACGGCGGCGATCGCGCGCTTCAATGCCGACCAGGCGTATTCATCGCGGTTGGGGTCATCCCTCGCCCCCACGCCTGCTTGATCGGCAGTTGTTGACGGCGTCTGCAGCGCGGCCAGAAGCCCACATTCCTCGGCAAACTGTTCCAGCGCGGCCAGCCACTGGCCGATCGGCGCTTGGCGTGGGAGCTTGTCGTACAGACCGGCTAGCCGCCGCAACAAGGGCGCGGCCAGCTTTGCCAGTTCGAGTCGACGCGCCGCGCGTCCCGCTTCGTCGTCGCTGCCATCTGCTGTCCTCGGACGCAGGCCCGTTGAAACCACTTGCTCAAGCTTATCGAAAAGTCGCCGGCGGCCGTGGGGGATTTGCAACGCGCGCACCAATTGCTCGGCCGCCATCCGCGCCCCAGGAGCGCGCCACTCGGGCCAGTCGGGGCGAAGGAGTTGGTTGGTCAACGCGGCCAAAAGCACATGAAATGGCCAATCGTCGAACTCGACGCGCAACAACAACAGGAGCGACCCCAGTGCCGCACAACGCTCGAGCGACTGCCCCCCCTCGATGGCCGCTGGAATGCCGTACTCCTGAAATACTTCGCGGACCAATGGCGCCGTCTCGCTCAGCGAGCGAAACACCACCACGATCTGTCGCGGACGAACCGGACGAGCGCCCGCCGACGGATCGCCACAGGTCAACAGCCGTTTGATCCGCCGCGCAATCAGCTCCACTTCACCCAATGACTGCGAGGCCGCCAGGATCTCAATTCCAGCGGTGTCGGCGGCGAGCTGTGCCTCGCGCGGGTTTTTGAACAACTGCTGCTCCAGATGAGCCATACCGGGCCAGACAACCTGTGTCGGGCGCGGCAGCTCTTCGACCGCGATCGCGGCATGGCGCTCGCGCAGCGTGGCCAGCGTTGCCTGGCTCTTGGCGAACAGATCGTTGCGAATGGGGCGGGGCTCCAGCGGCAACGTGATGACGAGCTCGCCGGCGCGCGTTGCCAGAATTTGCAGGATCTCGTGCTGGGCGGCGGTGAAGTCGGTGAAACCGTCGGCAACGACCAGCTTGTATGCGTCCAGGAAAGGGGGCGGAGCGGTGCGCAGTATCGAGCGTGCCGACCAGAACCGCCCCTCGGCATCGTACAAGTTCCTCTGCGTCAGATACCGCTGATACTCGTCGTAGACGCAGTGCAGATCGTGGTCGCGGTCGGTCATGCCACGCGATCGGCAGGCCGACTCGAAGTCTTGGGGCCAAATATCAAGACGCTTGAGCTCGCGGATCAAGTCGCTGGTCGTCTCGATCAGGCCACGGGTGGTGGCGATCGGCGCGAAGTGGCGCAATTGGCCCGCTCGTGCCAGGGAACCGAGCAGTCGGCGAATCACCACTCGCTTGAGTGACTCGCCGATCGGAAAATTCGGCGCCGGCGACGACTGCACGACGCGATCGGCGAACTGAGAGAAGGTCATTACGCCTGGGTGGAAACAAGCCGCCAGCTCGCCGCCCAAAAGCGCGCCACGCACCTGGGAAACGCTTCGGGCGGTAGGCGCCAACCAGAGAGCACAAGCTCGCGCGCGCGCGTCGGCCAAAAGCGGCCGATACCGCGCCAAGAGCCGCTCCGTCTTGCCGCTCCCGGCGGGACCCAGAAGCACGGTGACCCGCGCGCTCATTTGGCCCGGTCCTTTTGGCACGAGCCGTGGAGCCAATGGTTTTCCGAGCTAACGGTCTCTGGCGTCGGTGGGCGGCACGGCTACGATTAACTGCCTGGCCGAATTCTGACCAGGCGTTGGGTGATGTCAAGCAAGGCGCCACCCTGGCTGGGCAGTCTGTCGACGACCACCTGGACGTAAATTTTCCTGGTTCAGTGGTTTGACACCGAGAACCGGAAATCGTTACACTTTAAGCACATCAATTCGGAACAGCATGGCGAGATCGTTCGTGTCTCTGCCCGATGGGCGATTTGCAAATCGGGCAATGTGGTGTCGTCTTTATGTCTCATTTTTTTCTTACTGTTTTTTTCGAGGAGGCGTCCCATGTCCAGTCCACGAGAAAGGCGAGCCTTTACGCTCGTCGAGCTGCTGGTGGTGATTGCCATCATCGGCATCCTGATTGCGCTATTGCTGCCGGCCGTGCAGGCGGCGCGCGAAGCCGCACGGCGTGCGCGCTGCAAGAATAACTTGCGGCAGATCGGCATTGCGCTGCACAACTACGAGGGAACCCACGGCACGTTCCCACCCTCGTCCACCAGCGGCCTGTCGGGGCCGCACGCGGCCGGCCCAAACGGCGCGGGCACGAAGAAAGTGACTAGTTTCGACCCTAATACGCGGAAAGTGAACAAACCGGGCGAGCCGACGGGGCATTGCTTTAGCTGGCTCACGTTGATCCTGCCCTTTATGGACCAGCAACCGCTCTACGATAAGATCAACTTCAACTACAACACCTGGGAGGATGACGAAGCGCAAGTACTGGGCTACTCCAAGGGTGGTACGCGAGGACGAGAAACGTGGTTCATGCAGATCGCACACACGGAAATTCCGGCACTACGGTGCCCCTCCTATTCGGGTGACGCGTACACAAACGCCTCGGAGTACAATGCAACTTTGTGGGGCGGGGGGAGAATCGAGGAACAGGAGGGGCCGCCGGCCATCACGAATTACGTGGCGATGGGCGCCAGCACTATTGAAAAGCTCTGCGGCCAGACTTCGTACCCGGACCTAAAGAACACGGGCCAAATGCCCGACGGCGCGATCTTTCCGCCGTACGGGTTCCCAAGTGGATCGGGTAGCTGGTCGAGTTATCCGGGCGGAGCCAAAATTCGCGACTTTCTCGATGGCACGACGAACACGGTCATCGCGGTCGAGTCGCGCGAAGAACGCTACAACACCTGGTGGGACGGGAACACGGTGGCCGTCGTGGCGGACCACTATCCCTCGCGTGCGAGGACCGGAACCGGTGAACACGGTGTGTTCCCCAGAACAGCCCTGAATCGGTTCGATGACAAGGGGCGGCAGATGTCGCCCGTCGGCACTGCCCCGGCAAATTATCATTTTTACCTGCGATCTAAGGTTACCCCGGCCGACATGACAGGCGGGGCCGATGACCTGAATCCCGTTGGACAGTCGTTTATGTGGGGGTTCCGTGCCTCCTGGAAGCACGGTCCGTCGAGCGAGCATCCCGGCGGCGCCCATCATTTGATTGGCGACGCCAGTGTCAAGTTTCTGCCCAACGAGGTCGATTATCAGATTTATATCGGCCTGGCGACACGCGCCGGAAGGGACATCGTGGGCGAATACGGCGGCACAGGGAATTGACGCGCCATAGCTAATCGGACCGATGAGTCAAACGACCGCCTGCCGGTCAACGACCGGCGGGCGGTTTTTTTTTGCGGCCGAATTCGGCCAGCCTCGTAGCAGCCCTCCGCGCCCCGCCTGCTCCTGCGGTCTCCTTTCTACTCTCTCCTTTCTGTGCAAGCGGGCGGCAGAATTCAGAAAGGAGAAAGTAGAGAGGAGAAAGGTCGTGCGCTGCCGCGGTCTCCTACCCACTCTCTACGCTCTGTGCACAGCGCACAAGACGCGGTTAATTGTCAACTAAAACAACTGCGCGACCGCGGTGCCATGGCTGAGCGGCGTGGGCCGCCCGAGCGAGTCGATCATCCGTTGCGCGGAGTCGATCCCCAGCGCGTGGTAGATGGTGGCTTGAATGTCGGCCGGGTCGTAGGGATCGGACGCGGGCATGGCGCCGATTCGGTCGGAGCTGCCGAGCACCTGGCCGCCGCGAACTCCGCCGCCGGCCAACAGCACCGAGGCGCAGCGTCCCCAGTGGTCGCGGCCGGCATCCGCGTTGATTCGCGGCGTGCGGCCGAACTCGCCCATGACCACCACCAGCGTCTCCTCCAGCCGGCCGCGCTCGGAAAGGTCGTCGAGCAGCGCCGATAATCCTTGATCGACCAGAGGCAGCAGCTCTCCCTCCAGGCAGGTAAAATTCTGCTTGTGCGTGTCCCAACCGTCGCACTTGGACATGTAATTGAAATGCAAAGCCACGATTGACACGCCCGCTTCGACCAGCCGCCGCGACACCAACAGCGCCTGCCCAAACCGCTCGCGGCCGTAGCGGTCGTGCTGGCGTACCGGCTCGCGGTCCAACTCGAAGAGCTCGGAGGCCCCGCCGGCACCGACCATTCGAAAGGCGGTCTCGGCCAGCATTCGATAATCGTCCACCGGCCCGGCTGCCGGCCCGCGCCCGTCGATCGCCGCCCAAAGCGATCGCCGAGACGCAAACCGCTCGGCCGTGACATCGTCCGGACGAACGAGCGCCGGCGCCGCGCGCGGATCACGCGGATCTTGATTCACCGCCAGCGCGTCATATCGCCGCCCCAGAAAACCGGCGTGCCCACCCTGCAGCGTGACGGGCTGCATGCGAATGCTCAACTCGGGCAGCGCCACGTAACCCGGCAGCTCTGGATGGCGGTGCTTGTATTTTGCCACGACCGAGCCCAGGTGCGGATGGTCGCTCATCGAAGGCGGAAACGGTGCGTTGTCGTTGGGGTTTGGGTTCGCCATGTGGCGCCCGGTAAGGGTGTAGTAGATCATGTGCGTATGGTTGTCATTGGGATGACTGACCGAACGCACCAAGGCGTAATGCTGCGCGCGGCGCGCCAGCCGCGGCAGGTGTTCGCTAATCTCCAGCCCGGGGGTCGACGTTGGAATCGGCTTGAAGGGACCGCGAATCTCGGCCGGCGCGCGGGGCTTCAAATCCCACATGTCAATGTGCGACGGGCCCCCCAGGAGATACACCAGGATGCAGCTTTTGGCGCGACCGAAGCCTGCCGGTGGGCGCGACGACCGCGTCAATTCACGTGCGCCGACGGCACGCCATGTCGGCAAGCCGGCCAACAAAGCCAGGCCGGCGGATTCGAGTAGCTGTCGGCGGTCGCAGGAGAGGCCGTGGCTGGGGACCGTGCTCGTCGACCGGGGTTGGGCCATGGTGGCACGGTGGGATGAACCCACCGGCTCGCTGCCGTTGACGCCTTGTGTGGCGAGAATGAAGCAAAAATGTGGCGCCGACAGGATACTCCAGTCCGGCCGCGGAATCCAGGATCGTTTATCACCCCATTTCGCCCCGCTGAGCCGGCGGCGTTGGCCGCCGAAGTGATGCGCAGCGACGCGATTGTCGTGCTTTGGTCGATCGAACTGAGTAGACTATCAGCGTCCCATTTCCGCCGTTTAACGGAGCATGCCGATGCAATTATCAGTCCGACGATTCATGGCACGGTTTGCGGTAGCACTGCCGGCCGGCCTGGTGAGCGGCGCTGTCGTGGGCGCGGATGTCAATTACGACGAAGCGAAAGTGCCAGCCTACACGCTACCTGATCCCTTGGTGGCAGCAAACGGCCGGCCAATTCGCACCGCCGATGAGTGGACCGGCCAAAGGCGTGCCGAGATCTTGCGGCTCTTTTCCGCACACGTGTATGGGCAAATGCCGCCTATGCCGGAATCCATGAATTTCGAGGTGGTCGACAGCGACGCTTCGCCGGCGCCGCCGTCGGGACGCCGGAAGATCGTGCTCGCGCGGTTTGGGAACCATGCGGACGCGCCGCGAGTGCACATTGATATGGTGCTGCCACGCACCGCGAAGCGGCCGCTGCCCGTTTTTGTCGGCCTGCACCTATTCGACCGCAAGGCGGCAGAAATCATACCAGGCAAGCTTTTGGCGGACGAGGTGACGGAGGAAGCGCGGCGCGATCCGGCGGTGGCAAAGCTGTTGGCCGAGTTGCCGGGCGAGCGAATCTTCGAGACGATCCTCGAGCGCGGTTACGCGATCGCCACGCTCGACGCGGCCGAAATCGCCCCCGATGATCCCAAGCACTACCGCGAGCGCGTAATGCGACTCTATACCTCGCACGACGCCAGTGGGCGCCCTGCCGACGAGTGCGCGGCGATCGGCACGTGGGCGTGGATGCTCAGCCGGGCGCTCGATTATTTCGAGACCGATTCTGAGATCGACGCTCGACGAGTGATCGCCATTGGCCACTCGCGCATGGGCAAGACGGCGCTCTGGGCCGGTGCATGCGACGAACGCTTCGCGCTGGTTGTCTCGAACAACTCTGGCTGTGGCGGAGCGGCCTTGAGCAAACGTCGCTTCGGTGAGACCGTGCGGATGATCAACGATCGGTTTCCGCACTGGTTCTGCGAGGCATTCCGCGGCTACAGCGACCGCGAGGAGCAATTGCCGGTCGACCAGCACATGCTCATCGCGCTTTTGGCCCCGCGGCCGGTGTATATCGCCAGCGCTGTTGAAGACGGATGGGCCGATCCACGGGGGGAATTCCTGGCGGCCGTCGGCGCCGATCCGGTGTACCGTCTGCTGGGCCGCCCCGGACTGGGCGATGTGGCGCCATGCGGCTCAGGCACAAGTTCGGCCTCGCGCCCAACCAACGGCACGCGCGAACTTCCGCCGCTCAACCAGCCGATGGGCGAATCGATCGGCTATCATGTGCGCAGCGGCAAGCACGCGCTCTCCGACTACGACTGGCTGCGCTATCTCGATTTCGCCGACCGGCACCTGGGACGGTGATCCGGGAACCGGCCGGCTTACGCCGGCCGTTCGCCAAGGAAGAAGCCGCGCGCCGGAGAAGTATCCGAGTGACTAGCGGCGCAGCTCGATGCGCGCCGCCAGGCCGTCGAAGGTCATCGTCTCGCCCGCGCCATCCAAGTCTCCGCTGTTGTGCATCGCGGAGATGTACTCGCCGGGTGTGAGCGTGTCGAACCACCACGCCAAATGATAACCGGCCAAGATGCGCACCGTGTCTCGCCGGTTGGCCCACCCAATTCCGACATCGACCTCGAGAATGGGCAACAATCGGTCATCTTCGTCCCGATTCGAGGCCTGTGTCTGGCTCACCGTGTTGAACTGCTCGAAGCTGGCATGGTATTCGCCACCCACCAGGTTCCCAAATACGCGTCCATAGACGAGCCAGCCACTACAGAGCGCCTTGCGCTCCGCCTCTGCTCCGAAGCGAATGCCGCCGCCGTCGAACGTAATGTCGCTGGCGACGAGCGTCGTGCCCGGCGTGATGGCCTGCACGGCATGAAAATCCTGCTCCAAATGTGCGTAACGCCCGCCAATCACGAAATCCACCGCCAATGCGCAGCGGCGGCAGGCCGCGATTCGCAAATCCACGTCGGCCAGTTGAAAACCAATGTCGTACTCCGCTAGAGCGGCAACGCTATTGCTCGATACGGCGGGTGTATTCGGCGCGACCACCAAGGACCGGATTGCATTGGGGGGCGCGACGCGCACGAGATCGTGCTCGTCGCTCTGGAAATAGGTGTAGGTCCCCCTCAGAGTTGCGCACGGCCCTGGCGACCACCCCACGCCGACGCGAAAGCCCGACGAGTCGTCGGGGTCGGCCTCTGCCACTTCGCCGGTGGGGTCCGCGCCGGGGCTGCCACTCTGCATCACCTGACCAAAGTCGATATCCACCCCGCCCGGCTCCAGTAGCAGGTATTCGCCGAACGCATGCAGCCGCGGATAGTTGTCCAAGAGACAGCAATACGACGACCCGCACTCCTCGCAGGCCTCATCGGCGAACTGGGAACCGTCGACGACCTCGCCCTGCGGTATTGCTTCAAGGGGAATCGACATCGACTCCGCGCGCGGCGGCTCCGGATCGGCGCCCATACCCACCCAGCCGTCTTCATCGGCCGAGAGGTCCGACACCCAGAGCGGATCGCCGTGGGGCGGCTCATCCTGGTAGAGCGCCGCTTCAACCTTCGCTCCGCGGTGTTGGTGCGAAACAGATTTAGTTCTGCGATCGCTTGGATCGGATTCTCGCTTGTAACCGTCCGGCCATGGTTCCGCGATGGCGTGATCGTTCACTGCCGTCGCGTTGTCTCGTGCCGATGTCTTTGCTTCGGCCGTCCGAGCGGACACCATGTCAGACGACTGGTCGATTTGATCACCCCTCGAGCGGTCGTTTTGACCATTCTCAATCTGATCGCTCGGCGCTGGTTCATCGTTCACGTCCAGTGCCTGCACGATCGGCGTTGCCTGGCCTTCGGCCGCTGCCAATGGGTGTACGGCGGCAATGACTAGAAAGGGCCAAGTGGCCACCGCGATGTAAATCGGTTGTTTGATTCGCTGTCGCATCTGAGATCCCATGTAGTCGCGGATGAAACGTCCTCCCCCCGTGATGGCCGATCCGGTGCTGCGCGCCGTCGTAAGTTGGCTAGGGCGCACAACCGGCTCATCCGGCAGTTCCAGAACGATCATCGGAGTCGACGCGACCGGAACTTGACCTGCATCCGGTGCAATCGGCGGAGTCGGCACGCTAGAAGGGCACGCGGATTCACCGCAATCGACTCAATCGACTCAGTTTGACTAGCAGTCCAAACTCGATTCCGGTGGATCTCCAGCCGTTCGGCGTCCATTCGCTCTTTTGCAACGCCCCACCGACTGTGTTAGCCTGCAACTTTGAAAGGACCATTCGCATGACCGCCCTTTGGACGACTTGCATGCTGCTGCAACTGGGCGCCGATCCAACCGAGGAGGCGCTGCGCCTCTACCAGGAACACACCTTCCGCTATACCGGCGGCCAGTACACCGACCACGAGTTCAAGTACCGTCTGCTCGCGCCCGAACCGCTCGATCAGGAAACAACCTGGCCCGTCGTCTTTTTTCTCCACGGCGCCGGTGAACGCGGCGACGACAATGCGAAACAGCTCATGTACCTGCCGAGCCAGTTGGCCAATGCGGAGCACCGCGCAAAATATCCGGCATTCGTCGTCGTGCCGCAGTGTCCGGCCGGTCAGTTCTGGGTGCGACTGCGCCCCACGAACGCCACGCCCGACGATCCCGACGAACCGCCGCACGCCATGCAAATAGCGATCGGCATCCTCGACCATGTTCTCGACGCGTACCCTGTCGACCGCCGTCGCATCTATCTGACCGGCCTCTCAATGGGCGGTTTCGGCAGTTGGGACCTCGCCAGCCGATACTCGGAGCGCTTCGCCGCCGTCGTCCCCATCTGCGGCGGCGGTCCCGAACCGAAGGCCGATCGCCTGATCAAGGTGCCAATTTGGGCCTTTCACGGCGCCGACGATAAGATCGTGCCCGTGGCCCGTTCGCGCGGCATGATCGAGGCCATCCGCAGTGCGGGCGGCGAGCCCAAGTACACGGAGCTCGAGGGCGTCGGCCACAATAGCTGGACACCTGCCTATGATCGCGCAAGCGGCCTGCTCGATTGGATGTTTTCGCAGGTCAATACAAGACCAGGGGACTGAAGTCCCTGGCAACAGTCATTCGCCATCCGCGCGGTGAAGCACCGCACCCGATATCGACATGCGTGTTCTTCGTGGGAAGGTGCAGTGCGACTGGCATCACGCTGCGGTCGAACGTACCATAGGCAAAGATCGCCTCATCCCGAGACTGTACTCAGGTGAAACATGACGAAAAACTACACCGCGACGACAGCGGCCTTCATTATCCTGCTCACCGCCGTGGCCAAGAATGCGCAAGCCGATGGCGCCGTCCCATTGCGTGAACACACAACGTGGGTCACCGCGCTGGCCTACTCGGTCGATGGCAAACTGCTGGCTACCGTCGGCGGGCAGACGTTGCTGTACCAACCGGGTGATGTGAAGCTCTGGGATCCGGCGACGGGGCAGCTCACTGCGTCGTTGGAACATCGCAAGGTGGAGTCAAAGGACGAGGATGCGAGCGATGGATTGACGGGCGTGACGGTCGAGATAACTGCCATTTTCGGCCACCAGGCCACCGTGTGGGGAGCGGCCTTCTCGCCTGATACTAAGTGGCTTGCCACGGCTGGATACGACCGCGTCGCCATTCTTTGGGACGTGGCGTCCGCGCAGCACAAGACCACGTTCATGAGCCACAAGAACTGGGTCACTAGCGTCGCGTTCTCTCCCGACGGAAACACACTCGCCACCGGAAGCGAGGATACCACGATCAAGCTTTGGGACGTTGCGGCTCCGGTAGAGCGCCCCGAATTCGGAAAAGAGAAGGCCACGTTATCCGGTCACACGGGTATGGTTCGCTCGCTCGCGTACTCGCCCGATGGCAAGACGCTGGCCAGCGCCAGCACCGACCGCACCGTGCGCTTGTGGGACGTGGCGGCCGGCACCGAGCAGGGCAAGCTCGAAGGGCACGCCGACGGCGTCTTGAGCGTCGCCTTTTCGCGCGACGGTACACGTCTGGCGACAACGTCGGCCGATCGCATGGTCAAGCTCTGGGACACGAGCACCTGGCAGCCTGCCGCCGAACTATCGGGCCACACCAACTGGGTCACGTGCGCTTCGTTCTCGCCCGACGGCAAGATGCTGGCAACCTCGAGCATGGATCGCACCGTACGGCTCTGGGACGTGCCGAGTGGCAAGTCGATTAGCACGATCGAGGGTCTCAAGAGCGCCGCGTGGTGTGTTCAGTTCGCGCCGGATGGCGCATCGCTGGCCGCCGGAAGCCAAAGCGATTCACTTGTGATCTGGGACCTCGTGCTCGCCGGCCGCGAGCGGTTCCCCAAGCCAGCGGAAGACGCCAAACCGGCCGAGGAAAAGCCAGCCGAGGAGAAACCGGCCGAGGAAGTGCCCGCCGACGCGAAACCGGCCGAATAGAAAACTGGCGCCGTAGGTTTCCATCATTCTCCATTCTGGACGGTGGCGCGGCCGAATCACACTTGATCAGCTATTGCAAGCCGCGTGCGAATGGCCGACAGTATGAGCAGTATCACTCCGCAAAATGCCGCTAGCGAGAATGGGGATACAACGAGCGAGAGCTGCCACTCGGAGCCCATGATCTCGTTCGGCGCGATGCGTCCCGATGCGGCCAAGAGCTTGTAGTAGTTGTAATTCATCTGCCAAAGAGCAAGCCACCAACCTGCGAAGACGACCAGCGCCAGCCCCTCGCAAACGTCGACGATCCATCGACCATGCGGCAACCGATTCCAACGCAGCGCCGCGACCATCGCGCTTCCGTACAGACCCATCAGCACGCCGGGAACGAGGATCGCCGACAGGTTGTATCGGAGCGGTTCACCGCCATGTACGAATACAAATTGCTCGCTGGACGCCTTTGCGCTCCACAGCGCCCATAGGGCCAGCATGCCAAGGGTAACTTGCGTAATCGTAATGCCAACAGCAATATGGGGTTGAGTACGTACATACAGTCGCGGCTCGCCAACTCCCATCGATTCTTCCTGCGGCTTTGTGCCAATTGCCGGGGCCAACTTTCTCCACATCGCTTGGAGATGTGTCGCTAGATCCCGTTGCTGCCTATTTTGGCGGGGGATTGAGCGAAATGTCACGCAGATTTCCGCGGCGGGATCTGCATGCCTTGGCGTCGTATCGGCCCAGACATTACACTTGGGCGGCTGAGAAAACACGCGGAAACCGCTTCTCTCGACCTGAGCCGGAGGATGTCCTGATGGATCGTACTAGCCTGTTCCGCGCGGCGAGCATAACGACCTGGGTACTTGCCGCCTGCCTAATCATCCACAACTGCCGCTCGACGATTCTCGCCGACGACGACCCAACTCAACTAAAACCGGCACAATCGCGGCTCGATCAGGTGCTCTTGGCCGACGAGCCCACGAACAATTCGTCCACCATCAACGCCGCAGAGCTCGCCCAATCTGTCACCATTTATCGCGACGCCTACGGCGTGCCGCACGTCGACGGACCGACCGACGAGAGCGTAGTATTCGGCTTCGCCTACGCGCAGGCGCAAGATTACTTCTGGCAGATCGAGGACACCTACATCCTTGCCTTGGGTCGATACAGCGAAATCTATGGCCAGAAGGGACTTAGCTCCGACCTCCTGAACCGCGCCTTCGAGGTGGTGCCCACCTCGAAAGCGGATTTTCCGAAGCTCGACCCGGAGCTGCAGTCGATTTGCACCGCATTCACCGCCGGGCTGAATTTCTACCTGGCTAAGAACCCGCAGACCAAGCCGCGATTGATTACGCACTTCGAGCCCTGGCACGTCCTGGCGTACGGTCGGCACCTGACGATCGAGATGGGCTACCGTTACACACGCCTCTCCTCGGGCTTTTTGCCGGGCTCGCACGGGGCGATCTACGCGCAGCGCGGCTCGAACGCCTGGGCCGTGTCGCCCAGCAAGACGAGCTCTGGCCATGCGATGCTGTTCATCAATCCGCACCAGCCATGGTACGGCTTCGGGCAGTTTTACGAAGGGCACTTGCGCAGCGGCGAAGGCTGGTCGATGACCGGCGGCACCTTCTTCGGTAACCCGCTGCCCAGCCTCGGGCACAATGAGCACTGTGGTTGGGCCTTCACGGTGAACGAGCCCGACATCGCCGACGCCTGGCTCGAGACGTTTGACGATCCGGCCAAACCGCTCGCCTATCGCTATGGCGACGGCTATCGGACTGCCACCGAATGGAAAGACAAGCTGGTGATGAAAACCGCCAAGGGTCCCGAGGAGCGGACCTACATCTTCCGCAAGACGCACCACGGCCCTGTGGTGGCCAAGCGGAGCGACACGGTCTTCGTCACCGCGCGGATCGCCAAGATGTATGACGCGCTGTTGATGCGGCAGATGCTCCGTCTCGTCCGCGCCCGCAATCTAAATGATTTCCGCGCCGCGATGGGAATGCTCAATTTCCAGTTCATGAACACCGTGTACGCGGATAAGCACGGCGACATCTATTACCTTTACAACGGCACGGTGCCTCGGCGCGACCCGAGCTTCGACTGGTCGCAGCCCGTCGACGGCGCGAACCCCAAGACCGAATGGAACGGCTATCACGACCTGGACGACCTGCCGCAGGTCGCGAACCCGCCCTCGGGCTTCGTGCAGAGCTGCAACTCGACCCCCTTCACCACAACCGACGACGGCAACCCGTCTCTCGGTGACTTTCCGCCCTACATGGTGGAGGACAAGTACGACGACAAACGGCGAGCCAAGATGTGCCGCCAGATCTTGCGCAAGATGCAGGACGTGACGTTCGACGACATGCAACAGGCCGCCTTCGACACCACCATGTACTGGCCGCTTACCGAGTTGCCGGGGTATGCGCGCGACCTTGCCGATCTCGAAAAGACCGATCCCTCGCTGGCCGCGGAGGTCTCACCCTATTTGCAACACCTGCTCGATTGGGACTGCCGCGGCTCGCTCGATTCGACCGCCACCACGCTGTGCCTGGCCTGGTACGAGGAACTGTACGGGTTCGGCTACCCGGCTGAGACGCTCAAGCCACAGTACCAGGGCAACGTGGCCGAGCAGCTCAAAGCGCTCGTGCGAGCCGCGAGCAAGCTGAAGGCCACCTTCGGCGATTGGAAGGTCCCGTGGGGCGAGGTCAACCGCATCCAGCGGCACGCCAATTGGGCCGATTTTGCCGACGTGCAGGACTTCCGCTTCGACGACAAGCTGCCGAGCCTGCCCTGTGCCGGTATTCACAGCCCACTCGGCGTGGTGTTCGTCACCTTCTACACGCCGACGATTCAGTTGCCCTTGGTCCGCGCCGTGAAGAAACACTACGGCGTCGTGGGAGCCACCTACATGGGCGTGATCGAATTCGGCGACAAGATCCGCGCCGCCACGCTGTCCCAATTCGGCCAAAGCGGCGATCCCGCCTCCCCCCACTTCATGGACCAGGCCAAGCTGCTCTCGGAGCGCAAGCTCAAGCGCTCGCTCTTCTACTGGGAGGACGTGGTGGCCGGGGCAAAGCAGGTGTATCATCCGGGTGAGGAAGTCCGCGCGGCGACTGCCAGCGTCGGCGGACCATCGCCGCGCTAGCCGAGCGGCCGTGCGCCGATGTCAGAACGGTGTGCGACTCAGCGCTTGATACAGGGTCGAATTTAATCGACGACAGTACTGGAGGCTGCGGTTTACTTCGGCATCGACGATGAAAAGCCAAAGCGTATTAGTGATTCTGGATCAGATTCGCCAGCTCTCCGATAGCGCACAGCGAGAACTATTTGGCGAACTGCATTCGCTCATCAAGAGGAATGGTCCTCGACTGACCCATCGGCTCAGCGAATTGCGTGGGCTCGGAAAGGAAATCTGGGCGGGAACTGACGCGCAATAATACGGCCGGCGGGAGCGGCAGTCGTGGCGTGGCTAGACGCACTCCGCGACGAAATTGTCGCGGTCCACACGGCACCATTCATCTACCGGTCAACGAATGCCGCCACGTTCGACGCACGCTGCTCAATGGCTGCGCACAGCGGCACCGCAACTCAGTTGGCCTATTCCACAACTCTTCTGATCTCAAGCAATTCCGGGGCCTCGCCCCCAGCTCAGCACGTGGTATGATATTTGCTCCTTGACGTGCGTTTTTTCGCGCAGGCGAAACGGTACCTGGCGGTAACAGCGGCGGCACTTGATGGTCGGCGGCCCAACGCAATTGTCTCCCCAGTCAGTGAGCGTGCAACTGATCGACTCGTCGACCGGCGCGCTAATGCAGACGTGGGAGTTCGACGGCCAGGATCGGATCACCGTGGGCCGCGCCGGCGAACAGGACATCCGCGTCGGCGACCAGTACGTATCGCGCCTGCACGCCGAATTGCAATGCGGCCCCGACGGTTGGATCCTGATCGCCCAAGGGCGCAACGGCGTGCATATCGACGGCCAGCGGATCGATCGTGCGCGGCTGGCGGACCGCACGGTGTTTCGGCTGGGGCCGAACGGCCCGGCGCTCTGTTTTCGCTACGGCCAGGCCGTGGACGCATTGGCCACGATCGCGGAGGAACTAGCGCCGCAGATCGAATTCCGCATCGACCAGGCGAAATGCGCGAGCGAAGTCGCCGAGATTATCGACGGGGGCTACTTCCGCGACTTGGAAACGCTTGCCGCTCAATTGCGCGAACAACGCTCTGAGGACTCGCGACGTGGCTAAGATCGTTTCCACCCATTCCTTTCGCGGCGGAACCGGCAAGTCGAACACGACGGCCAATCTGGCCGTCATGATCGCCCGCGCCGGGCACCGCGTGGGCATCGTCGATACCGACATTCAGTCGCCCGGCATCCATCTCATTTTCCGGCTCAACGAACGCGAGGTCACGCGGTCGCTTAACGACTATCTCTGGGGCCGCTGTCGCGTGGAGGAGGCCGCCTACGATGTGACCGACTCCGCGATTGGCGCACTCAGCGGAGTTGGCAAGCGTCCCCAGCTTTACCTGATTCCTTCCAGCTTGAACACCGGCGAGATCGCGCGGATTTTGCGCGAGGGCTACGACGTCGGTAAGCTCAACGACGGTTTCCGCGAGCTCGTTCGCCGATTGGAGCTGGATTATCTCTTCATTGACACGCACCCCGGCGTGAACGAGGAAACGCTCTTGTCGATTGCCGTCTCGGACGTCCTGATACTCATTCTGCGGCCAGACCATCAGGACTTTCAGGGAACATCGGTCACGGTGGAGCTAGCGCGCCGGCTCCAAGTTCCGCAAATGTACCTCGTGTTGAACAAGATCCCGCCGACCATGGACCGCCGATCTCTGCGCGAACAAGTGGAATCGGCCTATGGCGCACAGGTCGTGGGCATGCTCCCGTTGAACGCCGAAATGGCCAGCCTCGGCAGCCACAACCTGTTCTGCAATCGACATCCTGACCATCCCTTTTCCCAGGAGCTCATGTGCGTGGCCGAGCGCATCATCGCCTGATGCCTCCGCGCCGTAACCTGGGCATCGGCGGCCCTGGCGCCAACGAAGCATTCGCGTCAGCCGTCGGGCAAAGGTAAGCAATCCAACGTGACCAACCAACGCACCAATAATGATCTCGATCTGCTCCTCGGGCGGATCACCTCCGCGGCGTCCCCCTTTCGAGAGACACTCCAACAAATCCACCAGAAGTACGCGCCCCGGGGCGAAGGCCGTGTGGCCGATTATATCCCTGAGCTCGCCAAGGCCAGTCCCGATTGGTTCGGCATCGCGGTGGCGACCACGAGCGGCCAATCGTTCGAAGTGGGCGACAGTCGCCAGCTCTTCACGATCCAGTCGATCTCCAAGCCGTTCGTCTATGGCCTCGCACTGGAAGATCATGGACGTGAAGAAGTATTGAAACGAGTGGGGGTTGAGCCCACGGGCGAGGCGTTTAACGCCATCGTGCTGGACGAGAAATCGAACCGCCCCTTCAATCCCATGGTCAACGCCGGCGCGATCGTCGCCGCGGACCTCATCGGCGGCAAGGATTTCGCCGAACGCATCGGCCGCATGCTCAGCATGTTTGCCGCACACACCGGACGCGACATGTACGTGGACAATTCCGTGTTCCTCTCGGAGCGTGCCACGGGCCATCGCAACCGAGCGATCGGCCACCTGATGCTGAACTTCCGCATGGTGAGCGAACGCATTGAAGATTCGCTGGAGCTGTACTTTCAACAGTGCGCCGTGCTGGTGCATGCCCACGACCTGGCGATGATGGGCGCCACGCTGGCCAACCGCGGTGTCAATCCCCTCACCGGCCGCCGCGCCCTGCAAGCCGAGTACGTCAAGGACGTGCTGAGCATCATGCTCTCCTGCGGCATGTACGATTACGCCGGCGAATGGGCTTACCGAGTGGGCGTTCCCGCCAAGAGCGGCGTCGGCGGCGGCATCGTCGCCGTCATCCCCGGGCGGGCCGGCATTGGCATCTTCTCGCCTCCCCTGGATGCCAAGGGCAACAGCCTGCGCGGCGTCAAAGTCTGCCAGGAACTCTCCGAGCGCTTCGGCCTCCACGCCTTCGAATGCGCCTTTGACGGGCAATCGCTGGCCGAGCAGATCGGCACATAGCCCCTAAATCCTCGTCGTCCAACAGGACTGCACACACAGCCTTGGCGCCGTCGCTTATCGCAAAGCAAACTCCATTCTTTTGCCGAGCAAGTCGGCCACTTTCGCCATCGTGTTCAGCGTGATCGACGTATTATCTGGATCGAGCAGGCGATCAACCGCCGTGCGACTGGTTTTCAATCGCTTGGCGATATCAGCCTTGCTCAGATTTCGTTCGTTCATCGCCTTCTCAAGCTCGTGGGCAATCTTGAACTTGATCGCCGCGGCCCGGCACTCCTCCAAGATCCCGTCCGCCGAGAGAAAATCCTCGAATTTGGAGCCCCGATGCTTTCGCTTCATGCGGCTAACCTACCTTAACTGATTCATCCGTTTCAGCGCCAACTCAAGGTCTTGCTTGCGAGTTTTTTGGGTCTTCTTGATCAATGCGTGTAGCAGCACCATCGTGCGACCTTCCACGCAGAAAATCACCCTGGCGATTCGATCTCCCAAGCGCGACCTGACTTCCCACAAGCCGTAGCCCAGCTCAGACACCAGCGGCTTGCCGATTGGCCAGCAATATTGGACCTTAAGCACATCATCGCCAATGACCTTCCGCGCGCTTTTGGCAAGCGACAATAGCCACTCCCGAACCGGTTCGTTGCCTTGATCCGTCCTGAAGAATACGGCATCGAGCTTTCATTGAATATGACTCATAGTGTACCAAAATTTGTGCGCGACGGCAACCCACAGGTCGGGTTAGCCCAAGTTAGAGGGTTTGCTACCATTTTCGATTTTTTTCGACAGGAAATCGAGCGCAAGTGCTTTGGTGATGGAGCGACGGGCGGCGAATCGCGATGTAGTGAAGACCTAATGGCTTG
>Ga0187892_10004231_pt1 | contig 24437 bp, 20 predicted proteins | sample MA1701073metaG_FD_139345 | JGI IMG/M metagenome (GOLD analysis project Ga0187892, IMG submission 139345) | Bio-ooze microbial communities from a basaltic lava cave in the Kipuka Kanohina Cave System on the Island of Hawaii, USA - MA170107-3 metaG ... | reverse complement strand
GATTTCGCGGCCGCTCTTGCCGTGGCCAGCGAGACGGCCAGAATCGCGTTGGCGCCCAGCCGCGATTTGTTTTCCGTTCCATCGAGGTCGATCATAACGCGGTCGATATCTTCCTGATCGGTGGCGTCCAGCCCGATGACGGCCTCAGCGATTTCGCGGTTGATGCCTTCCACGGCCTTGAGCACGCCCTTGCCGCCATAGCGGGCGAGATCGCCGTCGCGTAGCTCTACGGCCTCATGCTCCCCGGTGGAAGCTCCGGACGGCACGGCCGCCTCGCCGTAGCTTTCGTCCTCCAGGACCACCGTGGCTTCGACCGTAGGGTTCCCTCGCGAATCCAAAACTTCGCGGCCTTCAACGTGGACGATGGTGGTTGACAAGATGGCTCTCCTAATCCTCGCTGCCCAGCAAAAGGGCACTATAGGTTGTTACCCGTTAGGGTCAAGAGTGGCTTCATCAGCGGCCAATCTGGCAATTGGCGTGCGGAAGAATCCTAAATATCAAGGGCGCGCGACTTGCCCCAAGGATTGTCGTCGGGTAGTCTAGCGATTGAGTTACGCGATCCTGAGCGCGAATTCCCCTCTACGGCGCCCCGCCGGCGGAAAAGGGCCAGGAAGTCAGGGAGACATTCCATGCAAACGCAATGGTTGCGGACCCTTCAGGGTGCGGCGGGCGAATGTCGGCGGGTCGAGTGTGGAGGATCTCGTGACATCCTACGGCAGTCCGTCGGGTATTGCACTGGACCTGGCTGGGGGAAAGGTGTGCTGGGTCGATGGCGGGAATCACAAGATTCAACGGGCAAACGTGGACGGCACCGAGGTCGAAAGTATTATCGCGAACCGGATTACGCGTCTGGATGGCATCGCCTTGGATCCACGGCGCCAAAAGCTGTACTGGACGGAACAATTCGTTCGACCGGATAGTGCCCCGGGCATTTGCCGGGCCAATCCGGACGGTTCGAACATCGAGCACCGGATGACCACCTCGGCCTCCGGATTCGGCATTGCTTTGGACTTCGAGTGACGGAAAGATGTACTGGGCTGGGGAGGCATCCATCGGGCCAATTTGGACGGTTCCGACGTCGAAACGCTCCTTAGCAAAGTCAGTCTTCCCCTATGCGATTGCGCTCGCGTTGCCGGTTCCGTACGGCGACATGGATGAGAACGGATTCATCGACGAAGGCGACGTCGAGTGCGTCGTGGCCGATTTCGCCAACGCCGCGAACTGTCCCAAGGGCGACATCTCCCCTGCGGCGGCGATGATGAACGCGATGTGGGCGATATCTGTTGATCCTGGATCTTTTTGGCCACTATGGCGGTCGCCCCCCCACGAAGAAAGCCCTGGAAGGCGAAGTGCAGAAGAAGGCCCCACTCGCGTCTGGACCAGAAGTCGCTTCACTGGAAATTAGTTAGACCTACTGGAAACGAGTTTTCCAAAAATGCACGAGTAGTAGCACTTTCCCGTTTACCCGCTCGCGTGAGCCGCCGGATTCGACTAAAGTCGTATTGACATACAAAGGTGGTCCTGGGCGCGGCGCCGCCGTTTGCAGCGCCAAAGACGCTCGCCGGGCCGATGGGGAGCATCATACCATGCAAGCGAACAGGGGGTTTCAAGCATTTGGTTGTTTGTGCATTGGTTTGGTCACGGTCCAGCGCGCGGCCGCGGGGATAACGGTCTCGCTTGTACCGGTCGGGGGCACGTCGATTGCCGGCGGCGAGGAAGTCACTTTGGAAATCTATGTCCAAAGTGACGTCGATCAGCTCCTCATCGGCGGACAGGTTGACCTTCCGTGTGTGATCGACAACGGCACGGGTATTTTGGATGACACTCAGATGTTCGTGGGCACGCCCAGCCTGGGCGGCGTACCCTGGTTGTGTCCGGGAGGCATTGCCGCCGCCAACCAGATCAGTTGCTATGCAGCACAGTCGCGGCCGATCGGCGCTGCGGCCTGCCCGCTCCTTCCCGCGGGTGAAACTCGCTATTTGGTGAGCATCACCTACGCGGTTTCCGCTTGCGTGGAAGGGAACTTTGACATCGGCTTCGAGACAATGTCGTCACCCCCTCAAGACAACGACATTACGAAGTTCCGCGATCAAGACCACGTTCTCGTTCCCGTTGTCGGCGCCAACGGCACGACCTTAGCGCCTGGGTCGGAAGGAAGGGGGAGCTGTTGCGATGATCTCTCCTGCCTGGCCGACGACACGTATGCATCCTGCTGTGCGCAAACGCACCCGGGCGCTCAGTTCTATTTAGGCAAGAGCTGCGGCGACCCGGAACCTTGCCGGGGACCCTGTTGTCTTTCCGATGGTAGCTGCGCTGACCTCGACGGTGTGGAGTGCGCGAACCAAGGTGGCACCTCGTTGTCCGACGCCACTGCGTGCTCGGCCACGGAAGCCTGCTGCCTTGGTGGGGGAGCCTGTGCCATGCTCGATCCCGCCTGCTGTTTGACTGGCGGCGGTACGCCGTTAGGGGCCGGCTCTTCCTGTGATGTCCCCATGGCCTGCTGTAATCCCTCGCCGCCTCGGCAGATCTTCTGGACGGAAGTCGGCGTGTCGCCCGGCCGCGTCGTCAGCGCCGGCCTGGACGGCAGTAGTCCGGACAATGTGGCCGTGGATTCCTACATGCGGGGCGTGGCCGTCGACGTCGTGGAGCAAAAGGTCTATTGGTGTGCGGGTACCCGCATTCGCCGCGCCAACCTCGATGGCAGCGGCGCCGAAGACCTGCTGAACCCCGGATCGGGAAGCCCTCGACATCTGGCCCTCGACGGGCCGAACCGAAAGATCTACTGGACCGATGGGGCGACGATGAAAGTGCGGCGGGCAAATCTAGATGGAACAGAAACCGAGGACCTCGTCGTGGGACTAGGTCTGCCCGCCGGCATCGCCCTGAACGCGACCGGCGGCAAGATGTACTGGGCCGACTTTGTCACGGCCAAAATCCAAAGCGCGGCCCTGGACGGCACGGGCGTGCAGGACCTGATCACTGGCCGACTGGGGCGGCTGGAAGGCCTTGTGCTAGACGCATCGGGCGGAAAGCTCTACTGGACCGAAGGCCTCACGCAGGACGCCGGGCCAGGCGTCTACCGGGCGAATCTCGATGGGTCCGGAATTGAATCGCTGGTGACCCCCGCGGCCTCGGCTTTCGGGATTGGCTTAGACGTAAGCGCCGGCAAGATGTACTGGGCGTCGGGAGCAATCCAGCGCGCCAATCTCGACGGCTCGGAAGTGGAGACGCTCGTCAGCCAGGTCAACCAACCCCACGGGATTGCCCTGGCCTTGCCGGTTCGTTACGGCGATCTCGATGAGAACGGGTTCATCGATGTAGGCGACGTGCTGTGCGTACTGGCCGGCTTCGCCAACCCGGGCGCTTGTCTCAATGGCGATATTTCACCTTGCGGCGGCGATGGCGAGCGCGACGTGGGCGATGTCCTGCTGATCCTCGACTTGTACCGCTACTAACGGGAGGCACCGGTTAGGAGTTTAGACGGCCGAAGTCTTTGCCTGCGCGGCGATGAGGAGAATCCCCGCCAGCACCATCCCCACCCCGAGCTTCTGAAGCGACGTGAGGCTTTCGCTCAGAGCGGGGTGGAGGTGGGCAACGACGGCAATCAGGGCGTAGCCGCCGCCGACCATCACCGGATAGGCCACGCTGATCTTTAGAGCCGAGCTTTGCAGGGCATACATGTAAAACAAAGCGTTAAGCCCGAAGCAGGCCAGGCCGATCACCAAAGTGCCGCTGCTGAGCACGGTGGTCAACGCCGCCCAAGGGCCGTCTTTGAGGATTCCGCCGGCCGACTGGACGGTCTTCATTCCGACTTTCATGAGCAGATTGGCGACGGCATTGAGCACCAGCGCCACGGCCAGAGCAAGTACGTATTTCACGGATGATCTCTCCAGTCCAATTCCGATTCAGTGCGACTCGGTCTTTGCAAAGGGTAGCCGATCTTCTGCGCCGGTCCGTAACGGGGAAAGACGGGCTAACCGAAATGCATGCTATACGTGATCGGAGCTTGGTGATAGAATCGGGCTATGATCCGAATCTGTTTTTCGATTGCACCGGGTGTTGGCCTGCTTCTGATCGGTCACGCCGCGGTTGCCTCGCCGGTTCACACACCGCTTCTTCGGATGCGGCAAGGAACCGAGCCGGATCGTCTAACCGTTGCGGCGGGACAGTCGGTTGAGTTCGAACTTGTCCGGCCAGCCGGTCCGGATTGGTCGGCGGCCAATGTGGGTCAGTTCATCGTTCGTGGGGCCGGCAAGCAACAGCATCTTGCTTCAAAGATCGCATCGGGCCGGTCGACCATGGCGCACACATTCGCGGAATCCGGAACGTACCTGATCGCCCTTTCGGTCGGGCCGCCCGAGGGAAAGGGCCGCAGCGATGCCTGGCAGCAAGTTACGTCCTGCGCGAAGCTCGTTGTCCGGGTTTTCGATGAAAGCCAACCGCCCATCGAGAGACTCTCTCCGAAAGCCGACCCGGGGATCACCGCGAAGGTGGGCCAGCGGTTTGAGATCGTTCCATTGATATCACCCGCTTCAATCAAGAGCGGTTACGATCTGCCCGTTCGTGCCTTTTTCGATTTCGAAAAGTTTATTGATTCGCCCGTGACGGCCGTCCGGCCCGATGGATCGGTCGAAACGAGAACGACCGATTCGCAGGGATCGACGCATTTTCACATCGATCAGCCCGGACGATGGATGATTCGCCTCGAAAAAGAGCTGGAAGGCATGCTTCGCATGGCCGAGCTGGTTTTCGACGTATCTCCGGCCGAGCCAGAACAGGGAGAGCGGCCGTGACGTCTGCGAAGGCAAGTAACAAAAAGGCAAGAGGTTCCCTAACCCCCTCGCTTCCTTCGCCCCTTTGTCCCCGCGTCCCATTCTTATTCTTCGTGACTCTTGTTGGTTCAGTCATGTTTCGACCCGTCACGGCGGCGGAATGGACCGAGCTTGGCCCGGCGCCGATTATCAACGGAGTGTACACGGGCCGCCTCTCTGCCGTCGCTGCGAGTCCCTCGAACGCCGGTCGACTCTTCGTGGCCGGAGCCTCGGGCGGGGTCTGGCGGACCACGGATGGCGGATTGTCCTGGACGCCGCTGACAGATGCACTGCCCACCTGCGCCATGGGCGCTTTGGCGCTTGACCCGGCCAACGAGAACGTCGTGTACGCCGGCTCGGGTGAGGCCAATTACGCCAACCATAGTCTGTACGGATTGGGTCTGTACAAATCGGTGAACGGAGGAGATACATGGCAAGTATTGGCCGCGGATACCTTTGCCGGCCGGACCTTTGCCCGCATCGTGGTTTCCCACGCCGATTCATCCGTCCTGTACGCGGCCGTCGGGTACGCCGGCGGATTCCCAGCCCGCAGCGCCGCCAAGGGCCATCCCCTGCGCGACGGGCCGGTGGGCGTGTTCCGTTCAGTGAATTCCGGCGTGAGCTGGACGCAACTGACCAACGGCCTGCCGTCAGTCGCGGCAACCGATTTAGTGATGGATCCCAGTGAGGCGACCATCTTGTACGCGGCCATCGGGGACATCTTCGGCCATCCATCCAACGGGGTATACAAATCGACCGATGGCGGGAACAGTTGGACGCTGCTGGGCGGCGGGCTTCCCAGCGGCAGGGGCCGTATTTCGCTGGCCATTGCTCCTTCGCTGCCCGACCGGCTGTATGCCTTGGTTACCCTCCCGGCTACGTCCACCGGCGGCGGAGCCTCCACCGACAATCTCTATCGTAGCGACAACGGCGGCGCGACTTGGACGCCGACGAATCCCGGATCGTTTCAGGCCACGTATGGTTGGTATCTTAGTATCGTTTTGGTCGAACCGGCCGATCCGGATACCTTCTATGCCGGCGGCCTGACGATGTTACGCGGGACGGCCGGCGGGGCGACCTACACGGATATCACACCGCCGCATGTGGACATGCACGCCTTGGCCTTTGATGCCAATGGCGTGTTGCTTTGTGGCGGCGACGGTGGTGTCCACCGCAGCTTGGATCAAGGGGACTCTTGGGTTGATCTCAACGACGGCTTGGGCGTGATTCAGTTTTATCCCGGCATTTCCCTGCACCCAACCAATCCGGATTTCGTGGTCGGCGGAACACAGGACAACGGAACCAATCGCCGCGACGGGACGGGGCTGGGCTGGACGCACATCTTCGGCGGCGACGGCGGATACACGGCGCTGCATCCGGCCACGCCCGATACCTTTTTCGTGGAGTCCCAGGGAACGGGCAATCTTTTTCGCACGATGGATGGAGGAGACAGTTTCTCCTACGCTGGATCAGGAATCGTAGGATCGGACCGAAACTGCTTTCTGCCGCCGGTGACCTACCGGGCCAACAACGCCAGCACGTTGCTGTACGCGACACATCGGATTTACCGCAGCACCAATAATGGGACGAACTGGTCGCCCATCAGCGGCGATTTGACCGCCGGACCGCCTTCGGCGGTCCGCGCCCTGGTCATTGCTCCCTCCAACGTACAAACCGTCTACGCGGGAACCAACGATGGACGGGTTTCGGTCAGCACGGACGGCGGAAGCAACTGGTCGGTAAAACTGACCAATGTCCCGGGCTGGGTGCGGGTCAAGCGGGAGATCGCGGTTGATCCCCAGAACGATAGCGTTGCATACTTGGCTGTCGCTCAGTTTGGCGTCGATCAGCTTCGGCGGACAGTCGACCGCGGTGAAACATGGTTGGCTCTGGATGGGGACCTTCCGGATGTGCCCGTCAACACGGTGGCCGTCCACCGTGTAGGATCCGCCGGCACGCTTTTTGCCGGAACGGATACCGGGATCTATACGTCCTGCGATGACAGCCAACGGTGGCGGAAGATGGGAACCAACCTGCCCAATGTCCCCGTGATGGACCTCGTGGTCAACGCTGGCTTGAATCAACTGGTCGCCGCCACGCTCGGCCGCGGGGCATGGTCGATTCCCCTCCCGCCGGACGGAGACAGTGATAGCAATAGCCTCCTGGATATGTTCGATTTTCTCGCCATGCAACTTTGCTTTAGCGGTTCGGTCGGCCAGCCGGGCTTCCAGTCGCCCGGCGCAACCTGCTTGAACGAATTCGACCTAGATTTCGATGGCGACGTCGATTTGGCAGATGCCACTTGCCTCACCGCCCGGCTCGAGGGACCATAGGCTTATCCTCCCCCCTGAGCTTTTTACTACTCACACCGGTACACTTTAAGGGTGGTTGAAACTTCGTGAGTTTCTCCGAAATTCAGTGGGCTGCGATCCTCCCGAAGAAAGTGAGATACCCATGGCAACGAGTCGGATCATCGTGATTGGGGCGTCCGCGGGTGGATTGGAGGCCATTCTGACGATCGTTCGCAAGCTCCCGCGTGACCTTCCCGCCTCGATTTTCATCGTTCTGCATAGTTCATCCAGCGGAACGACGTTCTTCACCCAGCTTGTTCAGCGCGCGTGCCCCTTCGTGGTTTACACTCCGGCCGATGGAGAGCCGATCAACGACGGTCACATTTACTTACCCCGGGCTGACCACCATCTCACGTTGAGGCCGGGTGTGATTCGCGTGACCCTCGGTCCTAAAGTAAACGGGTTTCGACCGGCGATTGATCCTCTCTTTCGCACAGCGGCCCGGTCGTACGGTCCGCGCGCCGTGGGCGTCATCTTGTCGGGTCTGATGGACGATGGAACGCTTGGGCTGTTGATGATCAAACGTCAGGGAGGCGTGGCCATTGTGCAAGACCCCGCTGACGCCATGTTTCCCGATATGCCCGAAAACGCCATCGCCAACGTAACCGCCGACCACGTGGTGCCCGCCGCGAAAATCGCCGACGTATTGCAATATGTCGTTTCGCAACGAATTCACGAGGAAGCAGAGGCCATGTTGGCAAAAGACGTTCCAACAGATGTGGCCGTCTCAGGCGGCAAAGGCCTGGAAGATAAGATCTTCGCCGGCCCGCCTTCCGGCCTAACGTGCCCCCATTGCGGTGGATCGCTTTGGGAACTCAAGGAGGGTAAGATCACCTCTTTTCGCTGCCACACCGGCCACGGGTTTACCACCGCCGCCTTGATGGAGGAGCAACTCCACTCCCTCGATGGGGCGCTGTGGAGCGCCCTTCGTGCCCTCGAGGAGAGCGCGGAGATGCGTCGGCGACTCGCCCATCGGGCTGAAGTACGAAGCCAACAAGACTTGGCGTCGGCCTATACTAGGGAGGCGGCTGAGTTCGAAACTCGGGCCGATTTGCTGCGCGAAGTTATTCTCACCCGACCCGCACATCACCCGCGGCCGGACCAATTCGAGCACGGCCCGAAGAACACGAAAGGGCGTATGCCAAAACGCGCCCAGCGCGCCGCACCGGAAAGCACGAAACGGGTTCAACCGCGCACGGTCAAACCACGACGCGCGAGATGACCGTGCGCGATCATGCGCCATGTCCGAGCCGCGGGCTTGAAGCCCGCGCGATGTTCCCCCATGCGCGCAGACTGTTGCGCACGGTCATTGGGTCCATATACATAGCAGCGGCTTGCCTTACCCTTTGATCACGCCAATGGGTTTGAGGCGGGCCACTTTGCGGCTGATGCCCGCGGTGTGCAGAACGTCGACGACGTTGATGACGTCTTTATAGGCGTCGGGTTGCTCTTCCTCCAGGCCGGTGCGGCCTCGGGCGCGGGCGATCACGCCGCGGGCGAGCAGCTCCTTGGCGATCGAGCGGCCTTTGCTGGCACGAATGGCCGCGCCGCGCGACAGCCTTCGTCCTGCGCCATGACATGAGCTGCCGAAGGTGTGCTCCATCGAGCCCGGTTGCCCAATGAGCACGTAGCTGAATCGGCCCATGTCGCCGGGCACGAGCACCGGCTGGCCCAGCGGCCGATAGCGGTCGGCCAGCTCTGCATGGCCCGGCGGAAAGGCACGCGTCGCCCCTTTGCGATGCACGCAAAGCTCGCGTTCTTGGCCGTCGACTTCGTAAGGTTCCATCTTGGCGATGTTGTGGGCAACGTCGTACACCAGGTGCATGCCCATGCGCTCGGCCGGCTTCTCGAACACGTCGGCGAAAACCTCACGGGCCAAATGGGTCATTACCTGCCGGTTGCACCAGGCGAAGTTCGCGGCCGCCCGCATGGCGCCAAGATACCGCTGGCCTTCGGACGAATGCACCGGAGCACAGACGAGCTGCTTGTCGGGCAACTCGATGCCGTATTTCCGCGGGACGTCGCGGAGGTCCTTCAAGCTGTCTTCGCACACCTGATAGCCTAGCCCGCGCGAGCCGGAATGGATCATCACCGTGATGGTGCCCTTTTCAAGTCCGAGTGCCTTGGCGGCCTTTTCGTCATCCACGTGATCCACAAACTGCACTTCGAGAAAGTGGTTTCCGCTGCCCAAGGTCCCGCACTGATCGACGCCGCGGTCGTAGGCCGTGTCAGAAACCAGATCCGGCCGGGCCTTGGGGATGCAGCCGTGAGCTTCCGTGGCTTCGAGGTCGGAATCCCAGCCGAAGCCCCGGCTGACGACGAATCGTGAGCCTTGTTCCATCAGCGCGGCCAGTTCTTTTCTGGCGAACTTGACCACGCCGCCCTTACCCACGCCGCAGGGAATGGTCTCAAACAGCCGGTCCACGAGCTGTTTGAGCCGCGGCTGCACGTCGTCAACGGTCAGGGTGCTTCGCAGCAGCCGAACGCCACAGTTGATGTCGTAGCCCACTCCGCCCGGACTGATCACACCGCCCTGCTCGGGGTCGGTGGCGGCGACCCCGCCGATGCAAAAGCCGTAGCCCCAGTGAATGTCGGGCATGGCCAGCGAGTACTTCACGATGCCGGGCAGTGTGGCGACGTTGGCCACCTGCTCGGGCGACTTGTCCTCCTTGATAGCAGCCACCAGCGCTTCGTCGGCGTAGATCAACCCGTCGACGCGCATTCCCGCCTTATAGCTCCTGGGGATGCGCCAACGGGTCTCATCCACTCGCTCCAACGGCCCGGTGTATTTTTCGCTCATGGTCAGTGTCGATTCGGAACCGCGGGCTTTAACCAGCGCGGCCTCATCCCTTATTGGAAGATCCGCGCGGGCTAAAGCCCGCGGCTCGCCTTAAATATCCACGATCACGGTGGCCTCGTAGCCGCCGGGAATCGGACGGATGGCCAACTCATGGTACGTTACCGCCTTCACCTCGCGATAGTATACGCTTTTTTCCGAATCCACGCTGCGCGTGCGGTAGACGACAGCGAGGCGTCCGTCGTCGAATACCGGCGTCTCCAGCGTCGAGGCCTTTCGGTGATCGCGCTCGAAGAGCAGCAAGATGCCGGCCAGATAGTCGCGGAGCAGCTCCGTGGCGTCCGAGCCGGTCTGTTCAAACCGAGCCGACTCTTCTTCGCCGGTCTCGGCCAACTCTCCGATCACGGCGTACAACCCTCGCGTGGCCGGCTCGATCAGCCCGGGCAACGTAGCCGCCCGAACGCGAATACCCGCGTCGGCCGTATGGTCGAAGATCTCAAACGACGGCTCCACGACCGCTACCCCCCTTTTCGATTCGCCGATTGCGTGGTCAAAACTCACGGAATGAAGAAGCCGACTTGAACGTCGCCGAAGTCCCGCAAGTCCGCATCCCCATCTGCGTCGAAATCGAACGCCTCGCAGCCACGTAGACCACGGTTACGCCGTCATTTGCACCGACCATGGTGCTCAGAGAGCAGAGGAAACCGACAACACTTGCAATGTTCCATCGCATGGCGCTGCCTTTCAAAAGCACGAAGGGAGATGAGCTTCCCACCGACGAACCCGCGTCGACGAGAGGTTCGAATATAAGACTTCGTCAAGGGAGAGTCAACATAGGGAATATAGGGAATAAAAGATGCCCCGCCTAGCCCGCAGGGGGCGCTGTCGACGGCCGCGCTTTTGCAAGCGGCCGGCGCCACTTTTCTGCGCATTGGCTTCTCCGCTCCCGCTAAAGAATCGCGCATGCATTACTTACACGATTGTTCCTACGGACGGCCCTATTTGCTGGGCTTTCGCGAATCGATTCGTTTATGTTATTTCTGCGCGACGCCTAAAAGGCTGTGGATCAGATCGTGTTAAACGCCTTGTACCTCCCCGTCATGTATGCACTGGCCGCGTTGTTCTTTGGCCTGTTCCTTTGGGGGCCCACAAACCCCTTTTGGGCCTCCATCTTGGCATGATCGTCTATGTGCCCGTTCAAGTGGTCGACGCCATCGTGGAACCGGCGAACCTGGGCCGGGAATCCTGTTCAAGATTGCCATCTTGTGGGCACTCGGCTGCGCGCTTTCAGCAGGATCGAATCATCGCCGGCTCCTCCGATCCGGCGGCTGATCAACTCATCCTCGTGCTCCGTGTACCCTCCTGCCGATAACTAACCGAGCCAGAGGTCAGGCAGCGAGAGGAAACGCAAACATCCTCTTGCCTAATGCCTTTTGCCTCTTGCCTCAGAAAACCACATGCGACTCGGTGTTTTCGATCATGGATGGTGGAAGCCGGCCTGTACCGAAGCCGGCCACGAGGTCATCGAACTGCCGGTTGCGCACGCAAGCGGCAACGCCTACGCCGCCGATTTGAGCGCTCGACGGCAGGCGGGGGCCCAGGTGCTCGACGCCCTACGGAGCCGCGGCCCGGATTTTCTTCTCGACAACGGCGGCACCGGGCTGAGCTTTCTTACCGGCCAGCGCGGCGAGGACAACGTCGACCTCTTGCATGAGCGGTTGCGGGTCCCGCTCTGGTCGCACTTCATCGACCCAATCGTCACTTCGCTGCAGGGCCTCCAATGGCCGATCGTCTGGCAATGTCTGCAAAGCACGTTGTGGGTCAAAGCCCTCTGGGACCGCGCCCAGGCCGTCGAGCTGCAACGCTTCGGCGTACCCAACGTCGTACACTTGCCTATAGCCGCTCCGGTCCACCTGTACAACACCGATCCCGCAAACGGGCGAACGTCACAGCCGGTGGTGTCCTTCATTGGCGGACAAAACACGAACTTCTTCTTGGCCAACGCCAACGTGCCGACGCCAAGCTTGGTGCCCGGGGCGCTGACCCATGCCATTCAAACGGACTTACGCCAGGTGAGCTTCTACGACGCCTATCACGACCTGTACGGTTTCGGCCGCCCGATCACACCGCGGGACGATATGAACACGCGGATTACGAAAACCGCCGCGTACTTCAACGCCAAGCTGTATTACAACGCGGCCCTCTGTCTGCGGCAGCGGGATCGGTTCGTCATTTTTTTAAAGCGTAAGCTCGGCGACGTGTTCCGGCTGATCGGCCCGCGCTGGGACGCGACCTATGGGCTTGCCTGCGAGCCGCCTTTGCCGACCCACGAGGCCTACCTGAATCACTTCCGCGAGATGGCCATCAACCTGAACCTTGTCAACGGCAACGCCGAAACAGGCCTCAACATGAGGCACTTCGAAATCACCGCCGCCGGCGGGTTCATGCTCTGCTATGACCAGCCTGAGCTTGAATCCTGCTTCATGCCCGGCAAGGAATGCGCCGTGTTTCGTTCGGAAGAAGAGCTACTCGAGAAGATCCAATACTATCTCGCCCGGCCCGACGAGCGGGCCGCCATCGCCCAAGCCGGGCAGAAACGGACGCTTTCCGAGCATCTTTACAGCCACCGGCTACGAACCCTGCTGGCGATGTTGCAGAAACCGTCGCCCCCCATGCCCGTGGAGTATTCGAAAGGCAGCTTGAAAGATGATCTGCCCGGCCTCGTCCCCGTTCCCGACGTGATTCTGGACTGTGGCGCCAACGTCGGCCAGATGGCCGCGGCCTTTCGGGCCATGTATCCGAAGGCCACGATCTACGGCTTCGAGCCGGTCTCGTCGGTCTTTGAGGAACTCCAACGGCGATGCCGGGAGCTCAACGTCTATGCGGTCAAGAAGGCCGTCAGCGACCGCGACGGCCGATCCACTATTCACTTGACCACGGGACCGGAGGCGCACTCACTGCTTCATTTTCAGGAAGGCAACCCCTGCGAAGAGTGGACGCGCGTGGTAGGCCGCGAAGAGGTCGAAGTGTGCACGCTCGACCGATGGTGTCAGGATTCTGGCATACATCCTTCGCGCGTGGACATCCTCAAACTGGATCTGCAGGGCGCTGAGCTGAAAGCCTTGTACGGGGCGCGGCGGCTCCTGCAGACGGTGAAGGCGGTTTACGTGGAGGTGTCGTTTGTGCCGATCTATAGGGATTGCCCGCTGGCGGCGGATATCGAGGCCTTCATGAAGGAATGCGGCTTTCGCCGAAATGCCATGTATCCATCTGACCACCCCCACCTCTGGGGCGACGCGCTGTTTGTAAGAGACAGGCAAGAGGGATCAGGCAAGAGGCAAGAGTAAATACGTGAACCACAACCACTCCGCAATCCGCAATCCGCAATCCGCAGTTTACCGCGTATGATCCGCCGGCCCTTACGCATCGCCACCACCGAACAACTGGAACGCTCCGTCCGCGACGCCGGGTTTGACGTGTACTTACTGCCTCCCATTCCAACCCTGGATTTCAATCGCCCGTTGCAACAACGCCTGGCCGACGGTCCGATCTACCGCGCCTTTCTGGAAAAACACGACATCGAACTTGTCCTGGACTTCAACACCGGCGCCTTGACCTTCGTCCCCGCCGGCCCGCAGCCGGGCCAGGTGGCCGTCACCAGCGCTGCCCTGGGTATACCGCACGTGTCGTGCTATCTGGACCCGGTCACCTCCACCATGGCCCAGGTCGATTGGGCCGACCATTGGCACATCCTGGAAAGCGCCCAGTGGATCAAATGGATCTGGGAAACCGCCCACGCCGACGAGCTGATCAAGCTGGGCGTGCCCAATGTCATTGCCTTGCCCATGGCCGCGGCCGACGATGACTTCGACACCTCGCCGCCGCCCGAACCGGATGCAGGGCCGGTGGTGGCCTTCATGGGGCATCCGGCCTCGAGTTGGTTTCGTTCCGATCGGCCGGTCCGACCGGATTTTCTGCTGCCGGGACTGACGGCCGCCGCCGTCCACGCCGATCTGCCGGAGTTGGCGTTTTACAAAATCTACTTCGACCTCTACCGGTTCGCCGAGCCGCCCGCCCCGGGCGATGATCCGCAAACGCGTGCTCGCAAGTCGCGGGTGTACTTCGACCAGAAGTTCGTTTACAATGCCTACCTGGCCGTCAAACAACGCGACCGCTTCGCCCGGTTTTTGAAACAGTCGTTGGGCGACGCCTTCGAGTTGGTCGGCGATCATTGGGACACGGCCTATGGCTTGGCGCACACACCCCGCATTTGGGACATGAAGGCGCTGCACGAGCGCATGCGTCGCGTCCCTATCTGCCTGAACCTCATGAAAGGCTGCCTGGAAAGCGGCCTGAACATCCGCCATTTTGAGATCACGTCCCATGGGGGCTTTATGCTGACCTGCTCTTCAGTCGAATTGGCAAGCTGCTTTCGAATCGGTGAGGAATGCGACGTGTTCCACCACGAAGCCGAGCTGCTGGAGAAAATCGACTATTACCTGGAACACCCGGCCAGGCGGCGCGAGATCGCCGCGGCCGGCCAACGGCGGACCCTATCCGAGCACCTCTATAGCCATCGGATCACCCGGCTGGTCGAAATCCTCGCCTCCGCCGGCGCCCTGCCTCACAAGCCCAGCACCTTAAGTCCAGCATCCCTTGGTGCGCCCTTGGTTTCGACGTTTTGAAGTCTCCACGTTTCGACGTTGTGGGCTGGCATTGTCCTAGAGTTTTCGCTATCCTGCCCCGCCAGTCGGGGTTTGAGAGTACGTCCAGAGGCCGGTACGGGACGTGCATGAAGCGATAACCACCCGGCGAGAGGCTTTCGGGACACAATGACCGACGCATTCATTGCCAAACAAGATGGCACGATCATGGGCCATCCTAAAGGGCTGTTCGTGCTCTTCTTCACGGAGATGTGGGAGCGGTTCTGCTTTTACAGCATGAGAGCCTACATTGTCCTGTACATGACCAAGGCGCTTCTGTTCACCGAGAAGACGTCCAACGGAATCTACGGGGCATACTTGGGCATCGGGTATGCGTCCACCTTCTTCGGGGGAATGCTCGCGGATCGGCTCCTGGGGCAACGCCGGGCGATTTTCCTCGGCGGCACTTTGATGGCCATCGCTCAGTTTGCTCTCGGCGCCCATGCCTTGCTCGTTCCGGTCCCAGCGCCCGGAGCGGAGCCGAAGGCGGAAGCGCTTTTCTTCGGCCTCAACATGCTCTTCTTCTTGGCCCTTGGGCTTTTTGACGCCGGCCAGGGCTTCTTCAAGCCGAACATCTCCACCATTGTGGGAAGCCTCTACGAAAGAGGCGATCCGCGGCGAGACGGCGCGTTTACGATCTTTTATATGGGAATCAATATCGGCGCGGCATTGGCCGGGATATCCGGTCAGGTTTCCCAGAAGTATGGCTGGCACTGGGGCTTCTTCCTAGCCGGAGGCGGGATGATCCTCGCCCAGGTCATTTTCTACGCCTGGCGGGAGGCCTTGCTGGGCAAGGGTCTACCCCCGCGCTCGGAGGTCGGCAAGTCCGGGGGTGCAAGGCCATCGGTGTTGCTTCTCGTCATCGGGATTGTTTTGTTCATTCCCGTTGCGGGTTACGCCTTGGCCCATCCGACGTACGTTCAAAACATTGCCTCGTTGTTTATGATCCCGGTTCTTGCCTATCTAATCTGGATTGCTCTGAGCAGCACGCGGGAAGAACGCGACCGGATGATCGTCATCATTGTCCTGTGCTCTTTCTGCACGATGTTCTGGGCTTTCTTTGAATTGGCCGGCAGCGCCATCAATCTTTTTGCCGACCAACGCGTCGACCTGACCGTCCCAATCTTCGGTGAATTGACTTCATCGCTGGTTACGGCGTCGACCAATGCCGTAATGATAGTTTTGCTGGGAATCCCTTTTGCCAGGCTCTGGGTCTGGCTCGACAAGAGGCGCATGGAGCCTTCGTCGCCGCTGAAGTTTGCCCTCGGGCTGGCTCAGCTTGGAGCGGGCTTCTACGCCTTGTATCTCGGCGCGATACAGGCTGGCATCACCGGAAAGTGCAACATCATGTACCTCATCCTTGGGTTCTTCCTGCATACGACCGGTGAGCTGTGCCTGTCCCCGGTCGGGCTATCGACGATCACGAAGCTCTCGCCCGCGAAGTACGTCGGAATGTTCATGGGGGTATGGTTTTTGTTCACCGCCATGGGCTACGTCGTGGGTGGTTGGGTTGGCGGCCTGACGGAGGACAAAGGATACGCCGAAGTATTCCGACTGATCACCTGGATCGCCATCGGCGCAGGGGTATTCTTGGGTCTACTTTCGCCGCTGCTCAAACGGATGATGCACGGAGTCAAGTAGCGGACCGCGGTCGAATGCAAACGCCGATTATCGCATTATCTGTTTCCGCTCGTGTCATCGTCGAGTTTCCGAAGCGCGGCAGTGCCGCGCATGATTGCCCCGGCGGGATAAGTCACGGCTGTAGTTCCACGTGGATTTCGTAGAAATCCTCTTCACCCAGGTCATTTCCGAGCACGTTGTCCAGGCCGGAATCAAAGCTGCCGTTGCGAAGCGTAATGGAGACGCCGCCCCAGGTGCCGATCCCGGGTCCGCCCCAGTAGGAGCTGGACGGTGACATACTATCGAGCTCGGGGCACCCCGGGGCCGTGAACGTCACCGTGTACTCCGGGCTTGAATGGTCCCGGTCCGGTATCAGAACACTGATTTCATCCAGAATCGGAATGAAAGAATAGGAACCTTCTACGGTCACGTCCCACTCGACGCCGCCTGAGTACGTTAGCGTCGAGCAATCGAAACCGCCAGCCGAAACGTCGGTGCCCGACTCCGAATAGGTCAGGTGCGCCTGACCCCGGAGATTGCCGCTGATACGGGTCGTTAATACGTCACCCACGAAGATCTGGGACTCTTCGGCGTCCAGGACCATGAGTGAGAACGTGCTGGTGAACTGCTCGTCCCGCCGCCTGGATGAACCGTCGCCGGGCTCAAAGTTCGTAGCCTCCACCAACCGTTCCGTGCCGCTGATCTCGCTGAAAGGTACTCCTTCCCCGGTACCACCATCGCCGTTGCCGGAGGAGTCGATGGGGGGCGTTTCGCCGGGCCCTGCCTCCATCGCGTTCGTCCCATCCGGCCCGGCCGGGCATCCGCCCAACAACAAGCTTGCCGCAAGAAACAAAAGCGGCGCCACGGCACATGGAACGGAACGCAAAAAAATAGCCCTCATCTCATGATTCCGCAGCCGTATAGACATCGCGGTCCCCGCCTCCAAGCGGCCGTCATCTCTTCAGGCCGTTTTCTTTCTTGTTCCCTGTTTCTGAGCCTTCGACATTCCACGTAATGGAACTTAGCGGGTATGTTGTCGCAGTTGAAGTAGACATACGCCGGAAAGAACTCCGCGATTGTTGACTTTCGTTCCTTTAGTATCGCTACCAGTCGAAATACGAGCCGAAGGCGACCCTCAAATGCATCCCACCACCTCTTGGCCGTTGCGTCCACTTGATCGTATGCCAGCTGGCCTTTCACTAGCAACCCCCATAGGCTGAGTAGGAACAGGGCGAGGGCCAACACCGGCCAGAGTGAGAGCCGCCAGCCACATCACGGCGGCGAAAAGCCGCCCGTTGCGGCGCCCCAGCGCGAAGACCGAAAACGCACCAGCAAGCAGCACGCCCAACTGAATGGCTGGTCCGATGCGTCAACAACAAGTGCGGCCATCGCCGATAAGTCTGGCCGGGAATCCACGGAATCCAAAAGGGGAGTAGGCGAATAGAGCCGTCATGAAGCCAGCGAGAGAGGCGATGAAATACGGCTGACCCGATCGATAGCGTGCGAATCGACGGCCATCGACGGCATACGTTGCCGGATCATTCGGATCGAAAAAGCGTCCGCATTCCGGACAAGGATTTTTGTCGAGACCATCAAGGCTGTAGCGACAGGCCAGGCATTGGCGTCCGACATTAGAAGATCCTCCTGGTGGGTTTGAAACAGTCATCGAAAGTACCAGACCTGCGGCATTCATGCCGCGCGCGATTTTGCGCCAGTCCCGGCGCCGATTCGCGCACGGCCATATAGCTCATCGACTACTCGAAGTCCAGGGGAAATGGCGCACGGTCACCGGATTGGGCGAGCGCTGGAGCGGCCGGGAATCGTCCGTCGGCAAGCATGTCCGCCAGGTCTTGGGCCACACGTTCGGAAAACCGAATGGCCCCCTCCCGGTTGAGATGGACGAAGTCGTAGAAAACTTCGTCCGGCTCGCAACCGGGGCACCACTCTGAATCGTATTTCAACAGAGGAATGCGCAACCGTTGGCAGAAGCCGCGCAACTTGGCATGAAAAAGGGCGTTGGTGTCCCCGAAAGGCGTCCCGGCGATACGCTCCAACCACGCTGGATGATCAGGACAATCCACCAGCACGACCTTCGCCCCGAGCCGCAAGAGCGCTTGCACGTCGGTTTCAAAAATGCGCCAGCGGACGCCGTTTAGGTCAGATGGAGCATACCATTCTCGTTCGAGCAAACGGCTTTGCCGTTCGATCGAGCGCTCCGAGTGAGCGACGTGCCGATTGTCAGGCGGCCCCATGAACCCCTGCTCGGCCACCTCGGCGGTCGATGTCTCCCAGAGGCCCGCCAGCCTCTGCCACAGTCGTCGCTCCGGGGTAAAGATGGCCAAACCGGCCTGAACGGGTGAAACCAGGCGTAGGCGATCGACCCACCCTATCGACCACAAAAGCTCGTCGTTTTCAAGGTACGTAGGGCTCCGGTCATTGACGCTCCAGGTCGAAACGCTGAGCAACAGAATCGGCGCCGGGGCAAGACGATCCGAAAACTCGCGGAAGGCCGCTACAACGGGCGTGCTTCCGCAATTGTTGGCCGCGATATTGATCACCTCCTTTGCCGGCAGGCCAAGCCGTTCGGCCAGAATCAGGGGATGAATTTGCCAGGCTGCTCGCGAATCCCCCGCGATGATCAGGCGGGGCCGGACGTGCTCGGTCAGGGCCGACACTCGCTGCCGAATCTGTTCCCTCGCGACGGGGTGCGGGAACACGCTGCGGATCACGAGAAGATGAAGGGCCACAATCAGCCCCGCGGCAATCAAGGCCCCGCGAGGGAGGGCATGCCATACAGGGCTTTTGCGAGAAGGACTTCCCTGGGTGGCATGCCCTAGCATCAGGGCCCCGTGCCGGGAGCCATGCCCAAGCGCAGCGCGGGCATGTCGGGCGTGAAAACACCGGTTGAAAACCGGTGCCACATCATACCCCCGCACGCTCTCAGAACTGGAAGTAGATAAACGGCTTATGGACCCGACCTCCAAACAAGACAAAACCATAGAAAAGGCACGCGTAGCCGACTCCCCGCATCCAGGAGGGCGTCCGCAGTAGGACCATCAAATCAGCTTTCCGGTATTGCGCTAGCTCCAAAGCAAAGAGGGGAAACGTATACGCCGCCAACATCACCAGGTCCGATGCTTGCACTACCGAAGTTGCCCGAATCGGTGACCAGGCTGAGAAGATCGCCCAAAAGAAGGTCATTGCCTGAGAGACGGACCCCGCTCGGAAGATGAGCCAGCCGGCGCAAATAAAGTGGAAGAAGATTAGGCCCGCTGCGATTCGGCCCGGCGCACTGGATGCGAAGCGGTCAATCGCTCGCTGTGGACCGAACCACCCTGCGGCGGCCCGGTATCCAATCAGCAACGCGCCCTGATAAACGCCCCACAAGACGAACGTCCAGGCGGCTCCATGCCAAAGCCCTCCCAGGACCATGGTGACCATCAGATGAAGATACGTACGGCCGGGGCCTTTTCGATTCCCACCGAGTGGAACGTACAGGTAGTCTCGAAGCCAGGTGGAGAGGCTGATATGCCACCGTCGCCAGAACTCGCTGGGGTTCGTCGCGAAATAAGGCAGGTCGAAGTTCAGATCGAACTCGAAGCCCATCGTCTTGGCGCAGCCTCGAGCGATGTCGGAGTATCCCGAAAAGTCACAATAGACTTGGACCGCAAATGCATAGACGGCCACCAGAACAACGCCGCCGGCCGGAGTTTCGGAGGCCGTAAAGACGCGATCGACGAGAGGAGACAGGTTGTCGGCAATGACCACCTTCTTGAAAAGCCCCCAGAAGATCAGATGGGCGCCCTCGTAGGTTTGTTCGAGATTCAAACGCCGTGGCCGCATGACTTGGGGAAGCAAATCGGCGGCCCGCACGATCGGACCGGCCACGAGCTGTGGGAAGAAGGCGACGAACAGCGCAAAATCAACCGGGTTTCGCGCCGCCCGCAACGTGCCGCGATACACATCAATCGTGTAGCTCATGGATTGAAACGTGTAAAAGGAGATGCCCACGGGAAGGATCACACGAAGTGTCGACATGTGCACGGAAAACCCCAGGGCGGTCAGAGCCGCGGACGCGCTTTCCTCGAAGAAATCGAAATACTTAAAAAAGCCGAGCACACCGAGGTTGGCCGCGATGGAGATCGCGAGGATCACCCGCCGCGCGCGAGGCGAGTGGTGATAGGGCCGGGTACTTGGCTCGAAATCGTTTCCGCGAAATCGCCGCCGGTCGATGGCCAGCGCGGCGCCATAATCCAGGAACGTAGTCAGGAAAACCAGGCCCAGAAACCGCCAGTCCCACCATCCGTAAAAGAGGTAGCTGGCCGCGAGCAGCATCACATTTTGAATGACCCGCCGGCGCATCGTCGAGATGTAAAGCACGTAGACGATAACGAAGAAGACGGCAAAAACGAAGCTGTTGAAGACCATACGCCTCGACGCGACGCCGGTTTACGGCCGGGACTTGCGCGTTTCTCGGCAGGCCACCTGGTGAACTTGCGTTAAAGGATTGGTAAGAGTACGTGCTTTCGAGCGTCCCGCGTCAGGGAGGCCGAGTGACCGGTTGATGAGCGTTTCGGGGTTCCCGGCTCTGCGGCTGCGGGACGCACTGCCCGCACTTGCCGGTGAACATAACTTCCCTTCCGCACTGGGGACACTTCATCACGTCCAGGAAGGACATCGACTCGCCGCAACGGACGCAGGCTGCGCGCAGCTCGGTCGGCCGCATTTCCTTGCGGCAAAGGCCGCACCTGAGCGTACCCGACACATTTCGGGTGACTTCCCAATACCCGATTTTTTTTCCACAACCCAGGCAAGCGAATCCGCACTGATCAGCCGAAATACCGACTCCACATTTCTTGCATCGCGACAGTTCGTCCGATCCCCTTCGTTGTACTCCGCAGCCGCGACAGGCCAAAACGATGTCCGCCGCAGTCCCCGTCCTTTTGCATTCCGTGCAAGTGATCGACGCAGGTGATCGCGGGAGCGACGCCTTTTTCGGAACGCCCGCCTGGCAACCGATCAAAACAACCAAGAGCAAGCACGCGATTGTCTTCATTTATCCCTTCACGCCAGGAACGCTTCTTTGAAGCGGTCGGCTCCCCAATTAGGGTCCTAACTACCTACATCGGCAATACCGCGTTGAAGTGTAAGTGTAACTTCACGCACGCGTTATTACACAGGCGTTGCATCGCACATAAACCGTGATTCAGCCGCATGGCTGCGGGAACTTCTCGCGATTCCCAATCGTCTAAACCCTTTGGTGCGGGGTCGGTTCGCCGTCGGTGGAACGCTTGCTGCTTGACGCCGGGTGATCGGGCGCCGATACTCTTTTATGGAGTTATAGGCTCATTGAGGACGGTGATTGATCCCGTCCGGGGAGGTTCTAACGTGGACGCAAAACGACAGAAGATCATGTTAGGCGTTCTGGGCGCTTTGATTTTGGGAGCGGGCAGCTACTACTTCGTGTTTCGTGACGGGGAAACGAAGCAGGCGGCCCAAGCTTCGGGAACAAAGGAACGAGTCAAGAGGGAGATGGTCGTTGCACCTGATGCGAAGAAGCCGAAAGCAGAACGAGTGATCACTCGGGAATCCGAAGAGGAAGAGGGCCCAACCGCGAAAAAGGAGCGCGAGGTCGCCGAAGATGATGAAGAAGAGATGATTAAGAGGGAGCGCGAGAACTTCGACAAGAAGAAAGTCAAGTCGAAGAAGAGACCGCCGGCCGCCTAACAATCATCCCCTTCTTAGTACGGGGATTCAACACGCGCCCATCCAAGCGATGGGCGCTTTTTTTCGCGCCTCCTCAGCAGAATTCGTGGGTGAGTTTGGGCTCGGGTAATCGTCCGAGAGCGTGATAAAGAGCGGTTTCCGCCACTTTGAGTTCGCGGAAGCCGTAGGCTTTTCTGAGGGTCAGTTTGATCTTGTAATTGAGCACTTCCACGATCCCCGCGGAAAACTCCTTCTTGGCCTCAAACCAATTCAGAACCAACCGACGATGGCGCCGAATGCTTCGTGCCACGCGCTTGATCGGTTCGAGTCGGCTTCGCATGGCCCGCTTCAACCAGCCCTCCAGGTAACGGCCCGCCCAATGGACGGAGGCATACTCCCATACACCCTGGAAGCTCTCCTTCAGCAGATACGCCCGAACGCTTTTGAGGTCGTAACGCAACAAGTCCTTCAGCTTGGTCCATTGCGGGTCGGTCAGATTCTCTTTGTTCTTCAGGAAGCACCAGCGGCTGTGTTTCAGAACCGGCTCGAACCCCTCTCGGGCAAGATGCTTGGCCTCCGCGGCACGCACCTCGTCCACCGCCTTGTTGAGTCGCGCCACGATGTGATAACGATCCAAAATGTGCAGGGCTTGCGAAGCCTTCTTGGCAATCACCTCCAGGTAGGGACCCCACATGTCGCTACAAACATACTGAAGGGCGGCCGACCGCCGCAGGCCCATCATCTTAAAGAAACGCAGAAGGGTCTTGGCCGTCCGATCCCGTCCGATCCACAGCAGGCGACGGCACGAGGCGTCGATCTGATAGACCACCGTCAGGTAGCGATGCCCTTTCTGGAATTGAACTTCATCGACGCCGATGGCCGTGACTCCGTCCAGGCTCCGGTGACGCAAACCGTACTCCACGACCCAGGCCACGCTGCGATACACGCTTTCCCAACTGGTCCGGAAGATCTCAGAGACCTCACGCCAACTCAACCGCCGGGCCCATCGCGCCAAGAACACCGCGTAGGCCCGCGTCAAATGGTGTTTGCCATCCGCCCACGGCGTCATCTCCACCGTCACCCCGCAACGCCGACAATCCACCCGACGCATCGAGTAGACCGGATTCACGCTGATCGCACACAACGGCACGAAGGCGAACCACCGTTGGCCCAGATGGTCGTACGTCGGGCCTCGCCGTCCGCAGCCGGAACAATAAGCCCGCGAACGCTTCCGCGGACGAACCTCCACTTCGATCGTCTCCTGCGCGAATCGAACCTTCTGGTAGACAAACCCCTTGATCGGGTGAACACGATTGAGGACAGTCTTCATTTGCATCGCTCGAGACCTCCGGGGTTCTGCAATCAAAACCAATCTACCGGACCTCGAGCGATGCCTCAGCTGCCAACCCTTGTCACCCTGCTCCCCGTTCTCAGGTTGATCACCCTTGTCCACCTTGGGGACCCTCGGACTATTCTCTTGGCGCTGGGCGAAACAGAGCCAGGCTCTGCGGGGACGCAACCCGGCAAGGGATAGCCCAGCCGACGGTGCGCCGAAGGCGCCCGGCCCCGTTTTCCATCCCGGAGAACGGGGCGTCTTGTTTCACCCTTCGGACACCGGAGCCATGCCTCAAAAAATCCTGGGGTCTGGGGCGAAGCCCCAGCATCTTTCCACCCACAAATTCTGCTGAAGAACCGATAAAAGGAACAGCTGTTGCCTTCAGTGCAAGCATGGAGATCGTCGCGCGTATGATCTGGCGCACTCAGGTCGTGTACCAAATGCACTACTGAACCTACGGCAATGAAAGCGTTCATAAGAGAATCGGCATTGCCTTCCTTAAGACCAAAAGCAAGTTCGTCTATGGCTTCTGCCCATAGGTCCTTCGCATGGGTTAACCCGTCGGCTTCATTGCCACAAAGGAATGGCACATATCCATACTCAGGACCGCCTGGCGTGTAGAAATGCCTGCAATTGCGCGTGCATGGGTCGAGGCGGTCTTCTAGGATACTTCCGACCCGTAGCCAATCAATCGCCGTGCCTTTGGCTTTTTCTAATTTTAGAAAGTCGTAGCACTCCTCATAGAATGCTGCACCCGCGCCATTCTCATTAATAACCCTCTGCGCCGGCAAAGTACAGTAGAACTGTCTATCGGTAGTATAGATAGCTGCATGTCGCGCAAGAAGTCTTGAAGGCGGTCCGCCTTCTCAGCAGATGCGCGTGCCAATCTATGATGAACGCTTAGTTCATGTCCCACGAGCGGGGACGGACAAGCCCCCACCACAATTATCCAGAAGAACCGACCGGTGTGAAGTCGTAAGCAGCGCATTCGGGTAGCGCTTCCAACTTTCTGTAAACAGTCGATGGCGTGACTCCGGTTTCACACTTCTACGCTGTTGCCCTCAGCGGTGCAACCTCGCCGCGTAGCCCATTCAGTTTTTCCAGATCGGCCGG
>Ga0187892_10004229_pt1 | contig 24450 bp, 27 predicted proteins | sample MA1701073metaG_FD_139345 | JGI IMG/M metagenome (GOLD analysis project Ga0187892, IMG submission 139345) | Bio-ooze microbial communities from a basaltic lava cave in the Kipuka Kanohina Cave System on the Island of Hawaii, USA - MA170107-3 metaG ... | reverse complement strand
CTACCAGCTTCGGCTCCGTCCGCAGGTTGAGTCCGACATTGAAGAGACGGCCCTCTGGTACGAAGAACGACGGACGGGCCTCGGTGGAGCTTTTGTTCATGAAGTCCGCCAAGGCATCAATTCCCTGAAATCCAATCCGCTTCTTTATCCCGTTCGACATCGCCGTTATCCTGTCCGCTGGATGTTTCCCAAGCGGTTCCCGTACCGAATCGTTTTCGTTGTGAAAGAGGAAATTGTGACGATCCTCTGCGTGACTCATGCCAAGCGCCGTAAACCTGTTTGGAAAGATCGGCTGCCCGAACCTTCCGAATAGCGCCTCCTCACTGCTTTGGACGAATCTCACTGACGTCGTTGCCCAGCTTCAGATAAAACCGTTTCCGATCATGGGCTGATAGAACCCGGTGGACCGTGTAGAAGTCTCCTTCATCGGTGAACTTCACCGGCTCCAGCTTTTTCGCATCGTCACTCTCGCCGATGTAGACGACGGGCCGCTCCTGAGACTTCGCCAACTGGATGTAGGTGAAGATCCGGTCATCGACAACCCGGGTGATCGAAAACTTTCGGTCCTCGATCTCATAGTTCGAGTTCAATGAGAACAGAAGTTTCTGCCGAATCTCTTTGGCCTTTTGTTCCTGGTTTGCCTGGCACTGCGTTTCCGCCGCCTCGACGCGCTCTTTGGCCAACCGCTGGGCTTCACTTCTGACTTTCTGGTTGAAGAACTGCAGATTGCTGCTTTGGACTAAAACGAGCTGGTCGGCATAGTCGCTGGGCTCAGAAGAGACACTGAACACGAACAGCTTTTCGTTCTCGGTAAAGATGCTGACCGAGGTGGTCTTGTTGGGAGCCAAGGGTGTGACGATCCCGATGGTGCCATTTGACTCTGCGTGGAACGACTTTGGGTCGGTCACGACAAAATCAGCGACCTTCAATCCCTCGGGAAGCCGGAAGGTGGTACCCACTCCCACAGCGGCCATGACGCGGTACACCTTGTCCTGGTTCTCGCCGTCGAAGTCGCATTTCAAGGTGCGTGGTTCGGCGGCCCAACCCGGCAGAGAGAAAGAGAGGAAAAGCAAAGAGGTGATTCGTTTCATGGTTCCTCCGGTTTAGTGGCGGCGAACTGGCTTTGACGGTACTCCATGACAATCAATCCGTGCGGGTTACGCTGGGATCGCTTGACCGGCTTGATCAGCAGAACGGCTAGCCAGCGGCCCTGGTCGAGGATGTCATCCGTTTGAGCCAGAGCTTTGGATAGAAAGTAGACTTGAACCCGCACGAGCGGTTGGGTGTCGGTGATGACGAGGCTCTCAATCTCAGCCATCCCTTGAGCGTTGCGAACCAACAGGTCTGATCGCTTAGGGAGGTTGATGGCTTGCTTCAGCTGAGTGAGGGCTTCTGGCGATGCCCACTTGGCCAGTGACTCCAGCTTGGTTTTCACCGTGAACCGGTTAAAGGTGAAAGCCTCATGAATGAGGTCTTCACAAAACTTGCGAACCTCTACCGGCAAGCGAGTTTCATTGGCCGCGTCCACTACGGTGTAGTCGATCGGTACGACATCACCGGTCATCTGATTCATTGCGATGGGAACAATGTGTTCTGCCCGGCTGTCCAGGATCTTGACGACCAACGCCCCAGTCAACCCCAGCGAGACCAATAGCAAGACCAACACCATCAGCTTCAAGTAGCCGTTCACAAAGGCCAGGTTGCCGCTGCTGCGAATGAAATCATCAGTGGCGTGTGACATCGGTCTCGACTCCTACGATCTGTTTCCCAAAGCGGCGCGAGCCGTGTTGCTCAATCCGCCGGCAACCGACCGGCCCGTGGTGACCACGGCTCCAGCTGCGGCTCGGCTGGCTGTGGCGGTTGCACCTAACATCGCCCGGCCTGGAATCAGGCTGGCTCCAATGCCTGCGAGTCCCAGTGTGATCGATCCGGCGCCCGAACCTGAGGCACCGCCAACCAGCGTGTTCACAACTCGGTTCGTGGAGAAAATGACACCAACGGAGAGAATCGGCCCCAGCAGTTGCGCCAAGATCTGAGTGCCCGAAGGAAGGCCGGACATCGTAGTCGTAAGGCCAATCCCCAGGAGCTTCGCAGCCACCACCAAGCCAGCGCCATAGAGGGGCATGAGCATGAAGTAGGAAAGCACGGTCCCAAACCAAGTGAGGCTTAGGCTGCGGAAGTCCCGGTCGAAGGCTAGGGCGAAGAAGACAGGCCCGAGGACAAGATTCATCGCCAGGATAGTGAGAGAGCCAGCGATGTTGATCAGAACCAATCCATAGCAGAGAAAGACCACGAGCATCCCGACCAGGTTAAGAACGTTGCCGATTGTGAAGGTGTAGAGCGCCCCCAGAATGGCGTCGGTCAATCCTTGGGCGTTCGTGGCTGCCTGGCCGGTAGAGGAGATCTCCCCGAGACTGGCGTTCATGCCTTCCAACAGCTGATCCAGGCTCGGGTAGAAAAAGTTTGCAATTGCGGTTACGCCAGCAAAGAGCTTGTCTGCCGCCTGCGGCCAGATAGTGAAGAGCGCTGCTACGAAGAGGTACTTGACTAGCAGCTTGGGTAACTCGCTGTGTTCACCGGTGGCGACGCGCAGCCCCTCTTGAAGGAATCCCTTGAAAAGCACGAAGCCCCACAAAACGGCCCCGAGAGCGGCGTAGGTCAGCACGAAGTCTGGCATCGGCCCGTCGCCTCGAAGGGCCTTCCAGATCTGATCCAGAATGGTAGCGATCGAGAGTTCACTCATGTGCCTCTCCAATTCGGCGAACGATGAAAGAGACGCGCTGCCCCAGCGTGTCGCCTGAAATTTTGAGTGCTTCGCTTGGCGTCAAAGGAGGAAAGCAGAAATAGAGCGACGTGATTCCCCAGAGCCTCTCGGCCCGTTGTTTGAGTTGTGGGTACTTCTGAATGAAAGTGGTGCGGTCATAACGCCGGAACTTGACGACGTCTGGTTTTGGAGACTTGAGAAGTTCAACACGGATGTTCTCCAGACTGGGCAACGCCAGCAGAACTTCCTCTCCAAGAATCTCGAGGTGGCAGCCCACGGTAGGAGTTCCGAACGAGTTCGCCCGTTGCTGGAGGACTTCGTAGTCCCCCCAGCGGCCATCCAGCAGCAAGTCCACTCGGGGACAAGTGGATCCAGACGCTGCGACTCGCTTCACTATTGCCGGCTTCCCGTCGAGTTCAAGATGCAGCTCTCGGCCCAGCCGAAGGTGAGGCAGCTTGATGCCACCCCAAGCATTCTCCGCTCCGGCACGGAGGTTAGCCGGCAAGACGGGTACCGGCGGCAGAGACTTGCCTGCCTTCGTCTCAATCCACCGGACAGTCTTAACATTAGGGATCGTCGTCCAGGAGGGATCGATGAAGACCAGGAAGTTGCGAGAGACGTGTTGGAAGGCACTGTGGTCTATTCCATCCAGGTGGATCTGATAACAGAAGCCCTCGTCCTGGCAGAAGGCCGTCTGCGAAAGGACCGGCGCTATTAGGAACAAATTGAACCACACGAGCCCGAAATGTTGAGAACGGAGCGGGTTTCGAAACTTCATTGCTGTCTCCTTCACTGGTTGCGCGTCAACTGCAAGAGCTGCTCGAGGTTTTTTGAATCGCCCTTTTGGCTCTCAATCTCCAACTGCTTCATACGCATGATCAGATTCCTCGCCTCCTGCTGTTGCGTCAGCAGCCGTTGCTGGACAACCTTGGTCTCAGCCTGGATGCTGGCAATCTCGATCAAAATGGCATTGAGCAGAGCGACCTGCTGAGTCAGAGCGACTTCGTTCCCTGGCGAGTCTTCGCCCATCACCAAGCCGGCGTTTCTCGACTTGAATCGCTCCAGGGCGTCATGGTGAGCGGCGTCCTGAGCCTGGAGCATCATCAGGTGGGCTTCTTCCTTCTTCAGGTGGTCCACCTGCTGGTCGGAAAGAGTGACGAGTCTGTCTACATAGTCCTTGTACTCAGCGGACCAAGTGTAAAGAGGACCGAGCTTGAGGGCGGCCACCTGGGTGTCATAGGCGACTGGGTCGAAGGTTTTCCAGATGCCGATCACGTGATCGTAAAGGTGGCCCCAGTTGGCCGGAGTGAAGTCTTTCCAATCGGATGGGGAAAGACGGCGGTAGACGCGCTTGAAGTTGACGAAGTACTTGTTAAACTCCTTCTTGTAGTAATCAAACTCGCCCTGATACTTCTGGAACTCTTCGAGGTGCTTGGTGGCATGGCCGATCATGACAATCCTCTGCACCTTCGCCACCAGATCGGTGAATACGAAGGCGTGTGCGTTTGACGAACAGATCAGCACAACAACGACCGTGCAAAACAAACGGGTAAACATTTCTCCTCCTCAGGCCGAGACAGCCTCAGAACGTTCAGGCAAACGTTTTTCGAGATACGGCTCCAGGATCGCCAGCCGTTCGTCGGTCGTGCGGCAATGGCCGGTCAACCGAACCAGCTCTTCGATGATTGATTTGACACTCCCTCCGTGCAGCTCCTTCATGAGCCGCTTCACACTCCGCTCCCTGACATCGGTTGTGGCCAGCCAGTAGGTGTAAGGATCCGTGACCGGACGAAGGATGCGGCGGAGGCCTCCAGCAGACCAGTACAGGACTTCGTACTGCGCCGGATCGAGCTTCCGGTATTGCTCGATGTGATGATCGGTCATCAACAGCTTGCGAAAGGAGTGCTCCACGTCCTTCTGGCCCGCAAAGAAGAAGGCTTGCTTCAAGTTTCCAATGATGGCCTTTGACCAAGGCTGGGAGGGGTCGTCCAAATCGTTCAGCGACTGGGTGATCAGGTCCAGCATGATGTTCCAGTGGCGGCCCGTGCGAGCGATCAGAGAAATGGGATAAGAGAACGCTTCGTCGGTGATGTAACGATGCGCCTCGTCCAGGACAAACCGCTTCTCAATGGATCGAAGGCCCTCATCCGCGATGTCCCGATAGATTTTCGAGAAGATCACGTAGACCAGCGCGGTCCTGAGCTCTTGCTCTCCTTCCAAGTCTCTCAGGTCGAAGTAGCAGTAGCGGGCTGTCTTGAGGGTGTCCCTTCCTGAGTTCAACAGCTCTCCGCGCCGTCCAACGGTCCAGAGTTGAAACGCACTCGCCAGTGCTCCCTGATGGAGTTCCATCTCCATGATGTTGGCCAGTAAACTAATGGGCGGGAGCGGACGAGCGTCTCTCTGATTCCTCAGCAGGATTCGGTAGGCGTTAAAAAACTCTTCCAGCCCCTTGCGGATGGCCATCTCATTGGCCGGTGTCCTGAGCTCCTTTCCGACCATCAACTTCAGCAGTCCCATGCAAAACTCAAATTGTTCCTCTGGAACCGGGGCGAGGGGGTCTTCGACAAGGAAGGGATTGAAGTGGAAGCTGGTGTCACGGCGGGAAACCCGCAGGATGGCTGTCTCTGAAGGCATCTCCTCTTTCAGCAGTGCGAATAGATCGCCGTAGGAGTTCGACAGGTCCACGACCCAGACCATTGGGTTGACGATCAGATGGGAGAGAATGTCCTTGATGACGAAAAAGCTCTTGCCACCTACCGTGGGACCACAAATGGCTCGGTGGTGAGCTTTCTCCCGTTTGGTAAACGGGTTGTAGGCGAAGACCCCGTGCAGCCGGTCCTGCAAGTAGTCCACCGGATCCGCGTCGCCGCGGTAGAGAATGGAAAAACTGAGAAGATCGCCGGCATTGGCCGTGGCGATCAAAGAGCGGCGGAGATACAGACGGTCGTGGCCTGGCAGAATGGATAGGAAAGCGGCTTTCAGATTGCGCCGCTCTGGGATGCCGAAACTGCCAATCTCCTTCAGGAGTCCGATCACCTGCGCACGCCGAATGCGCAGCGTCTCTCTGTTCTTTGCACGGACGAGAATAGAAAGGTGCCACCAGAGCGGCAGTTCTTTCTCATTCTCAATCCGCCTGCGAAATTGTCTGACCTCTTCTATGTAGTGGAGATTGGTGTCGCTGATGGTTGATAGAGCCTGCGCGATAGGAACATTGAAATCCTGATCCTTGTAGAGCCTTTGCTTGTTGCAGAAGCCGAGGCTCTGACGAAGCACGACAGGAAAATCCAGCTCGTAAAACCGGCGCAAATACATGGCCACCGAGCTGGGAGGCGGATACTTGATCCCGATCAACGAGCAGTAATCGCTGTCATTGATGACTACGTACTCTTCGTTCGGACGGAACAGGTAACGGCTGTGAGCCAATTGGGCATTTAGGGACAAGTCGGGGCGATAAGCAGGAGCCTGGCTGAAGTTGACCAGCTCATATAAGGCGCTGAAGGCCTCTTGTCGGTCGAGCTCCCTAAAGCCAAACCTTGCACAGGCGCTCGCCAGCGTGTGGTGTGCCTGCTTCAGCCGTTCGACACTCGAACGAAGCTGGTCCAAATAGAATTGGAACGTCTTGCCTTCCTGAATCAGAAGACTCCAGGGAGCTTCCCGCTTCCTGGGATTGAAGTAACGCAGGCCACAGAAAATCCGATTGCCAAAGCTTTCCTGAATGGTTTTGTCCCAGAAGGACTGCTTCTTGTCATGGACGTATTGAATCAGCGGGTGTGCGGACGGATTCTGCTTGAGTGGAATGGTGTCCGGCGTAGCCCTGACCAAAAGGTTGGACAACATGAATCCATTCCCTTCATCAGGCAATTGCTCGAGCGCCGTTCGGCTGTAATAACTGAACTGTTGCTTGTCTTCCTCTGATAGACCTTCGTAGTCGACGCCCGAAATCTCAAACAGGATCAACAGGGAGCCATCCTTGAGCAGGATGATCGGCAGCGGGTGATCCAGGAAGTCAACGTAGAGGAGGACGTTTTCGAGCTTCTGTTCGACCTTGTGGATGTCTTTAAGCAGATCGCGAAACCTCATTCGAAGCCTCTTTTGCAAGGAACCGACTCCGTTGGAGCGAAAGGGAAAATGAGTTGAGCTCGTTCTTGAGAAACCGGGCGGAGTCCATTTTCAGCGGATCACGATTGTCGAGCCAAAACGACAGGGCATAGAGCATGCCCGTGATCACGACTCCGCCACCAATCACAAGCAACTTGTGCACGGCGGTGGCTCGATTGGTGAAGAGAGAGCCAACCGTCGTCAGAAACAAACCGAAGCCAAGAGAGCCAAAGAGCTTTATGTAGGTCACTCCCCAGATCCTCGGGATGTGTTGGACGTTCCGGAACAGCAGCGTTTCTTTCAATGATTCAGCTCCCCATTCCCCGACGAATTTCGCAGGCTAAGTGATAAATGTGTTGGCCAAGAAGCCCAGGACGATTCCGACGATGGCAAAGATCAGAGCTGTCATCGAGTCCGTATCCCCCTGGCTCAACTTGTAAGCGGTCCTGCCCAAACCAACCAGCCCAACCATGCCTGCAACCAACGTGCCTCCAGAAATAGCGATCGTCTTGATATCCGCCACCGCCTGATCAAACGTCGGCGCCACACTCGTCTGAGCTTCGAGTGCTAGTGGATAGGCCAGGGATAGTCCGACTACCCAACCCAACTGGAGCTTTCTTAGAAGATTTCTTATCCTCGTCATTCGCCCTCCTCCTTCCGCTTCTTGTAAAGCCAGCCGGCGATGGCGACAGCCGCCACAATCAGAAGCAAGTAGAACCAGTTCATGACCTGCTGGAAGGTTTCCATCGAAGCCACTCCTTTCAACTTATACACAGCCACCGCTTAGTGATGGCTTACGTCGTAAAGAGGCGAGTGATGCGTAACGCAGTGCGTTATCGATCTGAGTAGTTCTTCGTGCAAGCCGCGACTGTTGCAGTTTTCCTAGTGGAAAGGATGGAATGCACAGCAAAGGGTCTCGATTGATTGAGCTTGAACTCTTTTTTCCAGTCAGGAATACGTCGCACGACTGCCTGCCTGGAAGGGCCTGAAGGGAAGCGAATGAAATTCCGGCCCTTGCAAGCAAACAAACGCGTCGACGAATAACTAGGGGCCAGCTACGGTAGTCTGACTTCCTCTCGCATTCGGTCTATTGACGCCGGAGGAGCCAGCGCATTTGTGGTGTCCTAGGGGTTCTCAGCTAGTCCGAGATGTGCAGGTAGTTGGTTTGAGTCGGAGAGCCAGCCTGGATGAAAATTCGTACATTGTCACAACCTCGGCCCGCTGCAACGATGAGCTGGCAGAGTCATGGTGCGGGCAGCGGATTTCTCGTTGTTTCTGCGCTTCTACGGGGACCGGTGCTTCAATCCGTGTTCCTTTCCGAAGTCCAAATGGCTACTGAAGAGTAAGAATTGCCTCGCGAGCAATATCAGACTTAATTCCAACTGGTGAACCGTGAACTATTACCGTTGGCAGTTCTGACAAGAGATGGTTGGCTACGTCGGTTTCAGCGAGTGTGACAGCGAAATCGACTATATCTCCCTCATGTGGAGGGTAATCGAGATTGCCAATCTGAACGAGTCCACTCCATGATCCATTCGCATCGAGACTTCTGATCACGCTGCCTCGGGCGCATTGCAAATACCACCCGCCTGAGGCAGGGTTAACGGGTTTTACCCATAAAAGCAAAACCTGCTGACCTGGCAAGAATCCCGCAGCCCACCCTTTAATGGTGCACTTGTAAATTCCATCAGGGGTACGAAGGCAATGGATCTTTTGGCCTGTTTTTGGTTGAGCTAAAAGAAGGGTTGGTTTTGGCCATGCATAGTAGACAGCTACGGTCAGAAGAAGTGATATTCCCGCGAGAAAGGTAGCAATTTTCTTTTTCTCCGCCGCGATGTCACCGATAGCCTTCCCTATTAAGGTGATGCCAAGGGCGATTGCGACTGTCCGAAGAAGCGCTTCCAAGTCAAAATTTGATGAGCTCAATTTCTACCTCCGTGGAGAGCTATTATTTACTGAATACTTGAATAAACTGTGGTCTTAAGGCCGGCTTCCTTAAGTGTTGTTACCCAGATGCCGCGCACTTTGTCCCACATCACAGAGTCCTTGTACTTGCTTGAGCGAACGCCAAAAATTGCCACTGTTCCAGTGAGTCGTGGGATTGCGATGTCCTTGGCCGCAATTTGACCATGTTCCCAATCTACTGGACTGTGAACCTCCAGCATGTCTGACCATATAGCGAGCTTGAGCTGTTGCTCGTCTTGCAAAGTTGCGGTTGCCGGTAGTTTGAAAAAGTCAGCAATGCGACTTTGATCGAAAAGAGCTTTGGGATAAGTGTTCTTGTTCTCCAGTCCCTGGCGTAGTTTTGCACGAAGCTTCTCTAGGGTGTCTTTCCGATCCTTATTTTTGATTCCGGGCTTTTCTGGCAAAGACGATTGCCAGAAAACTATGGGATCGGTAAGTGTCCGGCCGGTTATAGCCACCACCATGATTTTTTCTCCATTTGCGCCAACCCGATCGACGTGAGCCGAAACTTCATCCACGATTCTTGGTGGATCGAACGGGTCGACTGTTAAATCAATGCCAATCCAGACGGCTGCTTGGCTCTGTACCGACGAGAGGAGCAGGCTAGCCAGTAGTTTTCTGCCCCTTGCCCAGGACAGCCAATTTTGCGGTGGGTTCATTGTCTGGTACTCCCTGTAATTGTTTAATGAGATTGATGCGTTTAATTTGCAGAGACTTCAGACGGGCTCGACTTTCTTGGATACGTTTAACCTCGCTATTCCGCTTTACATAGTTGTGGAGCACTACGGCAGCAATCAGAGCGCCTCCCACGGTGAAAGCAAGGTTAAAAGCATAGGTCAACCAGGACACTTCTTCGGCGGACGTCTTTGTTAACACCAAACGCTCGAAAACCAAGCAAACAACGCCAACAAGGTAAGTCATACTTCCTACCCAGCCAAATGCTCTGCAGAGCTCCAAATAAGCATTCCGGGCCTCTTTGCAAGCAGTTTCTGTCTTGTCGTCTTCAAGCACATTGTCGTTGCTGGGCCCGCGAAGGAACTCCACTCTTTCGGCTACCGCCTTTTGGGCCATGCGATACGCCAACTCAAGAGGAATTTCTAAGCCGCCAGCCATACCAGCGACGAACCCGACTGGCAAGAATGTCGCAACAATCTCTCCCACATTCATTACCTCTTTAAAAAACTCCCTTCCAAATACGAACTCAATACTTACAGCGCCGATAGCTCCCGCAATTTCCCAAGCGCTGGCGCTCAAATTGTCACTTGCATCCGCAAGAGCGACCGGGATCTTCTGTAGTGCCTTTTCCAACTCCGCTTCTTCATTTAGGACCACGGCTAACATCTCTTTAGTTGGGTCATTCGACATCGTTTCCACCTCCCTGTTTTTGCTGGGGACGCCTCGCTTTTATGACCAATCCGCCATTCGTTCACGCGCTATGTCTCACTTGTGAGACCAATCTTATGTGCAATGATGGGCGACAATTAGAAATCCCGGCAGGGGGTGAGTCAACGACAATTAGAATTCCCGTCTTGGAGGAGGAGGGCTAGGCTGTCCACGACCTAACAGAAAGGGGTTGTGGATGGTGAGCGATCATCAAGTCAGGAGGCTGTGGAAGCTGATGGAGACGGGAACGAATTTGAGGCAAGCGGCATTGCGAACCGGGATGGACGAGAAGACGGCACGGAAGTATGGGAAAGCGGGCCTGCTGCCGAGCCAGATTCGGAAGGCTCACTGCTGGCGAACGCGGACCGATCCTTTTGCCGAGGTTTGGCAGGAGGTGGAGCTTCAGTTAGAGAGGGCTCCGGGTCTGGAGGCCAAGACGGTGTTTGAAGAGTTGCAACGGCAGGAGCCGGGTAAATATGGAGAGGGACAGCTGCGAACGCTGCAGCGGCGGATCAAGGGGTGGCGGGCGGTGAAGGGGCCGAGCAAGGAAGTATTTTTTGAACAGCGGCACGAGCCGGGGCAGTTGAGCGCGTCGGACTTCACGCACATGAGTGAGTTGGAAGTCCGGATCGCTGGGTCACGGTTTGAGCACCTGGTGTATCACTTTGTGCTGACCTATTCGAACTGGGAAAGCGTGCGGGTGTGTTTTTCGGAGAGTTTTGAAAGTCTCAGTGAGGGATTGCAGCACGCCTTGTGGGGGCTGGGTGGGGTGCCGGTCGCGCATCGGACCGATTGTTTGACAACGGCGGTGCAACAGTCTGGCCGTTTTACTCAGCGTTACCAGGCTCTGCTGGCGCATTACGGGCTGAGGGGACAGAAGACGCAACCTGGCAAAGCGCACGAGAATGGGGATGTGGAGCAAAGCCATCATCGTTACAAGAAAGCCGTGGATCAGGCTCTGCTGTTGCGAGGGAGCCGGGATTTTGCGAGTCGGGAGGAGTACGAGGTTTTTTTGCAACGGTTGGTCGAGCAGCGTAATGGTGGACGGCAAGTGCGCACGACGTCGGAGAGATGCCATCGAAAGGATCCTTGAGGGGACCTTGGAAAGGAAACCGTTACTGGAATTCCTAAAGTATTCCTGATTGTGAGCTCCCGGACCCTGATATCTCCAATCGTCACCCGACCAAAATCAATGCTGGTTGTGCTGAACCTCAGCTGCGGCGGAGTTGCAATGATTTGGTAAGTGTCCCAGACAATCTGGCGATCCGTGAGACCTCGCTTGGCGATTATGAAATTCGCGTCGCTAGGGGCAGTCGTCCACCCCAGTGAATTTCCGCAATACCAACCAAAACGCGAATCACCAATCTCGGCGGCGGCCGTGTTTCCCCGGTTGACCCGAACAGTGCCGCGAACTGAGAGGATTCGTAGGTCGGATCCACACTGGTCGATTTCCGTTCCCCTATAGCGCAAGTCAAAGCCACCGTACTTTACGGGCACCCCAGGGCATTGCTCCCACGCTATGGCTCCGCCGCAAAGAGGATCGCTTTGCGCTACCCGATCCAAGAAGGCTTGCGGAATGAACGCATGATAACCTTCGCCTCGCTCGGACGGGCATCGCGTATCCGTCAGCACGTGGTGTTTGTCCGTTGTTGAATTGATTCCTCCCACCGCGAAGCCCCCGAAGCCCGTCTGCCAAAGTACAGGGCCACCGGAATCGCCCTTGCAAATACGGATACCGCGCTGGCCTGCACGACCGTGTCCGTCGAGCTTGAAAACGGTTTCGTCCCTCTCGAGATCACACTCGGCGAAGGCTCGTCCGACTCGGCGACGAGCATCCGTCGTCCCAGCATTGGTGCTATAGCCCAGCACCCAAGGCCAGGTGAACTCCCAACGCCGGCAGTAATTGCTCTCGTCCGGCCGGGGGCGGTCCTGGCCCGGGAGAACAGGTATGACCTTACCGGTGAACGGGCTCGTGGTACGCAAGAGCGCAACGTCCGGGGGATGGCTACGCTGAATATCGGAGGCTCGCGGGAAATAGACAAAATCGATCGGATAGCTGGTGCCCGAACTCGGAGTGACCCCATCTGTGGCACTTTGCTTTGATAGAGGCCCGTCCCGTCCGATTGCATCTCCATGAGCCACCTCCGGGGGGCTGCCGGTAACGCAACCGATGCTCGATGTGCTGTTGCACGTCGGCAAGCAATGGGCCGCCGTGATAATAAAACGCGGGTGGATGAATGTTCCTGTGCAGCCGCCGGCTGCGACAACGACAGCCTGGAATTCAGGGTTATTGGCCTGCTTACCGTTGACAATGGCTCTAGCCGGAATCGGCGAGAACGAAACAGCGCAGGCCACAAGTACAAAACGCCGAAAATGAGCCAAGCCGAGTTTGTTTGAGCTTTTCATAGGTGAGTGACCTCATCGATTCTATTAATGCCACTTGATCATTCGTTGCGCGCTGACAGGTGTCTGGAACGGAAGGAGAGTGAATTGCCCAAGGCTCTTGCTTGGGCCGCCGGGGAGGGCCCTCTGGCCTCCAATCGTCCTAGTGGGGGGCCGGTCTTGCGCGTGTTGCGCAGCAACCTGTGTCTGGCGAATTGATACGGTGATCGATTCTGCTGCTCACCGCCCTGCGAAAGTAAGCCGAGCACTTTCTGACGGCTCTCGCAGAAAAAGGTTCAGCGCATCATATCCCGTTCATGAACTGAAACAGTGAACGGCTTGCGGCCGTCAAGCCTTGCGGATTTCACGCGACAATAGCAAGGAAAGTCTTTGCAGACTTAGGCAGCGATCGGTGTCTGGTACAAGCCTCGGCGGTGAGATTGCCATCGATAGGACGTCAGATTAGCCGGTCGTGGTTCCCTCCAGTCTGGTGTTTGCCCTTCCAATGAGGGATGCGCGCGATAACTGTTGAAGTAGTCCCGGAACTCCAGCAGCTTATTTTCGAGATCGATAGTCGTCCAGAATAGCGTGCGATCCAAATACTCCCTTCGAACCGTCCCATTTTGTGGCGATCCTCGTTATGTGGCGTTCGTCCAGACAACACAGTGGCTGGAACGCTTTCGCGGGCATGAACACCCACATAACTGATCGAAGGTCAGAGACTCCATAAGAAGCTCATGAGTCCTTTGTCTTCGGACCATGCTTCGCTGCTTTTGTTGGTTCGGGTTCGCAGTGTGCGATGGCTTTGGCTTTCGTTTCCAGATCGACCCGGGCGTAGAGGTTTGTGGTGTCGACCGAGACGTGGCCGAGTCAGTCGCGCACGGTGTTGATGTCCACACCGCCTCGAAGAAGATGGGTCGCGGTCGAGCGCCGGATCGTGTGCGGGCTCACCTTTCTTGTCGCCCAGGAGGGCATCCCGCGCACGGCTCTTCGAACGTACCGTGTCACCAAATCATAAACGCCAAAGCGCGTGAGGGGCGACCGTACCGATTTAGGAAGACACGCTCTGCCGGAACCCTGCCCTGGATGGCGGCTGCCAGTTCGTTCACGGTCTGAGGCCAGAGGGGGCAGTCGCGTAGCTTGTTGCCCTTTCCACGTAGCTTTACCCACGAAAGGTCGCGCCTGGGAACGTGGGCGAGGTTGAGGTCTCCAACGAGGACCTGTGCGGCTTCGTCGGCACGTGCGCCGGTGTTGTAGAGGAACAGAAGAACAAGGTGATCGCGCTGCCCCTGCGCTCCCTTGAGGTTGGGGGCCGCTAGGAGGGCATCGATTTCAGCCTTTTCCAAATAAGCGGCGGGTGCCTGCGTGCATTTCTTGAAAGGTATGAGGCAGATTTCCTCACACCATGCGATGTGCTCGGGGCTGTGCAGGGCCACGAAGCGGGCCAGCGAGTGGAGGGCTGCCAGGCGCTGGTTCCGTGTCGAAATGGCGCAGCCCCGACCCTCCTCCAGATGAAGAAGGAACATCCTCACCAAGTCGGCGGATACGTGGATCACCTCCATGGCATCGACGTTTCTGCGGACCTTCCAGGCGACGAAAGGAATCAGTAGAGTAAGGGTGTCCCGATAGCTTTGTTGCGTGCCTCGGGACAGATTCCGCTCCTTGATCAGGTGTTCGAGAAGGAAGCGACGGACCCAGGGGCCGAGTCGGCTGTTGTCAGCCATGGCTCACCTCCCCGAAAACATATTGGGCGAAGCGTTGGCTGGCCTCGTGTAACAGCTCGGGAGTCATCGTGAGGTAGAGTTGGGTGCTGGCGATGTCAACGTGACCCAAATAGGTTGACAACAACGGCAGCAATCTCTGGACATCCTTACCTTCTCGGTACCACGCCGTCAGCCGATGGACCGCCGCGGCGTGCCTCAGATCGTGGAGTCGTGGCTGACACTGTGGGCCACCTTGGCGGCGGACGCCGCTATCGGTCCGGAGCCGCTGGAAGGCACTCCGGAGAAGCCAGCTGGGGATCCTGGCACCGAGCCTCGTCACAAAAAATGGGGCGTTGTTGTTCTGCGAGTGCCCATCCCTCTTTCGCTGCTTTGCGTACTTGGTCATCACGTCATTTAAGTCGCTTCCCAAAGGCACCAGCCGCGTCTTGTAGAATTTCGTGTCCCGAATAACGATCACTGCTTCTTCCAAGTCGACATCCGCAAGATTCAAGGAAAGAGCTTCGCTGACTCGCAGGGCGGCCCCATACAGCAGGAGCAATATCGCCCGAAAGGTGTGAGGCTCCATCACGATTCTCGTCTTATGTTTCTGATAGGACGTCGTGCCGTCGAGGAGGCGGCGCAACTCCTCCCGGGAGTAGATGTGAGGGACAAAGCGCGCCGGTAGTTTGGGGATGGTGGCAGGTAAGGGTGATGTGAAGAGATAACCGCGAGTGACCGTATAGCTGAAGAACCCACGCAACGTCCTATACTTCAAATGCCAGTAGCAGGTGATGGGCCCGCGGCCGGCCAGAAACGCTGCCACCTGGGATAGCTTCACAGAGTCGATCTCCGCGCTTTCTCCGACAAAACGGGAGAAGGTACGCAGACGCCTCCCATCGCTTTCAAAATCCTGGCCCAGGCTTTTCCGGAAGGTGACGTATTGAGCAATCAGTTGCGCGAGTTTCATAGCAAACCTCCCAGGCTGAGCTTCGCAACTTCCCGAAGTCCGGTTAGGTTGACTTTCGCGTAGACGGCGGTGGTTTTTGAAAGGCGGTGACCGAGATGATCGCCAATCTCCTTTAGGGAAAACCCTTGCGCCAGCAGATGTGTAGCACTGGCGTGACGAAGCGCATGCGGTCCGTGCCGCTCCACGGGAGGGTCCAGAGAGAGCGTACGTTTTGCGACGATCGTCCAAAGGGAACTTCGTCTCAGGGGCTGGATGGGCGCCTCAACCGTCAGAAAGACTTCGCGATACGAAGACCGAGGGCGCGCTTCTCTGAGATAGCGGATGATGGCTTGGCCGACGGTGAGGGAGAGGGGATAAGGTTCTTGCTTGCGCCCTTTGGTGCGCGAGACGAAAAGCAAGCCCTTTTCCCAATCCAAATCTTCCAGCCTCAGGGCCCGCACTTCGCCCGAGCGCAGGGCGTAGACGGCCAGGAGAAGCAAAATGGCGTGATCCCGAATATCCTTGGGCCGGGATCCCTCGGTGGTAGCGACAAGGCGCTGTACATCGCTCCAGGATGGGCCCACCGGTAGGTTTTCGTGCTGATACACCCGTGGCGATGCGACTAATGCGGCGAGTCCTCGTGTGCACCAACCTCTGCTCTCGGCATATCGAAGGAAGGAGCGGAGGCTGGAGGCATAAGCCCGGACCGACAATCGTGCATATCCGTCGTCGCGCCCTTTGCGGGCCATCGCTTCATCGACGTCGGTGATTGTTATCTGGCGCAAAGAGTTGTGGTCCCGAAAGAACCACCCCCAAAAGTCTTCGACATACCAATGCCTAGTCTGGATGGTCCCCTCCGAGAGCCCCTTTTCCACCCGCAGGTAGTCAGCGAACGGTTCGAGCAGAGAATGATAGGCAGGAGGCGCCTCGCCGGGGAGTCGCAGGCGCCCCAAGAATCGAAGCCACCTAACCGCACGGGAGAGAACCTGTACGCGACCGCGTCGACCATTTTTGTGCTTAAAGTGCCGGGGCCGACGATGGACCCATCGGTTCACGCCCGCCTGGACGGCGGCAAGACCGAGGGAGTCCGAGGACGTCGCCAAACCGAGCAGATTCTGGATCAGCAGCAGGTCCGCTGCTAGCTCGCGGAGAGTAGTGAGGCTGTAACCTTGGTTAGCGCAATGCTGCAAATACTCCAAGCGCTCTTGCAGGAGTGGACTACTGAGATGGCGCTGCACCACCATCCGGGATCTAAAAATCTTATCAAACATTTTCGACCTCCAAAGCTGGGAATTGAATAACCATCCTGACTATAGAGGAGGCCGAAGCAACTTATGTTGTGGAGAGGCGGAGGGGCACTAAACTCTGACGCGGCGCTCCGGGTTCTGCGCCACATAACGGGGATCGCCACAAAACGGGACTTTTGTTGAGGACAACAAAAGTTCCGATCAGCCGCTCCACGAACGGATGGGAACATACCGTCAACTACACCGCATGGTAGAAGTACGGGGAAACATTTCCGAGTAACCCACCGATTCCATCCACTGTTCGACCAGGAATTCGAATTGGTCGATCATCGTCACAACTGGGGAGAAGATCGCGTGTACTTCTTGGATGCGAAAGGCCAAGTGCATTCGATCCTGGGATGTTACACCAACGTCGCAGGAACCGATCCGTTCGTGGAGATCGCGGCGGGTCGGTCGTTCTTCCGCATTGAAGAGTTGATCGAGTTGACTCGACTGCTGGAGCAGCTCCGATGAGACTGGCCAAAGAAAGGTGTAAAGGTAATAACGCCGCATTGTGTAACGATAATTGCGCCGCAACCTGAACTCGTCTGGCCGGCCAGGTTACACCTTAAAGCGAGTAATGGCTATATATGGTCATATATTCAACACACAAATAGGCTTGACAGTGGGTCGGGTATGTGGCGGAATTATATTTACATATTACATTACTCGGTCCTTTCGCCAGGACAAAAACATGCCGAAACATTCACCCAGCGATCTCAAGCTCGAGACTCTTCGTCAGCAAGGAACACTCAACCCGCGGCCGGAAGACGTGACCGACGACTTGTTCGAAACCAGCGAGTTCTTCGACGCGCGGGATGTGGTTCAAGTCAAGTACGAGATGCTTCGCCGCGTCGAGAAAGAAGGCCGTCCGATTACCGAAGCCGCTGCCGTCTTTGGTTTCTCACGTCCATCGTTTTATCAGGCTCAGTCCGCGTTCGAGCAGGATGGCCTGGCCGGGCTTGTGCCACGCAAGCGCGGGCCCAAGGAGGCGCACAAACTGACCCGCGAGATTGTCGAGTTTCTTCAGCAAATCCGTCAGGACGATCCATCGCTGCGTTCAGCCGATCTAACCGAACGTGTCGCCAAGCGCTTCGGCGTGGCGGTTCATCCACGAACGATCGAACGGGGGCTGGCGCGCCATCAAAAAAAACGGAGGAAGTCAGTCTGAGTTCTGACAACAGGAATCTGGCCGTGCGTTACGAACAACTCCGCGGTGACGTCCTGAGCCTCGGGGTGGGACAGACTGCGGCGCTGGGTCTTGCCTTGTTTCTCCGACAAGGACTGACAGCCTGGATGCGCGCATCGTCCCAATGTATTCCCACAACTGGCGCGGGCACGCTGACTTCACCGGCAACGGTCCAGGGCTTCTCGCTCGATATCCGGTTCGAGATGACCAGCATTCTGGCCGGAATGATCTTGGGTCAGCAACAGGAGGCTCTATGATGAGAACCGATTCCTACCCCCAGAAAGTGAACGCCGGTCATCTGAAGCGCAACGCTTACCTCTACGTCCGGCAGTCGACCATCCGGCAAGTGTTGGAGAACACCGAGAGCACGAAGCGTCAGTATGCTCTGCAGCAACGTGCCATTGCCTTGGGCTGGCCTGTGGAGCAGGTCGTCGTCATTGATAGCGACCTAGGACAATCGGGCGCCTCGGCCGTGGACCGCGAAGGGTTCCAGAAACTGGTGGCCGAGGTCGGCATGGGCAAGGCCGGTATTGTTCTCGGTTTAGAAGTGTCCCGGCTGGCGCGCAACTCCACCGACTGGCATCGCTTGTTGGAGATCTGTGCTTTAGCCGACACCCTTATCCTGGATGAAGACGGTCTCTACGATCCGGCGCACTTCAATGATCGATTACTGCTCGGATTGAAAGGAACGATGAGTGAGGCGGAACTGCACGTCATTCGAGCACGTCTGCAGGGTGGCCTTATCAACAAAGCAAGGCGGGGCGAGTTGCAGTGCTCACTCCCTGTCGGTTTAGTGTACAACTTAGCGAAGCAGCCGGTGCTCGACCCGGACGTGCAAGTTCAGCAGAGCCTGCGGTGCTTCTTTGAAACGTTCCATCGCACGGGATCGGCGATGAGAACGGTGAAGGCTTTTCGGAAACAAGGACTGCTATTTCCGCGTCGATTGAAGCAGGGCCCACATAAAGGCGATCTGCTCTGGATGGAACTGAGTCATAGCCGGGCTCTGCAGACGCTGCACAATCCTCGCTATGCGGGAGCTTTTGCCTATGGACGGCACCGCACTCGCAAAACAACGGACGGTAAAGGAACCTGCGTCCTGCTTCCTCGCGACCAGTGGATCCTGTTGGTGGATGCGCATCCTGGCTACATCTGCTGGGAACAATACGAGGCCAACCAACAGCGCCTGTTAGAGAACGCTCAGTCTCAAGGTCAGAACCGCCGGAAGAGTCCGCCTCGGGAAGGACCGGCATTGCTTCAGGGTTTAGTTCTATGCGGCGTCTGTGGACACCGCATGACGGTGCGCTACCACACTCGCGACGCGCGGCGTGTTCCCGATTACGTATGCCAGAGAGATGGCATCGAACACGGTGAGCCTCTATGTCAGAGCATCAAAGGCGAGCCGATCGACAAGACCATTAGCGCTCTGCTGCTTCAGACGATGACACCGATGGCGCTCGACGTGGCATTGACGGTTCAGCAGGAAATCCAGGCACGCCAGGATGAGGTCGACCGTTTGCGCCAGAAGCAGGTGGAGCGCGCCCGTTACGAAGCGGATCTCGCCCAGCGGCGCTATATGCACGTGGACCCGGCAAACCGTCTGGTTGCGGATGAACTGGAAGCGGAATGGAACAACAAGCTCCGTACGCTGAACGAGGCGCGAGAACACTATGAGCGGATGCGTAAGCAAGACCATCTGCTGATGGATGAAGCGCAACGAAATCGAATTGTTGCTTTGGCCAACGATTTTCCGCATCTATGGCAAGATCCCCGAACACCCGATCGTGAAAGAAAGCGAATGATGCGGCTGCTGCTCGAAGACGTGACTCTGATCAAACGCGATGAGATCCTTGTGCATGTCCGCTTCAAGGGAGGCGCCACCCGGACTATCTCGTTACCGCTTCCGTTGTCTGCCCCAAAACTTCGAAAAACGGACGATGCCGTGGTTCAGGAAATCGACCATCTGCTCGATCATTACACCAATCGGGAGATCGCGGCGATCCTCAACAAAAAGGGCATGCGCTCTGGAGAAGGCAGGCCTTTCCATCGTGGCATTATTGTTCGCCTCCGTTCCGCTTACCATCTGAAAGATCGCTTCACTCGTCTTCGGGCAATCGGTATGCTGACCGAGCAAGAAATCGCGGGACTCACAGGCATTGCCGTCGCCTCGGTAAAAGAATGGCGCTATCGCGGCTTGTTGCGCGCCCACCGGTACAACGATCGAGGAGACTGCCTTTTCGAAATACCTCCCCACGATCTACCGAAAAGACATGCCCACAAGCGATCCTACTTACAGAAAAACAAACTAACTACGATTGCAGCCGAAGAGGTGCAATGTGAAACATAAGCCTGAGACAGGGGAACATAGGGGACCGTCTTGATCTCTGCTACGTCCAGGATTCGTAGATTGGCTTGCCATTGGTCAAATCGATAGAGGGGATCATGGTCGGAGCTGAGGTACTTGGGCGTCGCCCGATGGCCTCGAATGGCGTGATTGAACATACCGCAGAGAGCGACACCGTCGACCATTCCGGCCTGCACGCCAAATCCAATAATCCGGCGCGTGTATTGATCCATGACGACCAGGATCCAGTTCCCTCCGGCAAAAAGTCTGATTTCTTCGCGTGTAGTCATTGTGGCGTCTCGATCGAAGTCAACCTCTAAGCCAACCCTGACGCTCAGGCATCCTAACCTAGGCTACTGGCCCATCGTGCTGCCATCCACCCCGAGCCCCAACACGCCTCGCAAACGAACCCGAAACGGGATGCGGATGCCGAGCCCGGCCTGTGCCGTCGCACTGGGAACAGGCACGCGCTCCCTTCTCCGATAAAATGCAAAGGCGGCCCGGCGCTGATCACATCCTCAGAAATCCAGCAAAACCTAACTAAGCGCATTTTCCGCTCACTCGTCCAGTTGGCGTGGGCAGACAAGCTTTCGAGCCCCCGATCTTTCTACTAACTCTTTCCCTTCCAGAGACCGATCACTTTTGGCACAGGTGTAAGATGCCAAAGAAGATCCTTCTCACAGACGACAGCGAGCCCTTCCGACGATCCGTCGCCGTGATCCTCGTGGAAGTCGGATATGAGGTTGCAGAGGCCGGAACCGGAAACGAAGCCCTAGCACAGCTGAAGACCCTCGGCCTGCAATTCGATCTTCTCATCACCGACTTGAACATGCCTGACATGGATGGTCTCCAGCTGATGACAGAAGCTAAGCGCATCGATCCAGATCTTCCCGTCATTGCAATGTCCGGCTCCTTTAGCGGTAGGCTTCTGAGATTTGCTACCACATTTGGTGTGGCAACGATTGAGAAGCCGTTCAAGCGCGGTGCTTTCCTCGACTTGGTGAACTCCGTCATAGAGACCCATTCCAAAATCTTCTAAGAAAGAGGGCGAGCGAAAACCCGTCCTCTCCCGCCTTCGGTTCAGCCTTCAGTCTTCAAGTTTCAGAGCTGAGGAAGTGTCTCGCGCCCTTGCCAATCAGATCGAAGCTGCGAAATTCCCACGTTCCTGTTAGGCTGACTGCATGAACGTCGCAATGAGGGTGATACCTCGTCTGTCCGCTGCTCTCATCCGTCGAATACGTTACCGCTACGGGCTCCCCTTCATCGGGTCCATAGTGCTGGCTGTGGCGACGATTGGTCGCTTCCGGCCAGGCAACCTCCATCTGGACCTTTGCCCTGATGGCGCTTCTCGCAACCGTATTCGCGTTGCTCTGTGGTGGATGGTTTCGAACTCTCTACGTTGCGATCGCGGTCACACCCCCATTCCTTGTCGCTCTTCAATGGTTCTTTCAAATGCGTTCATGGATGCCGGATTTCCCCAATAAGCCGATTGCTGAATACTTCCTCTATTTCGTGGCGGCTCCAATTCTTCTGGTCTGGGCCGTTTCGACGGTGCTGAGTCGCACAGAACGACACGCCTAATGCCCCGACGTGCCAATCAGCAGTCATTGCTTTTCCGACTCGCTGAGTTGAAAATCGGCCATTTCCGAGCTAGAAGTCTTTCCAAAGAAGGCCGCCTATTAAGCCCTGCGCAAAAAAACTAAACCGTTCGTTGATGCCTTCCGAAACGTCCGACTGTATCTTCCTCCCAGTCGGGCTAGCGAACCTGTAATGAAGCCATTGAAAAGGATTGTCTGTTGGATCATCGGTCACAATTGGCTTCCTTCCCGCCACGATCTTCATCGTTCTCGAGGAGGAACCTGGGAATGTGGTCGGTGCGGGAAGTTTGCATTCAGCCTAAAGCAATAGCGTCTCCCACTCATACTTCAAAACGACTTCAGAATAAAGCCTTCGGCAACTTCGAAAAGTTCAGGTTTTCCTCGCCGAGCGAATTCCTCTTTGATTTTTTCAAGCCTGTCTCTGGCGAATAAATACCGAGGCCGATTTTTCACGCTCTGCAGGAGAAAAGCGCCTTCTGAACGCTCCCAATGGCAGCGAAGGGAGCAGACAAGTCGATCACGCCAGGTTTGTTTTTAGACTCAATCAAGGTTTCTGGACGTCGCTTTATCAAATGCACTTATACAACGAAGTCTTTAAACAATCACGCAGCGATCGAGTCTGATATAGGCCTCGACAGTGCGATTGCCATCGATAGGGGTTCGATTCGCGACCCGCGGCGTATGGACTCAAGTAGTTTTTCAGGCAAGCCACGACTGATGCAGTTTGCGTCGGTGGAGAGGATTGAAGACGCAGCAAAAGACTCACGAATGATTGAGCTTGAGATCTTTTTTCCAGTCAGCAATATGTCGCACAACTGCCTGCCTGGAAGGGACGAGAAGTTGTCATTGGCTGCCAGATCCTTTCGAATAAGAACGCGACGACGCCTTACTCGGGGCCTCATTCGGGAACGCGCTGCGGATCTGGCAACGAAGCTAGGATGTGAGCTGCTCTTCGGGCTGTCTCTATGTTGGCATTCACATACCTGTAGGTTGTGTTTGCCTGCGTGTGACCAAGGATTCGACCTACCTCGGAAAGCGGCATATGGCCTCTAACGAGGCGTGTTGCCGCCGTATGCCGTAGGTCGTGAAAGCGAACATCGTTGAGATTTGCCTTCTTCCGAGCCGAGTTGAACGCGTTCTTGAAGCTGTCTTTGATGCCAAAGACTAGATGCGAGGGTAGAGTTTGGTGAAAGAGTCTGGACAGCTCGCGATGGACGCGTGGCGTCATGGCAACTTGACGTTCCTGCAGAGTCTTAGTGTTGAACGCCTTGACCGTGATGATCATATTCTCGAAGTCAATATCGGACCATCGCAGCTTAAGAAGCTCCCCACGCCTCATACCTGTGTCAATTGCAAGAATGATTATTGGCCGTAGGTGAGCCCGAGGGCCTTTGCAAGTGTCCAGAAGGCGGCCCTCCTCGGCGGCCGTTAGAATCCGCTCGACCTTGCGTTCGTCAGCCGCACTAATGATCTTCGTTCCTGCTCCGAAAGGGTTTCTGATCAACCATCCTTCGTGTTGCGCGACATTGAGAATTCGGCGTAGCAACGCAAGTTCGCGGTTTACGCTGGCGATGGATCGTTGCTTCTGGTGCCGGGTGGGGGCTTTCAGCCTTGATGCTCGAAACTTCAATATGTCGCCGGTAGTGATGGTCCTGACGAGCTGTTTTAAGAAATGATTCTGAAGTGTGGTCAGTTTTCTTCGCATGTCGCTCGCCGAACGCAAGCCTGCGATCTTCCGTCCATCCACATACTCTGCGGGGATGAGGTACGTTGTCTTGTAGAACTCGGCGAGCTGTGCAAAGTTCAGGCGGCTTCCGTCAAGAGCTCGCTCGCCGAGCTGTTCGAACTCTCTGACTAATTCTTTTGCTTTCTCACGCGCGTCGGACCGGTTATCGCCTCGTCTTAACCTTTCGCGGCGCTTGCCAGTTTCATCTCGGAAAATCAGTCTGCCATACCAAGTCTCATCTTTTTGAACGATCGAACCTGTACGAGTTCTTCCCATTTCAAACCTCCTCTTCAAACTTTGTTAACCTGGGTTCAATAGAATTTTCTGTCAAACGGTGGGGGACTTACTCACACTTTTACTCACACTTTGAAATGCAACATGAGGGAAGCCTGTGAAACAGGCTGAAGCAAGGAATGTGTCGAAAGCTCGATGGGACGGGATTTAAGAGGAGAAATGAAATGAGGTGAAACAATCTGAAACAGAGATTTACGGGACTCTTAATCAGTAGGTTCCCGGTTCGATTCCGGGGCGGCTCACCACACTTTCTTCAGAACTCTCGCCGCAAGGCAAGTACTCGGAAACTAGCTCGGTTTCGCGGTGCGAATAATTCGATTTCCGTCGAACGCCACGCGTTCTGGAAAAAAGAGCTGCAGGAGCCGCGATTCTGATTCAGCGACTCGTGCACCCACAGATTCCACGCCTCAGAACACACCTTTCCGCATCCTCCGCTCAGCAGCCCACTTGGGAACTCACCCAATCAGCACCACGAACAATAGGACTCCTCGACATGCGTCTCAAGCATGATCGGCATCGCCGCGAGGGACCTGAACAACTCGTCGACACTGGAGTGCAGCGAGACGCGCATCGTAGAGTCTGCGCGACGAGCGAGCAGAAGCCAAGCAGGTGTTGGCGCGGACTTAGAGCTGCACTGAACCGGTAGGCATGCGAAGAGTCTGTGACTTCCCCTTCCACAGCGTCTAGCAGGATGCTGAAAAACCCGGCACAAATTGGTCGCGCAGTCGAAACCGGTCGTCTGGCAAAAGCGTCTTAATGGCATCAGGAAATATAT
>Ga0187892_10004228_pt1 | contig 24457 bp, 22 predicted proteins | sample MA1701073metaG_FD_139345 | JGI IMG/M metagenome (GOLD analysis project Ga0187892, IMG submission 139345) | Bio-ooze microbial communities from a basaltic lava cave in the Kipuka Kanohina Cave System on the Island of Hawaii, USA - MA170107-3 metaG ... | reverse complement strand
GTCGAGCACCTGCGTCTTTCCGGTGTGGGTCATGGCTGGCCGGGCAGCGAGGCGCGCCGCGGGATGCAGCGCATCCTCGGGCCGCCGACTCGGCTCATCCGCGCATCCGAGGAAGCCTGGGAGATCGCAGCACGCCACGCGCGCTAGCCGCGGCTCACTCGACGTTCTGTACCTGCTCGCGCATCTGCTCGATCAGCACCTTGAGCTCGACCGCGGCGCGCGTGGTCTCGATGTCCTGCGACTTCGACGACAGCGTGTTCGCCTCGCGGTTGAACTCCTGCATCAGAAAATCGAGCTTGCGACCGACGGCATCGTCGGCGGCGAGCGTGGCCTCGAGCTCGGCGACGTGGCTGCCAAGACGGTCGAGCTCCTCGGCCGCGTCCATCTTCTGCAGCAGGAGTGCGATCTCCTGCTCGATGCGCTCCAGGTTGCCCTCGGCGCCGAGCGCGGCGAGCCGTTCCTTCATCTTCGCGCGAATGCGCGCCTGGACTTCGGGCAGGCGGGCGGCCACCGCATCGAGGATCCGGCGCAGGGCATGCGCGCGCGATTGCAGCATCACCGCGATGCGCTCGCCTTCCGCGGCGCGCGCGGCGGTGAATGCGGCGAGCGCCTCGCCGAGCAGTGCTTCGGCGGCCTGCGCGACGGGGGCGGGGTCGCGCTCCGCCTCGTGCACCACGCCCTGCCAGCGGATCAGGTCCGCGGCGTCGATGCGCCCGGCAGGGCCCAGCCGACGCTGCACGGAAGCGGCGGTCTCGATCAGGCGGTCGAGCAGGTCCTCGTCCACCTCGAATTCGCGGCTCGCCCCCGGGCCGGGCCGCAGCCAGAGCGCGGCGTCCACCTTGCCGCGCCGCGCGGCCGCACCGATCGCGCGGCGAAACCCGGCCTCGAAGGCGCGCAGCTCTTCGGGTAGGCGCAGGCTGATTTCGAGATAGCGATGGTTGACGCTCTTGACTTCCCAGGCCAGCACGCCTGCCGGGGTCGTGCGCTCGGCGCGCGCGAATCCAGTCATGCTCCTCAGCATTCGGAGGTCCCCGGGCGGGTGCGGTAAGCTGCGTGACAGTCTAGCAGGGGGCGGCGCCGCACGGCCGCCGGGGAACGCATGAATCTCGAACTCGCCGAGGTCAGCCTGACCGGCGATCGGGAGGACAACCAGGATCGCGCCGCGGTCGCTTCCGGCGACGGCAGCGCGCTCATCGTCGTCATGGACGGCATGGGCGGCCACGCCTGGGGCGCGCGCGCGGCCGAGACCGGCTGCAAGATCCTGGTACAGCAGTTCAAGAAAGTCGCGAAGCCGGTGTTCGATCCGCTCGGGTTCCTGCATCTCGCGCTCGGGCGCGCGCACGACGCGGTCGTTGCGCTCGGCACGAAACTGGCGGTGGACCTGCGCCCGCGCGCCACCTGCGCCGTCTGCCTGGTGCAGCGCGGCGAGGCGTGGTGGGCGCATGTCGGCGACAGCCGCGTCTATCACTTGCGCAATGGCGCGGTCGTCGCGCGCACACGCGACCACAGTCACGTCGAACAGCTGCTGCGCGAAGGCTCGATCCGCGAGGAGGAGATTCCCGCTCACCCGATGCGCAACTACGTGGAGTGCTGCATCGGCGGCGAGGCCGCTCTGCCCGACATGACGGTCTCCGGCCGCCAGCCGCTCGAACCGGGCGACGTGATCGTGGCCTGCACCGACGGGATCTGGGCCAATCTCAAGGACGCGGACATCGCCGAATTCTGGAAGCCGGGGAACGGCGAATGGGCCGACTCGCTCGCGGCGCTCGCCAAGAAGGCGGTCGCGGCCTCGGAGCCGCACAGCGACAACGCCTCCGTGGCGGCGCTGGTCTGGCGCAACTGAGCGTGGGCGGGCCGGCGAGAAGCGGCGGGCGTGCGGCCGGCGATTTGCGGCCGGTCCGATTCACGCGCGGCTACACCGCGCATGCGGAAGGCTCCGTGCTCGCGGAGTTCGGCGCGACGCGCGTCGTCTGCACGGCGAGCGTGGAATCCGGCGTACCGGCATTCCTGCGCAATACCGGCAAAGGCTGGCTCACGGCCGAGTACGGCATGCTGCCGCGCGCGACGCACACGCGCACGCCGCGCGAGGCGGCCAAGGGCCGGCAGGCGGGCCGCACCCAGGAGATCCAGCGCCTGATCGGCCGCTCGCTGCGCGCCTGCATCGATCTCGCGGCGATCGGCGAGCGCACCGTGACCATCGACTGCGACGTGCTGCAGGCCGATGGCGGGACGCGCACGGCGGCCATCACCGGCGGCTTTCTCGCGCTCGCCGACGCCGTGGATTCACTGGTCGACAAGTGCGTGCTCGCGCAGAACCCGCTGCACGGCCAGGTCGCCGCGGTATCGGTCGGCATCGTCGGCGGCGCGGCGCTGCTCGACCTCGACTATGCCGAGGATGCCGCGGCCGAGACCGATATGAATGTCGTGATGAACTCGGGTGGCGCCTTCATCGAGGTGCAGGGCACGGCCGAAGGCCACGCGTTCCGGCGCGAGGAGCTCGGCGCGATGCTCGACCTCGCCGCGGCGGGCGTCGCGCGGCTGTTCGAGCTGCAGCTCGAGGCGCGCCGCCGCTGATGCGCCGCGTCGTGCTGGCGACCGGCAATCCCGGCAAGCTCCGGGAAATGCGCGCAATCCTGGCCGGCCACGAGCTCGAGGTGGTGCCGCAGTCCGAGCTCGGAATCGGGCCGCCGGCCGAGGACGGCGACACTTTCGTCGCGAACGCGCTGATCAAGGCGCGCCATGCTTCGGCGCAGAGCGGTCTGCCCGCGATCGCGGACGATTCCGGGCTCGAGGTGGATGCGCTCGGCGGGCGGCCCGGACTGCGTTCCGCCCGCTACGCCGGACCTGGTGCCGACGAGCGCGCGAACAACGAGCGGCTGCTGGCCGAGCTCGCGGGTGTGCCGGCGGAACGGCGCGGCGCGCGCTATCGCTGTGCGATGGTGTTCGTGCGCGCCGCCCATGACGCCGCACCGGTCGTGGCAGAAGCCGCCTGGCCGGGCCGGATCGGCTTCGCGGCGCGCGGCGCCGGAGGCTTCGGCTACGACCCGTACTTCATCGTGGACGGCGACGGGCGTACGGCGGCGGAGATGCCCGCCACGGAGAAGGACCACGCGAGCCACCGCGGTCAGGCGCTCACGGCGCTCGCTGCGCGCATGCGCGCTGCGGGCTGGTAGGAAAATAGGGACAGGTACACTATTTAGGCGCCTAAATAGTGTACCTGTCCCTATTTTCCTAACGGACGGTCTTGACGCGGTCGCCGGGCGCCGGCTCGCCCTTGGGATACAGGTCGTTGAACAGGCGCAGCTCCTGCGCCGGGTACTTCTCGATTTTCGCCGTGGAAGCGAGCTGATCGATGGTCATGCCTTCGGTTGCGCGGATGACCGCGAGCCGGTGCGGCTCGGCCAGGCGGAACTCGTCGCCGCGCAGGCGGCGGAAGGTATTGGCAGTCGAAAGGAACAGCGCATCGCCGGCCGGCACCGTCGTGTTCGAGCGGCTCGCGGCCTTGAACACCCACATCAGGTTGCCGTAGTAAACGATCACGTAGCGCACGCTGGTGGACTGGCCGTACGGCGAGGGGTCGTTGCGCACGACCGCGGTCCAGGCCTTCAGGCCGTTGATCTCATACGCGCGCGAATGATCGAGCCGGCGGTTGCCGAGGCCGCGCATCGCGAAATCGCGCGGGTCGGTGAGATCCGGAGGCGGCGCCTGCGTGCGCAGCTCCATGATGTGCTCGCGATTCGGCGCAATCGCGAGCAGCTGGGTCGGCGAGTTGTGTATCTCCCAGCCGCGCGGGAAGGCGACCGTGAACTGCATGTCGGCGTGGTAGAAGCGGTTCTCGCGCAGCATCCCCTGGCGGCGGCTGGAACCGACCGGCAGGCCGTTGACGGCGTCGAGGTAGCCGTCCCGGTTGAGGATGTCGCCGGTCGCGCTCGCCTGTACCTTGCCCGCAGCCGCGACCGCTTCCTGCAGGCGGGTGTCGGCGGCCGGGTGGGACGAAAACACGCCGTGGTAAACGCGTGGCGTACGCTTCTCCAGGCGGGCCTGCTCGCGCTCGAACAGCTCCTGGTTTTTGAGCACCGCGATCACGTCGATCAGCGCGTCGGGGTCGTAGCCCGCCTTGACCAGGTAATCGGCGCCGAGGCGATCCGCCTCCAGCTCCGCTTCGCGGCCGTAGCCGAGGATGATCGCGGTGCCGGCGACGTTGGTGAGGTCGGCGAGCGCCGGCATCCCGGTGAAGATCGCGGTCGCTGCGCTCGCGATGCCCGCGAGCATGCCCTGGCGCTGGCGCTTCTTGGAATGCTCGGCCGCATTGTGCGCAATCTCGTGGCCGATGACCGCGGCCAGCTGCGCCTCGTTCTGGAGGTAGGGCAGGATGCCGCGCGAGATGTAGACGAAGCCGCCCTGCGTCGCAAAGGCGTTCACGTCGTCGGTGTCCACGATCGTGAACTTCCATTCCCAGTCCGTGCGCCCGGTGAAGGCGGACAGCTTGTCGCCGATGCGCTGCACGTATTCCTGAATTTCCAGGTCGTCGTGCACGCCCATCTGTTGCGTGATCTGAATGTGCAGCTGCTTGCCGGCACGGACGTCGCGCGGTTCGCGCTTCTTCTTTTCGTCCTTGATCTTATCTTCGTCGTCCTTGGCGGCCTTCTCGTCCTGCGCCGGCTCGGCGGACCAGGCGGGCGCGATCCCGCCCGCGGCGAGCGCCAGGCCCATGAAGATTGCAGCGAGGATTCCGGGCAGTTGCCTCACGCTCGTCTCCGGTGCAGGTCCTGAGCCTACCCTGTCCGGGATTAGACGCGAACGACGCCGGAAAGTTGACGGGGCCGGGAGCCCCGGGAGTTCACTTCAGGCCGTACTTCTTGCGGAAGCGGTCCACGCGGCCGCCCGAGTCCACGATCTTCTGCTTGCCGGTATAGAAAGGGTGGCAGTTGGAGCAGACCTCGACCTCCAGGTTGCTGCCGAGCGTCGAGCGGGTCTGGAAGGTGTTTCCGCAGCTGCAGGTGACGGTGATTTCCGCGTACTTCGGATGGATGCCGTCTTTCATGGTCGCGCTTCCGGTCGGCCGTGGTGTCGGGGGCGCGCAGTCTATAGTCCTCTGCCCGTGCCGGCAAGGCGGCGCCACATGGGCCGCTAACTCCCCGAAACCAATGAAGTTTTTCGCTTATCCACAAATTGTGTGGATAACTCTGTGGACCGCCAGAGCCGGCGCGAGTCGCCGAGCGGGCAATTCCGCATAAATGGCCATTTGATTAAATTTTGACCAGGGCGTTTTGCCAAGGCGGAACAGGCACTTGCATGACGCCAGTTAAGGGACCTCGCGAACTATGTGACGAAAGTCCCTCTGCGGCCCGAGCCCGGGGGGCGCTGTGCACAACTCGCGACCGTGCGGGCCGGCCGGTTCCTCGGGCAGAAACTCGGCCAGCAGCTCGTTCAGGAACCGGAATCCGAGCTCGCTCGGCCGCCAGGTGGCGCCCGCGCGGGCCAGAAGGCCGCGGCCCGCGAGCCGGGCCAGATGCGGTTGGATCACCGAGTCCGGAAGGCCGGTTGCCCGCCCGAAATGCCCGAGCGTGAAACCCGCGCGCAGCCGGAGCGAATTCAGCATGTACTCGAAGGGCAGTGCGCTTGCCTCGACCGCGCGCCGCGTGCCGGCACGACCGCCGCGTTCGAGATAGGCGCGCGGCGAGCGCGACTTCTCCGTGCGGATCGCCGCGCCCGCGACCGTGAGCTTTCCGTGCGCGCCCGCACCGAGCCCCAGGTAGTCGCCGAAGCGCCAGTAATTCAGGTTGTGCCGGCATTGCCGGCCGGGCCGCGCGTAGGCCGAGACCTCGTACTGCGTGTAGCCCGCGTCGGCCAGCGCTCGCTGGCATCCGACCTGCATCTCCCAAGCCAGATCGTCCGCCGGCAGCGGCGGCGGGCGGTGGAAGAAAGCCGTGCCGGGCTCGAGCGTCAGCTGGTAGTGCGAAAGATGCGCGGGTTCGAGTGCCACCGCCGCGGCGACGTCTTCGAGTGCGCGCGCGAGCGTCTGGTCCGGCAATGCGTACATCAGGTCGAGATTGAAGTTCTCGATGCCGGCGGCCTTGATCTCGGCGACTGCCGCCGGGATTTCGTCGGGCCCATGGATGCGGCCGAGTGCGGCGAGGGCCGCCGCATCGAATGACTGCGCGCCCAGCGAGACGCGATTGATGCCGGCGGCCGCGTAACCCTCGAAGCGCCCATGCTCGACGGTGCCGGGATTGGCCTCCATCGTGATCTCGGCATCCGCGGCGACCGGCAGGCGCGCGCGGATGCCGGAGATCAGCGTCGCGATCGCGGCCGGCCGGAACAGCGACGGGGTGCCGCCGCCGAGGAAAATGCTCGAGACCTCGCGGCCCGCCGCGAGGTCGAGGTCGCCCTCGAGGTCCGCGAGCAGCGTCGCGACGTAGGCATCTTCCGGGATGCTCCCGGGTGCCGCGTGCGAGTTGAAATCGCAGTACGGGCACTTGCGTACGCACCACGGCAGGTGGACATAAACGGCGATGGGCGCGCTCACACCGCTATTCTATGGGATCATAATGCGCGCAGTGCCGGAGCCGGAGAGCCACGCTCCCATGAGCGGCGACAAGTATCAGCTGACCAATCTCGCCACGGGCAAGAGCTCGGAATTGCCCTCGCGCGAGGGCTCGGTGGGCCCGGACGTGCTCGACATCGCGACCCTGATGAAGGATCACGGCGTCTTCACCTACGACCCGGCCTTCATGGCGACCGCGGCGACGGCGAGCGCCATCACCTACATCGACGGCGACGCTGGCGTCCTGCTCTACCGCGGCTACCCGATCGAGCAGCTGGCCAAGCACGGCAGCTTCCTCGAGGTGTCCTACCTGCTGCAGAAGGGCGAGCTGCCCTCGCGGTCCGAGCTCGCCGCGTTCACGCGCTCGATCACGCGCCACACCATGCTGAACGAGTGGCTGCTGCGGCTGTACCGCGGCTTCCACCACGACGCGCACCCGATGGCGATGGTCGCGACCATCGTCGCCTCGCTCGCCGCCTTCTACCACGACACCACCGACATCAACGACGACCGGCACCGCGAGATCTTCACGCATCGGATGATCGCAAAGCTCCCGACCATCGCCGCGGCGGCCTACAAGCACGCGCTCGGCCAGCCGTTCATCTACCCGCGCAACGACCTGGACTACTGCGCGAACATGCTGCACATGTTCTTCGCGGTGCCCTGCGAGCCCTACGAGGTGGACCCGCTGCACGCCAAGGCGCTCGACCTGCTGTTCATCCTGCACGCCGACCACGAGCAGAACGCCAGCACCTCGACGGTCAGGCTCGCGGGCTCGACCGGCTGCAACCCGTACACGGCGATGTCGGCCGGCGTGTCGGCGCTCTGGGGCCCGGCCCACGGCGGCGCCAACGAGGCGGTCGTGGAGATGCTCGAGAAGATCGGCGACGCCGGCCAGGTGCCGGCGTTCCTCGCGCGCGTCAAGGACAAGGCCGAGGGCGTGCGGCTGATGGGCTTCGGGCACCGCGTCTACAAGAACTTCGATCCGCGCGCCACCATCATCCGCGAGATGTGTCACCAGGTGCTCGGAGAGCTCAGCCAGAGCGACAACCCGCTGTTCGAGCTCGCGCTCCGGCTCGAGGAGATCGCGCTGAAGGACGACTACTTCATCAGCCGGAAGCTGTACCCGAACGTCGATTTCTACTCGGGTATCATCTACCGTGCTCTCGGCATCCCGCGCGAGATGTTCACGGTGATGTTCGCGATCGCGCGCACCGCCGGATGGGTCGCGCACTGGTCGGAGATGATCGCGGATCCGGGCATGAAGATCGCGCGCCCGCGCCAGCTCTACACCGGCCCCACGAAGCGCGACTACCTCCCCGTCTCCAAGCGCTGAAGCGAGGAAAATAGGGACAGGTACGATTTATCGGAGATAAACCGTACCTGTCCCTATTTTTCCAGCAGCTCTTCGACTTCCGCGAGCGTCGCGCGACGCATCGGCTTGCCGTCGACGGGGCCGGGCGGCGCCTGGCGGATGCCGTCCCTGGGGAACACGGTGGCTTCGACCTCGTGGGCGCCGGCGCTGAAGCGGATCTCCGGGTAAGCTTCGACCTCCTCGCGCTGCACGCGGAAGCGGCGCTCGCGTACCTCGTAAGCGATGCCGCGCTCCATGAGCGCGAGCGAGACCGCCTCCGGCGTGTCGGCAAACAGGTGCAGGGCGATGGCCGCGTGCGCGGTCGCGGTGCCGGTCAGTAGCGGCCCGACCAGACGCGGCTCGAACGGGGCGAGCAGCCGCATGGCTTCGACCGCGGCGGCGCGCATCTCGGCGAGCTCGCTGGCATGCGCTTCGGCCTCGAATAGCCGCTGGCGACCGGCGATCGCCTCCTCGATCTCGGTGTTCTTCGGCAGCACGGCCTGGTCGGTGACACCCATGCGCTCCGCGGCCTTGCGCTTGGCGGTGCCGTAGTCCTCGTGGCCGTGCTCGATCATGAGCCGCGCGGCCTCCTGCGCGATGGCCTGACGCAGATTGTCGGCGCGCGGGGATCGTCCCCTGGTCATCGCGGAGCTTCCCTAGAAAATCGGCTCTTCGTACTTCTGCGCGGGCTGCACGTTGCGTACGTCATCGCCGCTCGCGCCCTCGACGCCCGGCGGCAGGTGGTCCGCGAGAAAGTACTCGAAGTCGCTCGCAGGGGCGAGCGCCTCGGAGAACTCGCCGGTCTCCACGGCCACGCGCGCGGTGACTACGCCGTCCGGCATCGGCAGGCGCCGCTCGGGCCGTCCGGCCAGCGCCTCGCGCATGAAGTAGATCCACATCGGCAGGGCCGTGCGCGCGCCTTCCTCGTCCGGTCCCAGCGGCCGCTCCTGGTCGTAGCCGACCCAGGCCGCCGCCACCAGATCCGGCGTGAATCCGGAGAACCATGCGTCGCGGCCATCGTTGGTGGTGCCGGTCTTGCCGGCGATGTCGCCGCGCCCGAGCGCGCCCGCGCGCTGCCCGGTGCCGCGGCGGATCACGTCGCGCAGTAGGTCGGTCACGATCCAGGCATTCGCCTCCGAGATCGCGCGCGGAGCGCGCTGCTCCGGCTCCGGTAACGGCAGCCCGCCGCCGGCCTCGGCCGCGCGCACCATTCGTCGCGCGCCGGGCACGGTGCCGGCGGGCGTCGCCGCCGCGCCGCCGCCGCAGTAGTCGCAGGCGATCCGCGGCGCGGCCTCCTGCAGCACCGAGCCGTCGGCACCGATCACGCGCTCGATCAGGTAGGGCGTGACCAGCAAGCCGCCGTTGGCGAATACCGCGAAGCCGTTCGCCATCTCGAGCGGCGTCAGCTGCGCGGTCCCGAGCGCCGCGGTCAGGTCGGCGGGGATGTGGTCGCGCGGCAGGCCGAAGCGCGAGACGTAGTCGCGCGTGTAACCGACGCCGATCTGGCGCATCACGCGGATCGTCACCAGGTTCCTCGAGCGCGCCAGCGCGTCGCGCAGGCGGGTCGGGCCGTAGAAGCGGCGCGAGTCGTTGACCGGGCGCCAGTCCTCCTCCTCGGGCTCCTCGCCCGCGGCCGGCGCGGCGCCATCCGGGCGCAGGCCGATGCCGACGGCGGCATCCGGTGCCTCGTACACCACGGGCGCATCGAGCACCACCGACGCGGGCGTGAATCCGGCTTCGAGTGCCGCCGAGTAGATGAAGGGCTTGAACGCCGAGCCGGGCTGGCGCCGAGCCTGGATCGTGCGGTTGAACTTGGAGGCCTGGAAGTCGAAGCCGCCCGCCATCGCCACGATCGCGCCGTCGTGCGGATCGAGCGCGACCAGCGCGCCCTGCGCCTCCGGCAGCTGCGCGAGCAACGCCTCGTCGCGGGAGGAGGGCAGCATGTAGACGACGTCTCCCGCTGCGACCACGGCGCGCGGTGCAATCGGCTCCGGCTTGTCCGGCCGGTGCGCCCAGCGCATGCCCTCGAAGGGCAGCCGGTAGCGCCGGCCGTTGCGTGCGACAGCGCTCGCGTCGCCGGCGCGCACCGCGACGATCGCCGCCGGCTGCAGTCCGCCCACGACCGGGTACTCCTCGAGCGCGGCGGCCAGCTCAAGGTCGCCGCGCCCCTCGAGCTCGATTCGTCCCGCGCGCCCGCGGAAGCCGTGGCGGCGGTCGTACTCGAGCACGGCACTGCGCAGCGCCACGTCGGCCGCGCGCTGCAGCCGGCTGTCGACGGTCGTGACGACCTGGAAACCGTCGGTGTAGATGCGCTCGCCGTGCTCCTCGAACAGCGCCGCGCGAACCATCTCGCCGATCCACGGTGCATCAACCTGCACGCGCGGGCCGAACAGCTCGCGCGTGATCGGTTTCGCGTTCGCGGTCTGCCAGGCTTCATCGTCCAGGTAGTCGAGCTCGCGCATGCGGCGCAGCACGTAGGTGCGGCGTTCCTCAGCGCGCTCCGGGTCGGTCGCCGGGTTGAGTCGCGAGGGCGCCTGCAGGATGCCGGCGAGCAGCGCAGCCTCGGACGCGTCGATCTCCGCGAGCGGTTTCCCGAAGTAAGTCTCGGCGGCGGCGGCGAAACCGTAGGAGCGCTGGCCGAGGAACTGCGTGTTGACGAACAGCGTGAAGATCTCCTGCTTGGAGAGCTCGTTCTCGAGCGAAAGTGCCAGGAAGATCTCGCGCAGCTTGCGCCGCAGCTGCCGCTCCTTGGAGATCAGCGTGGTGCGCACCAGCTGCTGGGTGAGCGTGCTGCCGCCCTGGGAAACCTCCATGGTCGCAGCCGTCACCACGAGCGCGCGCAGCACGCCCTGCCAGTCGACGCCCGGGTGCTCGAAGAAGCGGTCGTCCTCGGCCGCGAGCACCGCGTGCACGACCACCGGCGGGATGTCCTCCCAGGCCACCGGCACGCGCCGCTGCTCCCCGATCTGCGCGACCAGTCGGCCGTCGCGGCTGTACACGCGCAGCGGCACCTGCAGGCGCACGTCGCGTAGCACGGCGACGTCCGGCAGCGTCGGCTTCAGGTAGTAGTAGGTCGACAGGAACGCGAGCCCGGTGGTGCCCGCGATCAGCACGAAGACGGTCGCCGCGATGCGCAGCCGGCGGTTCAGTCGGGAGATCACAGGGGGGCGATTATGCATAGTAATGTGCGCCACTGCCGGGGCCCCGGTCGCCGCCCTGCGACGCCGGGACCGTGACGGGAAACACGGTCGCCCGCGCCCGAGGGGTGCAGCATCGGCGGCGGATTCTGGCAAAGAGGCCCGCGGGGCTGCTGCACACGCCGGTATCCAGGGCGGCCTGGCCGGGGGTGGTACCCCGGGCCGGGCCTCGCAGGTGCCTGCTGGAGCGGCTTTTTCGGGGCCGATTTGCGAGTCGGGTCACGTTCAATTTAACAATTGCTTGCTATATAGTTGGCCGACAAACTTGACTCGGCGCAGCGATTGGCGACGCAATAGCCTGACCTGAAAAGGAAAATTCTGTGCTCAAGCTGCCGAAGCTCTCGCTGGGACCGCGGTACACGCCGCTCGTCGGGCTCGACATTACGACCTCCTCGATCAAGCTGATCGAGCTCGCCAAGTCCGGCGATGGCTACCGGGTCGAGGCCTACGCGGCCGAGCCCACGCCGCACAACGCGATCAACGAGAAGGCGATCGTCGACGCCGCCGCGGTCGGTGACGCCATCCGCCGCGCGGTCAAGCGCGCCGGCGTGCGCTCAAAGGAATGCGCGGTGGCGATCTCCGGCGACGCGGCGATCACCAAGGCGATCCAGATGCCGCGCAACCTGTCGGATGCCGACCTCGAGCAGCAGATCGAGATGCAGGCCGACCAGTACATCCCGTTCCCGCTGGAGGAAGTCAGCTACGACTTCGAAGTGCTCGGGCCGAACGAGAAAGACCCGGACATGCGCGACGTGCTGCTGGTCGCCTCGCGCTCCGAAAACGTCGAGCAGCGCGTCGCCGCGGTGACCGCGGCGGGGCTCATCGCCAAGCTCGTGGACGTCGAGGCCTTCGCGCTCGAGAACGCCTGCCGCCTGATGACGCACCAGATGCCGGACGGCGGCTTCGACCGCACCATCGCGGTCGTGGATTTCGGCGCGAGCACCACCACCTTTTCGGTGCTGCGCGACCTGAAGGTCGCGTACACGCGCGACTTCGCCTTCGGCGGCCAGCAACTGACCGAAGAGATCATGCGCACTTACGGGCTGTCGATGGAGGAGGCCGGCCGCGCCAAGAAGGAAGGCGGGCTTCCCTCCAACTACCAGCCCGAGGTGCTCGATCCGTTCATCGACGACATGACCCAGCAGGTGAGCCGCTCGCTGCAGTTCTACCTCGCCTCGGGCAGCGGCCGCAGCCAGCCGGAGCAGATCCTGATCTGCGGCGGCTGCGCCAACATCCCGGGCGTGGCCGACGTGATCGCGAGCCGCGTGGGGATTCCGGCGGAGCGAGGCGACCCGCTCGGGCAGATGAAGATCGCCTCGAAGGCCAAGGCGCTCGGCGTGACGCGCGATGCAACCGCGCTGCTGCTCGCCTGCGGCCTGGCACTGCGGAGCTTCGACGAACATGCCAAGTATTAACCTACTCCCGTGGCGGCAGGCGCTCCGCCAGCGCCGGCGCAAGGAATTCATGGTCGGCCTGGCCGCGGCCCTGGCGGTCGCGGGCGTGGTGACGCTACTCGCGCACCTCTCGGTGAGCTCGATGATCGACGCCCAGAAGCGCCGCAACGAGCTCCTGAAGGCCGAGATCACCGAGCTCGACAAGGCGATCGAGCAGATCCTGGCCCTGGAAGAGCAGAAGGCGCGCATGATCGCGCGCATGCAGGTGATCGACACCCTGCAGTCGAGCCGCCCAGAGGTCGTGAAGATGTTCGACCAGATCGTGTCGACGCTGCCCGAGGGCGTGTACCTGACGTCCGTGAAGCAGGCCGGCAGGAAGATCGAATTCAACGGGGTCGCGCAGTCGAGCACGCGCGTTTCCGCCTTCATGCGCAACATCGACGCCTCCGAGTCGCTGTCGGCGCCGGAGCTCAAGGTGATCCAGACCGGCCGCGACGCCGGCCCCGGCGCGCAGTTCACGCTGTTCGCCTCGCAGCGCGCGCCGGCCGGGCAGGAGGAAGCCACGCCGCCCAAGCGCACCGCGCGCGTGTCGGAGGCAAGGCAATGAACTTTCTCCAACAGCTGCAGGCGCTCGACTTCAAGGACATCGGCCGCTGGCCGTTCCTGTTCCGCGCGCTCGGCGTCGGACTCGTGTTCGCGGTTCTGACCGCGCTCCTGGTCTGGTACTTCGTGATGGGCGACAACGGCAACCTGCCGGAACTGCGCAGGGCGGAGGCCGAGCAGCGCTCGCTCTGGCAGACTTTCGACGAGAAGCAGCGCAAGGCCGCGAACCTCGAGGCCTACCGCCAGCAGCTCGCCGAGATCGAGCGCACCTTCGGCGCCATGCTGCGCCAGCTGCCGGGCAAGACCGAGGTGCCCTCGTTGCTGGTGGACATCTCGCAGACCGGCCTCGCGGCGGGGCTCCAGGAGCGCCTGTTCCAGCCCGGCGCCGAGAGCCGCAAGGACTTCTATGCGGAGCTGCCGATCAAGATCCAGCTGACCGGCGGCTACCACGAGTTCGGCATGTTCGTCTCGGGCATCGCGGCGCTGCCGCGCATCGTGACGCTGCATGATCTCGAGATCTCGCGCGCTTCCACGCGCGCATCGTCGCGCAACCGCACGCCGGCGCCGACCGACCAGCTGACGCTGAACCTGACCGCCAAGACCTACCGCTACCTCGAGGAAGGCGAGGCCCAGCCCGCCGCCGACGAAGGCAAGGGCAAGCGGCCGAGCAAGCGGAACACGACATGAGCCAAGGCATGCGCAAGACACTGACCGCAGCCGGCCTTGCCGGCGTACTGGCACTCGCGGGCTGCTCCGATGGGCTCGACGACCTGCGCGCCGAGATCGAGAGGGCGAAGCAGCGTCCGGGCGGCCGCATCCAGCCGCTGCCGGAAGTCAAGCCCTACGTCAGCCACGAGTACCAGATGGCGGACCGGCGCTCGCCGTTCCTGCAGAGCCTCGCCGGCGAGAACCCGAGCGGCCCGCGCCCCGACATCCAGCGCGCGCGCGAGTACCTGGAACAGTTCCCGCTCGACACGCTGAAGATGGTCGGCACGCTCCGCCTCGGCCGCGGCAACTACGGCCTGGTGCAGACGCGCGACGGCATGATCCACCGGGTCCTGCCGGGGAACCACCTGGGCCAGAACGACGGCCGGGTGATGACCATCTCCGATGCACGGATCACGCTGATCGAGATCATTCCTGATGGCCTTGGCGGCTACCTCGAGCGCCCCGCGGCGCTGGCGCTCGCCGACTGATTTCTGGGAGACGTCTGATGGCTTGCAACAACCAGACCCTGGTGTGGAATAAGGGAGCGGCGCGGGATTTGGTCCGCGCAATCTGCGGTGCAGCGGCCACCCTGGCGCTGGCATGGTCGCAGGTTGCCGCGGCGCAGACGGCACGGCTGACGGCGATCGAGGTGCAGCCGATGCAGGGCGCGACCCTGCAGGTCCGGCTGCGCACCGACGGCACCGCGCCGCAGCCCCTGACCTTCACGATCGACCGGCCGGCGCGGCTGTCGGTCGACCTGCCCGACGTCGCACTGGCGCTGGACAACCGGCGCATCGACGTCGGCGCGGGTGGCGTGGATACGATCGTCGCGGCCGAGGCTTCCGGCCGCACGCGGGTCGTGTTCAACCTCGATGCGCTCGTGCCCTACACGGCCATGGCCGAGGGCGACAGCGTGGTGGTGACGCTCGGCGGTGGCGCCGCATCCGCGTCGACCTACGCCGCAGCCCCGGCGGCGGCGCGGGCACCGGCCGGTCCGCGCAGCATCTCCGGCATCGACTTCCGCCGCTCCGCCGATGGCGCCGGGCGCGTGGTCGTGCAGCTCTCCGACCCCGCGACGCCCGCGAGCCTGCGCCAGGAAGGCAGCCGCGTGATCGTCGACTTCTCGGGCACCGCCCTCGACGAGCAGTACATGAAGCGCTACGACGTCACCGACTTCGCGACGCCGGTCACGATGTTCGACGTCAGCCGCGTCGGCAATGACACGCGGGTCGTGGTGACGGGCACCGGCGACTTCGAGCAGCTCGCCTACCAGACCGACAACATGTATGTGGTCGAGGTCAAGCAGCGTCCGCGCGTGCAGCAGGCGATGCTGTCGCGCGAGAAGCAGTACACGGGCGAGCGCCTCACGCTCAACTTCCAGGACATCGACGTGCGCCCGCTGCTGCAGCTCCTTGCCGACACCAGCGGCCAGAACATCGTCGTGTCCGACTCGGTCAAGGGCCGCGTCACGCTGCGCCTGCAGAACGTGCCCTGGGACCAGGCCCTCGACATCGTGCTGAAGACCAAGGGCCTCGACATGCGTCGGCGCGACAACGTGATCCTGGTCGCCCCGCAGGCGGAGCTCGCGGCGCAGGAGAAGGCGGAGCTCGAGGCGCTGAAGGACATCCAGGAGCTGGCGCCGCTGCGCACCGAGTTCCTGACGGTCAACTACGCGAAGGCAGCCGACATCGCGCGTCTGGTCAAGTCCGCGGGCGGCGGCTCGCTGCTCTCGGAGCGCGGCAACGTCACCGTGGACGAACGCACCAACACGCTGCTCGTGCAGGATACCGCCGAGAACCTCAACGCCGTGCGCAACCTGGTCGCGACGCTCGACATCCCGGTACGCCAGGTACTGATCGAGTCGCGCATCGTGATCGTGAACGACGACTTCACACGCGAGCTCGGCGTGCGCGCGGGCTTCACACGGGTGTCCGACGAGATCGGCGACCTGATGGCCGTGAGCGGCAGCGCGCAGTCCACCGACACGATCATGGGCTCGGCGCTCGACAATCTCGCGAGCACGGGCCAGCCGTTCCCGGTGGAAGTGCCGTTCGGCAACTTCGACCGCTACAACGTCAATATGCCGGTCGCCAACCCGGCCGGCCGCATCGCGCTGTCGATCCTCGACTTCGACGACTTCCTGATCGACCTCGAGTTGTCGGCCGCGCAGCGCGAAGGCCGCGGCGAAATCAAGTCGACGCCGCGCGTGGTCACGGCGAACCAGCGCGAGGCGATCATCGAGCAGGGTGTCGAAATCCCGTACCAGGAATCGGCCTCCTCGGGCGCGACCACGACGCAGTTCAAGAAGGCGGTGCTGTCGCTCAAGGTCACGCCTCAGATCACGCCCGACGACCGCGTGATCCTCGACCTGACCGTGACCAAGGACAGCGTCGGTCAGCTGGTGCCATCGGCGACCGGCGGCTTCGTGCCCTCGATCGACACGCGCAACATCCAGACGCAGGTGCTGGTGCGCGACGGCCAGACCGTCGTGCTGGGCGGCATCATGGAGACGGAGCGCCGCGACGCGGTCAGCAAGGTGCCGCTGCTCGGCGACGTGCCGGTGGTCGGCAACCTGTTCAAGTCGAGGAGCAAGACCAACAACCGCGACGAGCTCCTGATCTTCATCACGCCGAAGATCCTGCGCGAGGGCACGACGATCGAGTGATCCGGGTCCGGTTCCGGAGCCGAAACGGCCGCCTCCGGGCGGCCGTTTCTTTTGGCGTACGATAAGGCCATGCGCAGCATTTTCCTGGTGGGGCCCATGGGGGCCGGCAAGACCGCGGTCGGCCGGCAGCTCGCGCGCCGGCTCGGGATGCCGTTCAAGGACAGCGACGCCGAGGTCGAGGCGCGCACGGGCGTCGACATCGCCTACATCTTCGAGCGCGAAGGCGAGGCGGGATTCCGCGCCCGCGAGCGCGACGTGCTCGACGCGCTGACCGCCACGGCGGGCATCGTGCTCGCGACCGGCGGCGGGGCCGTGCTGCTGCCCGAGAACCGCGAGCGGCTCGCGGCGCGCGGCACGGTCGTGTTCCTCGACACCACGCTCGAGCAGCAGCTCGACCGGACCCGGCGCACCGCGCACCGGCCGCTGCTGGCGAACGGCGACCGGCGCGCCCGCCTCGAGGAACTGGCGCAGGCCCGGGATCCGCTCTACCGCTCGATCGCGGCGATCACGATCCGCACCGATGGCCGCGCGCCGAGCGCGGTCGCCGCGGAGATCGAGCGCGCGCTGGGCGGCGCCGGGCATGCACAGGATTGAGGTCACGCTCGGAGCGCGCAGCTGCCCGGTCTGCATCGGCCAGGGACTCCTGGCCGCGTCCGAGCTGCTCGCCGCGCAGGTCGGGGACCGCAAGCTCCTCGTCGTCACCGACCAGACGGTCGCGCGGCTCTGGCTGCCGCGCCTCGCCCTTGGCCTCGCGGGGCGCCCCCACGCCGTGCACGCGCTGCCGGAAGGCGAGGAGCAGAAGACGCTCGGCAGCGTCGCCGGCATCATCGACGCGCTGGTCGCCGCGCGCATCCACCGCGATGACCTCGTGCTGGCGCTCGGCGGCGGCGTGGTCGGCGACGTGGCCGGCTTTGCCGCCGCCTCGTACCAGCGCGGCATCGGCTTCCTGCAGCTGCCGACCACCCTGCTCGCGCAGGTGGATTCCTCGGTCGGCGGCAAGACCGGCGTCAACCACCCCGGCGGCAAGAACCTGATCGGCGCGTTCCATCAGCCGCGCGCCGTCATCACCGACACCGACACGCTTTCGACCCTGCCGGACCGCGCGTTGCGCGCGGGCTTCGCCGAGGTCGTCAAGGCCGCGCTGATCGCAGATGCGGAGTTCTTCGCGTGGCTCGAGGAGCACGCGCCCGCGGTCCTTGCACGCGAAGCCGCACCGCTCGCAGAGGCGATCCGTCGCGCCTGCGAGATCAAGGCCGGGATCGTCGCGCGCGACGAGCGCGAAGAAGGGCCGCGCGCGCTCCTGAACCTCGGCCACAGCTTCGGCCACGCGCTGGAGGCGGCCGCCGGCTACGGCCGGCTGCTGCACGGCGAGGCGGTCGCGATCGGGCTGGTGCTCGCCGCGGACTTCGCCGCGCGGAGCGGACGCCTGGCGGCGGCCGATGCCGCGCGCGTGCGCGCGCTGCTCGCGCTGAGCGGTCTGCCCGTGGACCCGCCGCGCGTCGGAAGCCGGAAGCTGCTGGAGCTGATGGGCATGGACAAGAAAGTCCGGGGCGGCCGGCTGCGGCTGGTGCTGCCGGACGCGATCGGGACGGCGTCGGTGACCGCGGACTACCCGCAGGACGCGCTCCGGGCGCTGCTCGAGGAGCGGGTGGGCGCATGAGGAAGGGCCGCGATCCGGACGCCGGGCTCGCATCTTACGCTGCGCGCGAGGCGGCCTCGCGCGGCCGCCGCCATCCCGAGCCACCGGCCGACTGGCGCGGCGAATACCAGCGCGACCGCGACCGCATCATCCACTCGGGCGCGTTCCGGCGCCTGGTCTACAAGACCCAGGTGTTCATCAACCACGAAGGCGACATGTACCGCACGCGCCTGACGCATTCGCTCGAAGTCGCGCAGATCGGCCGCTCGGTCGCCCTCGCGCTCGCGCTCTCGGAGCCGCTGACCGAGGCGATCTGCCTCGCGCACGACCTCGGCCATACGCCCTTCGGCCACGCCGGCCAGGACGTGCTGAACGACTGCATGCGCGAGTACGGCGGCTTCGAGCACAACCTGCAGTCGCTCCGGGTCGTCGACGAGCTCGAGGAGCGCTACGCAGGCTGGCGCGGTCTCAACCTGATGTTCGAGACGCGCGAGGGCATCCTCAAGCATTGCTCACTCGCGAATGCGCGCCAGCTGGGAGACCTGGGGCAGCGCTTCATCGAGCGCACGCAGCCGGGCCTCGAAGCGCAGATCGCGGACCTCGCCGACGCGATCGCCTACAACAACCACGACGTGGACGACGGCCTGCGCTCCGGGCTCGTGACCGTGGGCGAGCTCAGGACCATCGGCGCGTTTGCGCGCCAGTACGATGCCGTGCTCGCGCTGCACGGGGCGCTCCCGGAGCGGCGCCTGGTGCACGAGATCATCCGGCGCATGATCCACGACGTCGCGAGCGACCTGATCGAGGAGACGGCGCGCCGCCTGGAAGGGCTCCAGCCGGCGAGCATCGAGGAAGTGCGGGCGCAGCCGCGGCCGATCGTCGGTTTCTCGGCCGCGCGCGAAGCCGAGCACCGCGAGCTGAAGAAGTTCCTGCGCAACCGGCTCTACCGGCACGAGCGCATGCAGGCGACGCGCCTCGGCGCCGGAAAAGTGCTGCAGGAGCTGTTCGACGGCTTCATGGGCGACCTCGCGATCCTGCCGCCGGAACACCGCGAGAACGCGGCGGCCATGGAGCGCGAGCGCGGCGTGGCGGGCCGTGCGCGCGCGGTCGCCGACTACATCGCCGGCATGACCGACCGCTACGCGTTCCAGGAGCACGCGCGCGTCACCGGCAAGAGTGCCGTTTGATAGCATGGTCGCCCCGACCGGAGTTGCCATGGCGAGAGCCGCCGTCCCCGCCCGCGAGCGCCTGATCTTCGCGATGGATGTCCCGGATGCCGGTACCGCGCGCCGGCTCGCAGAGTCGCTCGGCGACTCCGTCGGATTCTACAAACTCGGCCTCGAGCTCCTGACTTCGGGCGGCGCCTTCGAATTGCTCGAATGGATGGCCGCGCGCGGCAAGCGCGTGTTCCTGGACTTCAAGCTCTTCGACGTGCCGGCGACGGTCGCCGCGGCGGTGCGCAACCTCCGGGGCCGCGGCGTGAGCTTCACGACTGTCCATGGCAACCAGGCGATCATGGAAGCCGCTGCCGAGGCGGCGGCCGGCGACCCCGGCATCCTGGCGGTGACGGTGCTGACGAGCCTGGATCGCGGCGACCTCGACGAGCTCGGGTTCGATTGCGACGTGGGCGAGCTGGTGCTGTCGCGCGCGCGCCGCGCGCTGGCGGCCGGCTGCGCGGGCGTGGTCTCTTCCGGCCTCGAAGCGAAGGCCCTGCGCGCCAGGGTCGATGAGCGGCTGATCGTCGTGACGCCCGGTATCCGCCCGATCGAGAACCGCCCCGCCGACGACCAGAAGCGCGTGGTGAACGTAGAACAGGCGTTCGCGAACGGCGCCGACTACATCATCGTGGGCCGGCCGATCCGCAACGCCGCGGATCCGCGCGCGGCCGCCGAGGCGATCCAGACGACCATCGCACGGATCTTCCCGGGCCGATGAGCGCACTCGCGAACGACCGCCTGCTGCGCGCGCTCTCGCGCGAGCCGGTGGATCGCACGCCGGTCTGGATCATGCGCCAGGCCGGGCGCTACCTGCCGGAGTACCGCGCGACGCGGGCGCGGGCGGGAAGCTTCCTCGCGCTCGCGACGCACCCGGAGCTCGCCTGCGAGGTGACGCTGCAGCCGCTCGCGCGCTTCCCGCTCGATGCCGCCATCCTGTTTTCCGACATCCTGATGGTTCCGAAGGCGATGGGCGTCGGGCTCGCGTTCGAAGAGGGCGAAGGGCCGACGATCGATCGCCCGGTTCGTTCGGCCGCCGACGTAGACGCACTGCCGGTGCCGGATCCCGCCGAAGAACTGCGCTTCGTGATGGAGACGGTGGCGCTGGTGCGGCGCGAGCTCGCCGGTCGCGTGCCGCTGATCGGCTTCGCCGGCGCGCCCTGGACGGTGGCCACCTACATGGTGGAAGGCGGGGGCAGCCGCGACTTCGCGCGCATCAAGGGCATGCTGTACGGCGATCCGAAGTCGCTCCACCGCCTGCTCGCGAAGCTCGCACGCGCGACCACCGACTACCTGAATGCGCAGATCGTCTCCGGTGCGCAGGCCGTCATGCTGTTCGACACCTGGGGCGGCGTGCTGTCGACGGCCGCGTACCTGGAGTTCTCGCTGCCCTACATGGAGCAGATCGTCGTGGACCTGGTGCGCGAGCGCGAGGGCAGGCGCGTGCCCGCGATCCTGTTCACCAAGGGCGGCGGAGCCTGGCTCGAGCGCATGGCGGCTTCCGGCGCGGATGCGCTCGGCGTGGACTGGACGATCGAACTGTCGGCCGCGCGGCGCGCGACCGGCGGGCGGGTGTCGCTCCAGGGCAACATGGACCCTGGCGTACTGTTCGCGCCGCCCGCGGCGATCCGCGCCGAGGTGGCGCGCATTCTCGACAGCTTCGGCAGGGGACCGGGGCACGTCTTCAATCTCGGCCACGGCGTGCAGCCGGGCGTGGAGCCGGAAAATGTCGCCGCCCTGGTCACGGCGGTCACAGAACTGTCCCCGGCGTATCATCGCTGAATGAGGCACCGCAAACCCCGGCGGCCCGTGCGCTGGGTCGCCACGCTCGTCTGCGCGGCGGCCGCCTGCGCCACGCCCGCGATCGAAGCGCAGGAAGGCGGGAGTCCCGCAACGGCGGACCGCGGCTTCGTGCCCTCGCCCGACGGCGGTCTGCTGCGGCTGCGCGACCTCACGCCTTTCGACCTGCTGCGCCTCGACTTGCGCCCGCCGAACGAGCAGGCGATGCAGGGGGGCGACTGGGTGTTCGAGTTCGACTTTTCCTACCAGAACACCTTTGCGATGAGCACGAACGTGCGCGACTACCTGAGGGGGCGCGGCGCGGGCCGCATGCCGCTGACGCCCGCGGACGTCGCGGCGATCCATGCACTGCCGGGCGACGCGTTCTACATCGACGGCGAATTCGGCCGCTTCGAATTCACCGTGCATCGGCGGCTCGGAAAACGCTGGAGTGCTTCGCTGACGGTTCCCTACCTCGCGTACACGACCGGCGTGCTGGACGGGTTGATCGAAAACTTCCATCACTATCTGGGATCCAGCCAGCAGGGTCGCAACCTGGTCGCGCGGCACCGCTTCCAGGTCGTCTACGACATCGGCGGCAGGCAGTTCAGCGAGCTCGCGCGCGCGTCGGCGGGCGGGCTGGGGGACCCGGTGCTCATCCTGCGCCACCAGCCGCGCCACGACTGGTTCGGATGGCGGCCCGTGATCGAGGCGGCTGTCAAGTTCGCGGCGGCCAGCGAGCGCGACTGGCTTTCGACCGGACGCAGCGACTACGGAATGCAGGTGGCGCTCCAGCGCGCCTTCGGGCCGAATGCGCTGCACGTCGCGGGCAGCCTGGTCTATTACGCAGGACATCGCGATACCCCGACCGCGCCCGGCCAGTACGTGCCCACGCTGATCGTGGGCTACGGGCGGCGCCTCTCGCCGCGCACGAGCATCGTGTTCCAGGGCTACACCAGCGCGAGCGTGGTGACAGGCGCCGACATCCCGCAGCTCGCCGACAACAAGTACCTGCTGAGCCTCGGCTTCCGCTTCCACGCGCGCAAGCTGGACTGGACCGTGGCGGTCACGGAGAACGTCGGGAACTTCCACAACACGCCGGATATCGGCGCGCAGCTCGACTTCGTCTACCGGCCGGGCGGCTAAAAAGGGGACGCAGCCCTTTTCTGTAGTGCAGAAAAGGGTTGCGTCCCCTTTTCAGGCGGCTTTCGACTTGGCGAGCTCGTCGCGCAGGTTGCGGCGCAGGATCTTGCCGACGTTGGTCTTCGGCAGCTCGTCGCGGAAGTACACGGCCTTCGGCACCTTGTAGCCGGTGAGCTCCTTGCGGCAGAAGGCGATCACCTGCTCCTGCGACAGCGCGGGATCCTTGCGCACGATGAAGAGCGCCACGACTTCGCCGGAGCGCTCGTCGGGCTGCGCGACCGCCGCGACCTCGAGCACGCCCGGCATCTGCGCGACCACGCTCTCGACCTCGTTCGGGTACACGTTGAAGCCCGAGACGATGATCATGTCCTTCTTGCGGTCCTCGAGGTAGGTCCTGCCGAGCTCGTCCATGCGGCCGACGTCGCCGGTGCGCAGCCAGCCGCCGGGCAGCATGACCTTGGCGGTCTCCTCCGGGCGGTTCCAGTAGCCGCGCATCACCTGCGGGCCGCGCAGGCAGATCTCGCCGACCGAGCCGGCCGCCAGCTCCTTGCCGTCGTCGTCGCGGATCGAGATCTCGGTGGAAGGGAGCGGATAGCCGATCGAGCCGTTGAACTCGAGCGTGCCCGGCAGGTTCGCCGTGCCGACCGGCGAAGTCTCGGTCAGCCCCCAGCCCTGGCAGATGTGCCGGCCGGTGACCTGGCGCCAGCGCTCGGACACCGCCGCCTGCACCGCCATGCCGCCGCCGAGCGCGACCTTGAGCGAGGAGAAATCGAGCTTATCGAATCCGGGCGTGTTGAGCAGCCCGTTGAAGAGCGTATTGACGCCGGTGATGAAGGTGAAGCGCACCTTCGCGAGCTCCTTGACGAAGCCCGGCATGTCGCGCGGGTTCGTGATCAGCGCGTTGTGGCCGCCGGTGTGCGTGAACACCAGCAGGTTCGTGGTCAGGGCGAATATGTGGTAAAGCGGCAGCGCCGTGATGACGGCCGCGTCCTCGATCTCCTTGAGCTCCGGCATGAAGGCGACCACCTGGGTCGTGTTCGCGACCAGATTGCGGTGCGTGAGGACCGCGCCCTTGGAGACGCCGGTCGTGCCGCCCGTGTACTGGAGGAAGGCGATGTCGGAGCCTTCGACCTCGACCGGGTCGAGCGTGAGCGAAGCGCCCTGCGCGAGCGCGGCGCCGAAGCGGAGGCTCCCGGGCAGGCGCCACGGCGGCACCATCTTCTTCACGTGGCGGATCATGAAGTTCACGATCGCGCCCTTCGGGAAGCCGAGCAAGTCGCCGATGCCGGTGACGAGCACCCGCTTCACCGGCGTCTTCGCGAGCACCTGCTCGAGCGTCGCCGCGGCGTTCTCGAAGACCACGATCGTGGCCGCGCCGGAATCCTTCAGCTGGTGCTCGAGCTCGCGTGCGGTGTAGAGCGGGTTGACGTTGACGACCGTCAGCCCGGCGCGCAGCGCGCCGATGATGGCGATCGGGTACTGGAGGATGTTCGGCATCATCAGGGCGATGCGGTCGCCCTTCTTCATGCCGGCTTCCTTCTGCAGCCAGGCGCCGAACTGGCGCGAGAGCCGCTCGACGTCGCGGTAGGGAAGCACGCGCCCCATGTTCGAGAACGCGGGCTTGTCCGCATGGTCGCGGCAGGCGTCCTCGAACAGCTGCTTGAGCGAGCGGATCGCGTCCGGGTCGATCTCGGCGGGCACGCCCGGCGGATAGTGCTTGAGCCAGAACCTGCCGGCAGGTGCGTTCACGTCATTCATTGTTGCGCCGCAAAATCGGGGCCGGCCCCCCGCGGCCGGCAGTCCCGGTCATTTGACGCGCGATCGCCTAACGGCGCAAGAGCGGCAGCAGCTGCGGCCAGACGTTGGCGAGCAGGAGCGGCTGCGCCGCGGCGTTCGGGTGCACGCCGTCCGGCTGGAAGTACGCGAGATCGAGCGCGATCTCGTCGGAGAGGAGCGCGGCGCTGCCGATGCGGTAGCGCTTCACGAGATCCGCGTAGACGCCCTCGAAGGAGTTCGCGTACTTCGGCCCGTAGTTGGTCGGCATGCGCACCGCGAGCAGGAGCACCTGCGCGCCCGCGGCACGGCTCTTCATGATCATCAACTCGAGGTTCGAGCGCACGCGCGGCAGCGGCAGTCCGCGCAGGCCGTCGTTGCCGCCGAGCTCGAGGATCACGATCGCGGGCCGGTGCGTCGCCAGCGCACGGTTCAATCGTT
>Ga0187892_10004227_pt1 | contig 24462 bp, 22 predicted proteins | sample MA1701073metaG_FD_139345 | JGI IMG/M metagenome (GOLD analysis project Ga0187892, IMG submission 139345) | Bio-ooze microbial communities from a basaltic lava cave in the Kipuka Kanohina Cave System on the Island of Hawaii, USA - MA170107-3 metaG ... | reverse complement strand
TGGCGTGTGGTGTTTGTAAGAACCACAGCATGCCAGGAGAGCCTTTTTCATGGCTAGATCACTTCGCCGCGGGAAGCGACTGCGTGAACAAATGTCGGAAAGTGCAGGACCAAAGCGAGCCGCATAATACAGGAACAGAAGCCTCCGCCAGGCCGGCCGGCGTGCGATTCCCAATCGCACCAACCGCCAAACCGTTCGAGGCGCCGGCTCGCGCGCGGAGAGGATATCCAAATAGCGTTCGATCAGCTCCACGCTTCGACCGCAACTTTTGGTGGCCTCGAGTCGGCTTGCCAAGGCGCATGCCTGTGCGACGCTCGCCGAAAATGTCCGCTGACTCTCCCGAAGGCGCTCGAATGCGGCGCGCGGGCCTTGCAGCAGGTAGTGCCGAGACGATCTCGTTCCGATGACGTTCGAGCCATGCTGCCGATAGTGCGACACGACGCGCGGCAAGTAGCGAATCTCACCCGCACCAGCCGCGCAGAGCGCGACCCACCAATCGTGGATCACGCCCGAGTCGGGCAGCGGCAGCGAGAGGTCCAAGAGAGCGCGATTGTACACCATGGCGCAGCCTGGAATGCAGTTGCGCACCACGAGTGTTCGCAGCAAGTCGTCCATGTCGCCGTCGATTCCCAAGCCACGCATGAACGATCGCGCGATGAGTCGCCGGCGCGCGTCCACGACCGCCATATCGCCAAAAGTCAGAAGCGGCGTCGCGGGGCGGTGCGCCCTTTCGAGCCGCTGAAGCTCGACGAGCTGCACGGCCAGCTTTTCGCGATGCCAGTGGTCGTCCTGGTCGCAAAAGGCGACATACGAAGCGCCCAATTCGCGAGCGCGCTCCATGAGCGCTGCAAAGTTGCACTTTGGCCCCAGTTGCCCGCGAGTGTCGCGCACCAGCAAAATCCGCGAGTCGCGCCTTGCCGCCTCGTCCAGAATCTCCATGGTGGCGTCCGACGACCCATCGTCGCGCACCAGCGCAGTCCACTCTCGATGCGTCTGGGAGAAGAGACTGTCAAGCTGCGCGCGCAGAAACGGCGCGCCGTTGTACGTGGCGAGGAGGATGAAAACATGCCTGCCACTCGCGTTGTGTCGCGTGCAACGGCATCTCTTTCGTAATCGCGCTCCATCCGGCGGGAGAGGCTGGGCAACGGCTGTACTCTGTCCGGCGGTGCACGTCTTCGCGATCGTGTCCCGTGAAGGGAGCACAATAGGAAACCGGTCTACGGAACGATAGGCGGCCGCGCGATCACGGTGCCTGCAGCACTCCTTTGACGGCCGGCTAACCACGTTGCGCCTACTTAAAAATCATGGTTCGCACTCGTGACCAGACTGATCGTAACAAACGCGAGCGGCCAACGAACTGCCGACGCATGGTCGAGCTGCGTGACCCGTGGACTTGCTGATACAAGTCTACGTTCAATGATTGCTGTTTTCGCAAGGCCAGCTGATAGTACGAGTCTAACCGCTTCACGCGCTCCTGCTGTTGTTGCATAGTTGCGGGTACGCGATACGCTGACGTGGTCTTTTCCACAAGCACAAACTCATGGAACTGTGAGTACCTGGTCCACAGGTTCCAGTCTTCGAGCATGTCCATCTCTTCGTCGAACCCGCCATAGCGCTCGTAGAGTTGGCGATGAAATAGCATCGACTGGATGGGAATGTAGTTGCGTTGCCAGAGCAGGCGTTGGCAAAACGGTTGTCGATATGCCGTACGGTACGCTACGTCTTCGTACCGGAACGGTATGAGCGAGAGCACTTTGGTAGCGACCTCCACGGCGATCGAGTAGGCACCCACATAATGTGGATGGTCCAGGAGGTGCGTGACGAGTGTTTCAATGTGATCCGCAAACAAATAGTCGTCGTCATCCAAGAAGGCCAGAAACTCACCTTGAGACTTTGCCAACCCCTCATTGCCGGCGTGACTTCGTCCCTTTTTCGGCACCGCGCAGTAGCGAATCTTGAACGACGACGTGTCTTGACAACTTTTGAGGAATTCTCGCGCGAACTCCGTCGTTCCGTCCTCAACTACGATCAACTCTATGTTGGCGTAAGTTTGATTCAGGACGCTGGCGACGGCTTCGCGCAAGTAGCCTAAGCGGCCCTGATAGGTCCGCATGATCACCGACACGAGTGGCGAAGTGGTCCGGACGGCTTTGGGTAATTGGAAGAATGCGCCATCCCGCCTACGTTCGTAATCAAATCGACGGAACGGAAACAGCGTTCGCGATTTGCGGCGACTGAGAATGAACGAGGGAGCGAGCCAAAAAAAACGGAATACCAACTGGATCAGACTCAGTACAAGTTTCGGACGTCCCAGAACGTTACGCCACAGACTAAGATAGAGGAATGGGATGGCAAGGAAGTTGATACAATTATCAAACCGTAGACGCAAGAGGAGATTTGCAAGAGAATTGCCAAGAAACTGCCTTGATTTGAACTCCATCGGAGACGCGTACGTGTAATGCCAGCAAACAGCATGTGGATAATACAGCAGCCGATATCCTTGGTCCCGGAGGCGGTAGGATACATCGACGTCCTCCCCATAGAGGAACAGCTTCTCGTCGTATCCGCCCACTTGCCTTAGGCAAATTGTCCGGAATAGTACGCAAGCGCTTGACGACCAGCGCGTCTCTAGCGTCACCGGATTGTAATACTTTGGATGCTCGTACGGCTTCTGACGGCATTCCCAGCTAGCGACATCGCTGGGACTCGCTATCGCGAACGCGACTATCCGCGTTAGCGTGTTCAGCTCGAACTCCAAATCAACGTTCGTAACCAGGAAGTAGTCGGCGGCAGCACGCTGCAAGTTCCGGTTGTGCGCGGCACCGAAACCAAGATTAATTTGCCGCATTACGAGAACTTCCGCGAACCTCCGACCATGCGTCCGGCTAAACTCCTCGAGCTGTTGATATGATTCATCCGTCGATCCATTATCCGTTGCGAGTAATCGGATCCGATCGCAGGAATAGTCTTGCTCAACGAGGCTCTTGAAAAAGCACCTCAGCCACGCGCTGGAGTTGTAGGTCACAATCGACACATCGAGCAACGGCCACGGCGCCGCCGACTGCAAAACGGTTTGATGTGACGACCGCCAATGGAGGTGAGGAACTGAAAGATAGGGTTCCTGAATGCTTCTTGTATCTTGTGATGGCGCCAACTTTAGAGCGGCGTGGTTGTTCATCCGGCGCTCGCAGACTGATCAAAAAAAGACTGAAAACACGTACGAACAGCGGGTGTTAATAGCAAAGCGCACAGCCGCCATCGCTCCACACGGCCCGCGTAGTTACAAGCATGCTGGCCGAGAACTGCGATAGCAAACCGACTGAGCCATGACGAGGTGTCATATAAGCGGTCCTCGTTGACACCAGAGCGTCGCTTCAAAAACGGCTCCCCGCCCAGCAGCTCGTGGTGCGGATGGCAGGACGGATTGCGATCGCGCGCGAGGACGTTGAGTCGTCCTCGATAGCTTTCAATTAACGCGCGGTTGCTGCGCGAGCTCCAAGCAGCCACCGCACGCTGGCCGCGCAGGGCGGCTGGCGACGTGCATACGACTCGTAAGCCGCGATCTTGCAGGCGCAAGCGAAATTCGATCGTACTCGGCGTGTTGACAAGCGACTCGTCAAAGTCCAAACCGTCTTGGCGGAAAATGGCGACAACGCGGCGCACTCGTGAGTCGAGGTTCTGCGTTCGCCGGCCGATGGCCCCCAACACTTTCGCAATGGACGAGGACCCCAATCGCGCGGCACCAGCGTGAGTCGACAGCCTCGACTCGGAACGATGAACGTCGTCTTGATGCGCGCGGTACCAGAGATCTTGATAGACGGCTCGAATACGCGGATCGTCCGGAACATCGACGTGCTGGTGGTGGCGATGGAATTCGTTAAATGACTCCAGGGCTGCTGGGCGATACTCAAGCCCCAGCCGGTTGCACGCCGCGCGCAGCCACGGCTCGACATGATTGCGCGACAGGTCGAAATCGAACCAGACGATATCTCGTTCGCCGTCCGCGATGCGCAACAGACGCTCATTGTAGGCCAACCACAGTTCGAGTCCGCGCTGGATTGGCCAGCCGTGCCGTTTGGCGAGACTTTCGGCCACGCTAAGCGGATGCCGCAGGCAAGCCACAACGCGATAGGATCCCAGCAAGGGCTTCCAAAGCGGGAAAGTGAGTACGTTGCGAGGATCTTTCCAACCCGATATCGGCGGCGGCCTCAATGTCGCCAAGAACTCGCGCATGCAAGCCAGCGCCGCCTCGTCGGCGTGAACTTCGGCCGGGGGGTTGCCCCAACTCCCGCCCGAGGCCGCGAGCAGTGCGTCGTTGATTTCGATCGCCCTCCGCGCTTCCCATTTGCCGGCCATATTCGAGACGCTGGCGGCGTCGAGGACATCCGTGCCCAGCTCCAGCCCGCAATGATTGAGCATCCGCGTGACGCACGACGTGCCACTGCGGTGCATTCCCAGGATGACGATCGTCGTGCCCATGCGATCCTCCTGACCTGTCATCATTCGAGCCTGAAGTGGATGTACAATCCACTCGCGACAGCGCTTGCATCCCGCGGCGCATAAGGTCAACAGCACTTGACGTGGGATGCCTGGTTCATATCGCTGTCACGCGGAATGGATTCTCGCCAAGTATTGGTGCCGGTACCGCGTTGGATGGAGGACGGTGCGTCGAGATGCGGAGATTCCACGCGGAGACGTGGCAGCGAAATCAACCGCGGTTCGCCGCCCACGAGGGTCAGGTGCGGATGGAAGAACGGATCGCCATCGCGCGCCAAGCGCTGGAGTCGCGCTCGATAGGAGTCCGTAAATGGGCGGTTGCCGCGCGAGCACCAGGCCTCGCCGGCGCCGTGATCGCGCAGGGCGGCCGTCGGCGTGCAGACGACGCGCAGGCCGCGCTCATGCAGGCGCAAGCAGAAGTCGATGGTGCTCTGCGTGTCGTCGAGTCGCTCGTCGAAGCCCTGCAATTCCGCAAACAAAGCGCGCCGTACCGCCAGGCAGGCGCCGCCCACTGCCAGGTAATTCCGGTACCACTGGGCGCTTCCGGAAATCCCGTAATAGGCGCGCTGTGTTCCGCCAAAGGGTATCCCCGCCAGCCCGTTTGTGTCGACCTGCAGCCCGCAGTGTGCGATTCTTCGCTCGGCCGTGTACAATTGCGGAACCGCCAGACCGATCTCATGCTGACGCACCCACCCAGCGAGTTCCGGCAACCAGTGCCGGTCCGTAGGTACCGTGCGAGTGTCGAGGAAGACGAGCAGATCGCCGGTCGCCTGACTTGCGGCGTAATTGCGGAATTCGACCTGCGTTGAGCAGCCCGTGACGGCCAGCACGCGCAGGCCAAAACGATTGCCCAGATCCTCATAGGCACGGTTCGTCCCCATGGACGGGCACGAGTATACCAAGAGGACTTCGTGCGATTTCAAGTTGGTGTGCTCGGCGACCGCTCGTGCACACCGGTCGGCATGGTCGGCAGTGCCACCGGACAGAACGATCGAACAACGTCCGAAGCAACTACTCGGCCAGCACAGTCGGTTGAAGCCGAATTCATTAAAGTCGACGGCTGCCGTAAGGCCGCGCCGCGCGAGATGGTTCTCAACCGCGAGTCGCTGTGCCTGGCGCGCGTACGGTTTGGCCGCGATCCCAGATGAAACGCTACCCGAGTGCTGCCGCCAGTGATAGAGGATCTTTGGAATGTGGTACACGGCGCTGGTGCGCTCGGCAACCTTAAGAAATAGGTCCCAGTCCTGGGCCCCGTCGGTTTGCGGGTCGAAACCGCCCACATCGCGCACCAACTCCGTACGCAGCACGCAGAGGTGCGTGACGTAGTTTTGCGAAAGCAACAAATCGGGCGACCAGCCCGGTTTCAACAGCGGGCGACGACGAATTTTACCATCCTCGCTCACGACATCCCTATCGGTGTAAATGAAGTCGAGCGAAGGTCGAGCGTTCAACGCGCCGACAACCTCGAAGAGCGCATTGGGGGCAAGCAAGTCGTCGTGATCCAAGAGCCCTACGAATTCGCCTTGCGCCATCTCGAGCGCCACATTTGAATTACGACTGATCCCCAAGTTCTGCGACAGGTAGCGAACACGGATGCGCGGATCGCGCAAGGAATAGCGCTCCAGCAATTCAGGAATAGCACGACTGTGCGAGCCCCCGTCAACCAGACACAATTCCCAACAGTCGTACGTTTGCGCCAACACCGAGTCGAGCGCGGCCGCCAGCATCGCGGGAGGTGGGTTGAAAACCGGTGTAAGGATGCTCACCAGGGGCCGGTACTTAAAGCGGCGTGCCGACCACCGTTGCCGCGCGAGCTCGGGTGCTTGCGGCTCGTGGCTCAGCAACCATCGCCGATATTCAGCCTGTTCCGCGGCCATCGGCCAACGACGCACTGCGGCCTGCCGCACGGCGCCTAGCCCGTATCGGCGGTAAAGTGCGACAACGCGAAGCACTCTGGCGCTGAGGCGGCCCAATCTGCGGCCATTGCGCGAAGCTAGTTGCACGATCGGCATACGGACTCTTGGGGACGAAGTCCTTGGCGAAATTATTGCGGCGGTCCGACCGAGCGTTCGCTTGGTGGCTGCGGCGGTTGGCTGCCCGCGCGGCAGCCCAACCTAGGTCCAGGCATCGGTTCGATCTGACTGCGGCAACAAAGGGCCGGGATTCTGGCAAATCGCTCCCTCCGCGTCCACCGCAAAAAGCTCGTCCCTCACCGGCTTTCCGCCGTTCCGACTTGGCGCACGAGAGAGCGGACGCGATCGGGAACGTCTGTTGCAACTCAGAGAACGTCAACGACTTCAAGAAAGGGGAATCGGTGGAAGTCCATGTCCTGTGTGCAGATCCGACGTATCCCATGCTCGCGCATGAGGACGGCCGTATGGGTGTCGAGAAGCAGGTTTCCCGCCAGGTGTGGCAGCTCCGCGAGAACTTCCTCGACAACATCTGGGTGTCGCAGCGTGGGGACGAGGACTCCCAGCCCCGGCGACGCCAGAAGCGCCGAGACGAACTCCCACGCTTGAGGGGCTCGCCAGGGACGCCTCATGACGCGCGGGTGGGTCGTGACGCGCATGAATTCGTACAAAATCGGCCACGTCGTGTACCACGCGTCTGGCCGGCTTCGCTGCCGCGCGAGCCAGTCGCGCGATTTAGAATGCAACGAGGAATCGGCGTCCGCGGCGTAGACCAGGACGTTTGTATCCACCAGAAGCACTAACTATCGCCCTTCCATGGCCTCGTACAAAGCATTCCGATCCGCGATATCAACCAGAGCGCCGCCGCCTTGAAAGACCGGCAATGGAGGGAGGTCCACGGACTTTTTTTGGGCGCGGAACAGGTTGCGCAAGGCGGTCTCCACCAACTCGGACATCGTTCGTCCCTGCCGTGCCGCTTCGCGCTTGAGTTGGGCCATGACTGTCTCATCGATCTGGAGCGTCGTCTTCATATGGAAAACCATATACCGTGGATGGCAGTATGTCAAACTAGCAGGTCTTGCTTGAGTCAGAATTTGGACAGGGGCCAAGGCCGAAACGCGTACGGTCTTTCATTGCGGCGCCACGCGCTGTTCCTTACTTCGCGATGGGTACCAAAGCGCTAATCCTTTCCCTGTGAACCAGGACCCACGCAGCTTAGAATGATCGCCGCTCAACTGTCGAATTGAAAGATGCAAAGGGCCGGGGCGATGTTGGACATACTAGCCGTCGCTCCCCATCCCGACGACGCGGAGCTGGGGATGGCGGGCGCGATCCTGAAGTTCAAGGCCGAGGGGCTGCGCGTGGGAGTGTTGGACCTTACAAGCGGCGAGCCGACTCCGCACGGCAGCCGCGAGACACGCCGGCGCGAAACCGAGGCCGCCAGCGCGATTCTCGCGCTCGACTGGCGCGAGAATCTGAATCTGCCCAACCGCAGCCTCGAGCCGACGCTCGAAGCGCGCCGCCAGATTGCAGCAGTCTTTCGCCAACAGCGGCCGCGGTGGATCTTCGCGCCCTACTGGGTCGACGCGCATCCCGATCACCTGGCGGCCGTGGAGCTGGTGGAAGCGGCGCGGTTTTGGGCCAAGCTCACGAAGAGCGATCTGCCGGGCCAGCCGCATTTTCCCGAGCGGATCTGGTACTACTTCTGTGTTCACCTGCGAATGGTCGAGCGGCCGGCGTTTGTGCTGGACATCAGCCCCTTTTGGGCCGGCAAGCTGGCGGCGATCGACTGCTACCGCAGCCAGTTCATCGAGGGGCGCAGCGACACTCCGCCAACCTTTCTTGACCAGTTGCGCGATCAGGCTGCCTTCTGGGGCTGGTCGATCGGCACTGCGTACGGAGAACCCTTTGCCTGCCGCGAGGTGGTTGGGCTGACATCCTTGGAACATCTGAGGTAGGCACACGAGTGTGGCGCCATCCCAGTCCGCGCCGCCACGATCCCTCGGCTTGCGCCTCGCGTTAGCGTGGTCGGCGGCCCATGTGTCAGTCCGTGCCGCCAATTTCCTTGTCGCCTTCAGAGGACGATATTTCGCCGTTGCCGATCGCTTCCTCGTCAAGCGATCGCGTTGATTCGAGTAATCGTCGCGCGCGATCGGCGTCGCCATCTGAAACCTGAAGTTGCACTCCTTGCGACAAGTTCGTCACCGCGCCCCACAATTCGGTCGAATGCTCTCCGGCGAGCACGGCGGTAATCCCCTCCTCCTCGAGAAGATTTTTCGCGAGATGGGCCTCCGTCCCAGTGCGATAGGTGGCAATCGTGACAAATTCGTCTGTCATGTGTATCCGCCTCGCCGCACGCCTTTGGGAGTTGGTCAGATTCTACCCCGCTTAATGGTAATGGCCACCATCGCCAATTTTACCCAAATGGCGCGTTCCTCGTCTTTGAGGTCATCTTGCCGCCGCCGTTTTGGTTTCGACGCGCGAATTTACCAGATCGGTCGTTTTCGACTGGAGAAAACAGGCAGACCTTGCCGATAACGCGGCCACTAGCTCACGGTCAGCGGCGGCGGTCTGTCAATCAAGGGGGATGATGCCGGCCGAGCGTAAACGCGCAGATGGTCAGCCTTTATTCCAAACTCCCCAGACTGCTCGCCGCAAATACCAGGTCCGTGCGACATTGCTCGCGGCTTGTAGCCATGCTTCTGAGCGTCGCGGTCGAGATTTGCCTGAGCGGATGCGCGATCTTCCCCGAAGTGGCCTACCAGCCCGTGATTCGCAACCCCTTTCCGCAGTTGACCAAGGTGGCGGTTGCGCCATTCTTCAATCTCAGCACCGAGCCGACCGTCGATGGGCGCCAGTTCGCTCTGGCGTATTTCAACGAGCTGCAGCTCGTGCCGGGCTATGAAGTTCTGCCGATCGGCGTCGTCGAGACGACCATGCGTGCGCATGGCATCTCGCTGCAAAGTCCGGCCGAAGCGCGGCGGCTTGCCCAACTGCTGGGAGTTGACGTGGTTGTGGTCGGGGCGGTCACCGATTTTACGCCGTACTACCCGCCGCGATGCGGTCTGCAGGTGGAATGGTATGCGGCCAATCCCTGTTTTCAGCCGATCCCGCCCGGCTACGGCTTGCCGTGGGACACACCCGAGGAGGAGACGATTCCCGATCGTCTGGTCTACGAGTCACAGTTGGCGGCAGCGCGGGCGAAGCTTCAATCGCAGAATCCACGTTTCGCGTTGGAGCCGCCGACCGGACCGGCAGCGTTCGATACCCACCTCCCACCGGCGGAAGAGGTCGCTCCGCCGCCGCCGACCGAACGATCGAGCGAAGGGGAAGTGATCGCATTTCAGGCCGATGCCGTCGCAAGCGACGACGCAGACGGCTCAACTGCTACAACCGAGAGCGCCGCCTGCGCCGATGCGAGCGGCAAGCGTGCAGGCAACGCCTGCATTCCCACCAACGAGCCGGTGCTGAGACACACGAGCATTTATAACGGTCACGACGCGCAATTCACGGAGGCAATCGCCAACTTTGCCTACTTTCGAGACGATGCGCGGTTTGGCGGCTGGCAAGGTTATCTGGAGCGCAGCGATGACTTCATCCGCGTTTGCTGCCACGTCCACATCGCCCAGATGCTCAGCGCGCGGGGAGGCGCCGCCGAATCGCAAGTGGTCTGGCGCTGGCCGGCCAGCCGATAAGACGATCTAGACGGTGCGTGACGCCGCACGCCCGGCACTACCACGCTTGCGTGTCGTGACGAATCCGTCCACCGCGACGTCAGGAAGGAGCCGGCTGTGAGTCAGGACATCAACGTCTTGGCCCTTGTAAAGGGCGCGGAACGCTACGTCTTCCTGTACGACGACAACAGCCGCGCCGAGACGCTCCGCGTCTTGGGACGCTTCGCGTCGAATCCCGAGCTCAGCTTCACCTGGTATGACGCGGCGGTGTTGAGCCAGAAGATCCGCCAAGAGCAGCACAAGCCTCCGCGCCGCGCTCGCTTCGATCTGCCGCTACCGAGCGATACCGACGAGACGCTCTGACGTGCACGATGCGGTCGCTCGTTTTCTGCGATATCTCCGCGCCGAGCGCAACGCCTCGACGTTGACGATCAAAAGCTACCGCGAGGACCTATTGGGCCTCGAGGAGTTTCTGCAAAACGGCGCCGATCGCGAACCACCTTCGCCGGGCGCCATCACCACGGCCCATCTGCGATCGTACGTGGCAGCGCTGCACGAAGCCGGCTACGCGCCCAGCACGATTGCACGGCGGCTAGCCTCGTTGCGCAGCTTCTTTCGTTATGGACAGCGCGAAGGCTGGGCCGACTCGAACCCGGCCAAACCGTTGCGAAACCCGCGCAAGCCGCGATCATTGCCGCATTTCCTTTCCACCGAAGATCTGTCGCGCCTGCTGAACGCGCCGCCGACCAGCGCGCCGCTCGGACTGCGCGACCGCGCCCTGCTCGAAACCATGTACTCGGCCGGCCTGAGAGTCGGCGAGCTCGTGGGGCTGGATGACGGCGACCTCGACTTTGCCGCGGAAATCGCCACGGTCCGAGGGAAAGGTCGCCGCGAGCGACTGGCCCCGCTGGGATCTTACGCGCAGCGAGCGCTGCGCCGCTGGTTGGCCGTCCGGCAACTCGCTCCCTCATCGGCGAAAGGCCCCGATGCGCCGGTCTTTGTCAACAAATTCGGTCGGCGCCTGACGACGCGTAGCGTCGGTCGACTGCTCGAAAAGTACCTGCGTGTCACCGGCCTGGACCGGCGCACCACCCCGCACACGCTGCGGCACAGCTTCGCGACGCACCTCTTGGACCACGGCGCCGATATTCGCAGCGTGCAAGAGCTGCTCGGACACAAGAGCCTTACCACGACACAGATCTACACGCACGTCACAACCAGCGCCATGCGCGCGGTGTACGAGCGCGCTCACCCGCGTGCTCGCTAGAGTAGTGCGAGAGTTCAGCAACCGGTTCGTCCGCACCAGCCTGCTCCATGATCGCTTCCAGCGCCGAATCCCCCGAAACCTCGTCGAGCCGATTACGAATTGTCCGATGCGAAGCAATGCTGGTACTCATCCAACCATCGCCGTAGAATTGGGCCACCGGTGCGAGCCGGTCTATTGTCTAGGCCGAAATCGGCGGTCAATGAAGTCAACTCCCTTCCAAAATGTGGGACGGGACGCCCACACAAGGCAAGCGTGCAATGAAGCGATCAGTGGATGTAGACAAGGACTGCCATACAAGAGCATGCCAGCCCATCGTCGTGCCGGCGATCGCCGAGCAGAAGCTCCATGGATTTCTTCCCGTTGAACTACAAAGACTGGAGAATCCGCAAACCGACCTTCCGAGAATCGCCAAGACCTCACGGCTGATCCGGGAAGTCGACGCCGCAATCGGCCAGATTCCAACAAAGCATGTCATCGTTCGCGCCGATGCACGGATCATGCCTGGCCTCCCGGCGGAGTCGGTGCATCTGATTTGCACGTCGCCACCTTATTGGATTCTCAAAGATTATCGAAACACCGAAGGGCAGCTCGGCCACATTGAGGATTACGATGACTTTCTCGACGAACTTGACCGAGTCTGGCAACGTTGCTTCGACGCCCTTGTCCCCGGCGGTCGCCTCGTTTGTGTCGTCGGTGATGTCTGCTTGTCGCGGCGCGAGAACAACGGCCGTCACACGGTTGTTCCCCTGCACGCGTCCATCCAGGAACGCTGCCGGCGAATTGGCTTTGATAACCTGGCGCCGATCATTTGGCACAAGATTGCGAACGCGGTCTACGAAGTCGAGAATGGCTCCTCGTTCCTGGGCAAGCCTTACGAACCGAATGCCGTCATCAAGAACGACATTGAATTCGTCCTCATGCAAAGGAAGCCCGGCGGTTACCGCAAGCCGAGCATGGCATCCCGTGTGCTGAGCGTCATTTCCGAGCAGAACCACCGCCAGTGGTTTCAACAAATCTGGTCCGGCTTAACTGGCGCGTCGACTCGTTATCATCCAGCTCCGTATCCCGTGGAATTGGCCGAACGGTTGATACGCATGTTTAGTTTCGTGGGCGATACGATTCTCGACCCGTTTCTTGGAACAGGTTCGACAACGATTGCCGCGGCGCGTTTCGCGCGGAACAGCGTTGGTTTTGAGATCGACGAGCAATATTTCGATGCGACCGAGAAGCGAATCCGCGAGGCAACATCAGGCCTCTTCACCGTGGTGTCAATCGAAGCACGCAGAGCGTGACGTCGCATGCCGTCGCTTGACTCAAAACTGCGGAGCGCGGTTGCGCACTTTTGGAAAACGCGAGAAACGCAGGCAACCAAGCAAGGATCTCTTGCTGGCTTCAAGGATAGGGGATCGCGATCTGCCGTCACGGGTGGCAAACAGATGGATGGATTCATCTTGGCAATTCGCGATGTGCTTGTTGAGGCGGGCCTTGATCGAGTCTGCGTCTACTGCCAAGAAAAGACAGAGCTTCCTGGATATTTCCGCCCAGAGAAGCGTTGGGATGTCGTCGTTGTCGTCGACGGGAAACTGGTTGCATGTCTCGAGTTCAAGTCGCAGATCGGGCCGTCCTTCGGAAACAACTACAACAATCGCAGTGAGGAAGCGATCGGCAATGCAACCGACCTTTGGACCGCGTTTCGCGAAGGAGCCTTCCGCGTCGCCGAACGTCCCTGGCTCGGATACTTGATACTCCTGGAGGAATCGCCTAAATCGACATCGCCCGTGGCGGTCCGCGAACCCCATTTCCCTGTATTTGAAGAGTTTCGCGGAGCGTCCTACGCGAAGCGATACGAGCTTTTGTTGACTCGATTGGTCCGTGAGCGACTTTATGACGCGGCTTGTTTCCTGATGTCGGACGCCGTTCGAGGCGCAAAAGGACTGTTCACCCAACCCTCTTCGGAGCTGTCGTTTCAGAAGTTCGTCGCATCTCTCACGGGGCACGCGTTGGCTCTGACGAAGCTGTCAAAGTAGACGCAATCCAGTGATGATCGCCAAGGCAGCGAGCGCAATCATTCGCGCCGATGATCATCGAACTCGGCCATGACTACCAATTGGCTCGAAAAAAGTCGTTTTCAAGGTGCTCGGCACTGATCGCGCACCCTTCGGCCCGTTCATCCGGCCCGCCAGACGCGGCGTACAACGCAATCGGTCTGGGCGTTAGACAAGCCCCTTGCGCAGCGCCCACACGGCCGCCTGGGTTCGATCGGTGACTTGAATCTTGCGCAGCACGTTTTGCACGTGCTCCTTGACCGTCTCGACGCTGATGGTAAGCGACCGGCCGATCTCCTTGTTGCTAAGGCCCAGCGCGATATGGCGCAGGACCTGAGTCTCGCGCTGCGTGAGTACCACCTCTTCAACATCGTCAGGCTTGGATTTTTCCATCTTGCGCGCCACGCGACGCAGCACTTCGGACTGGCGCGTGCGTCCGCCCGCCGCCGCTTGGATGGCTGAGACGAGATCCTCGCCGCTCGACCCCTTCAGTAGGTAGTCACTCGCCCCGAGGGTGACGGCCCGTGCGATGTACGTCGGATTGTCGAACATCGAGAGGATCACCACGCGCGTGTCGGGCAGCTTCTTGTGAATCGTGTCGAGCGCCTCCAGCCCGTCGCTGTCTCCCATGCGAATGTCCAACAGGACAACATCGGGGCGTTGCTCGAGCGCCAACCGCACGGCTTCTTCGCCCGTCGCGGCCTGGCCGACGATTCGAACGTCACTGCCCTTCAGCAGGCTCGCGACCCCGCTGCGGACCACCTCGTGGTCGTCCGCGATGAGAAGTGTACGAATCATCACGAGCTCCTCCTTCTGGTCCGTGGCGCCGTCGGACGCGCCGCGGTGCAATCGATACGACCGCCGCGGCCGTCAAGTTCCACAAACATCATACGTCTGGGCGGCCACCGAAACAAAGGGTCGGCCGGACCGACTCGAACTTGCCGCGCTCGCGTGCGGAAAAACGCCCCCTGGCCGTTGACCGCCGGCAGCGTGTGACGTACATGTTTAGCGACAGCGGCTCTCTTGGCTCCCCAAAGCGGCGCGGCTGAACCGACTTTCGGACGTCTCCCGCACTACACACCGGATCGCCATGAAACAGGCCGCGTTGTTGCTGGTCGATGACGACCGCCACATTCTCGAGTCGATGGCCGGCTGGCTGGCCGAGCAAGGCTACAAGGTCGACACCGCCGACTCCTACGCCGGGGCGCTGTCCGCCGTCGACAAGAAGCCCTACGAGCTGGTGATCGCCGATATCCGCCTGGGCGACGGCGACGGCCTGGAGCTGTTGGCCCATTGCCGCCGCGCGCGGCCCGATACTCAGGTGATCCTGATCACCGGCTACGGCACCGTGGAGACCGCCATCGAGGCGCTTCGCGCGGGCGCCTTCGATTTTCTCACCAAGCCCCTGATCGACGACGAGCTGGAGATGGCCATCGAACGCGCCCTCAATCAGCGCGAGGTGATCGAGGAAAACACCCAGCTCCGCGCCCAGTTGGACCTCCGCTTTGCGGTGGAGAACATCGTCGGGCACGATCACCGCATGCAGCGCATCTTCGATTTGATCGACAGCGTGGCCGAAACCAAGACCACGGTGCTGATCACCGGCGAAAGCGGCACGGGCAAATCGCTCGTGGCCCGCGCCATCCACCGCCGCAGTGCGCGACGCGACGCGCCCTTCGTCGAGGTGGCCTGCGGTGCCTTGCCGGAGACGTTGCTCGAAAGCGAGCTGTTCGGCCACGTGGCGGGCAGCTTCACTGGCGCGATCGGCGAACGCATCGGCAAATTCATGCAGGCTGACGGCGGGACGATTTTCCTCGACGAGATCGGCACCGCCAGTCCGAGCATGCAAGTCAAGCTGTTGCGCGTGCTCCAGGAGTTCGAGTTCGAGCAGGTCGGCGGAACCAAGACGTTTCACATTGATTCGCGCGTCATCCTCGCCACGAACGAAGACCTCAACCGCCTGGTGGCCGAAGGCCGCTTCCGCCAGGACCTGTACTATCGGATCAACGTCATCAACATCGAGCTGCCCCCCTTGCGCGAGCGGATCGCCGATATTCCGATGCTGGCGCGCCATTTCCTCAAGCGCGTGTGCGAGGAATCCGGTCGCAAGGTGCGCGACTTTACGGACGAAGCGCTCTCGGCCATGCAACGCTATCGCTGGACAGGCAATGTCCGCGAGCTGCAAAATATCGTCGAACGTGCCGTCTTGCTGGGCAAGGGAGACCTGATCCGCATCGACGACCTCCCGCCCACACTGGCGTCCTACGCCACCAAGTATGTGGAACCGCTCAACGAGCGCTCGTTGAAGCAGGCGCTGCAGGCGCCCGAGCGGCAGATCATCCTCGACGTGCTGGAAGAACACGGCTGGAACCGCCAATTGACGGCCGAAGCACTGGGCATCAACCGCACCACGCTCTACAAGAAGATGAAGCGCCTGGGGCTGGAGGAAGCGACGCACCCCGTTGCTTAACGGCAGCGTGGATGTAGGGCGGGTCGAGCGCAGCGAGGCCCGCCGACGCATCAAACGGGCGCGGCGGGCCTCGCTGCGCTCGACCCGCCCTACCGAGCGATATCAGGCAAACGCTCGCCGCAGCTCATCCACATAGCGCGGACAGGCCTGGCGCGGGTCCTCGTCTTCCTCGAATTCCAGCACGATATAGCCGCGATAGCCGCTCTCGGTGAGAATCCGCGCCAGCCGAGAGAAATCGGCCGGCTGTTTGCTGCCTCCGTCTGGACGCACGACGACCTTGACCTGCACGTTTAGCGCATAGGGGGCCAGCTTCGCCAGGTCGCCGTAGATGTCGCTGGAGTGGAAATTGCCGGTGTCGAGGTTGACACCGAACCAGGGGCTTTCGACCGCCTTCACGAGCGCCAGCGTCCCCTCGACCGTGGTCGTCAGGCCGCCGTGATTCTCCAGCGCCAAGTAAACGCCGTGGCTGCCGGCGTAGTCGCAGCACTCTTCGATGGCCGCCACGGCCTGCCGCTGCGCGTCTTGCTCCGATTGATCCTCATGCGGCTTGCCCGAGAAAATGCGAATCACCGGCGCCCCGAGAATCTCGGCGTACTCGATCCACCGCTTGACGTGAGCGATCTGGTCATCGCGCTCCTTACACGGCGGATGACAGAAATCGTTCCCCACGGCGGTGCCGGAAATATTCAGCCCCAGCCGGAAGGCAAGCTGCTTGAGATGCCGCAGGTATTCGTGTGTGATATCGGCCGGGAAGTAGTACGAGGTCAGCTCGGTGCCATCGAGCTGCATCCGCGCGCACTCGGCGATGAAATCGTCGAGCGTAAGCCGCGGTGGCTTGCCGGTCAGCAGGTCGCGGTAGCTATAGGCGGCGAGGCTGAATTTGAACCTGGCCGTGCCCGGCCGCGCGATCGGCTCGATCGCAGCCGCTTGGCGCAGCGGCACTCCGGCGCACATCGCCGCCCCGCCAATGACTAACGATCGACGCAGAAACGACCGACGATTCGAGCGATGGCGCATGGCGAATGCTCTTTCTTGGTGCAAAGAACGCAAAGGACGGCAAAGGAACCGACGGCGCTACATTTTGGACGCCGCCGCGCAGGTGAGCAACAGGATGCTGGGCGAGCGGCTGGCGTAAGCCGGCCGGTGGAGAACGGCCTACTTCCGCAGAATGCTGGTCGCTCCGCTGGAGTGAGGCCGACCGTGCACGGACGTGCCACGCTTTTCTGGTGCCACACTTGAGCTCGCCTCGGCATCCACAGGCTGGGCACGGCTCACACGGTCGCTCCCGCCGCCAAGCATCAGACGCATGACTGACGGCGAAACGAAACACAGGCTCGCCACGAGCATCATGAGGCAGAAGGGGAAATGACCCGTCGCCAAGGCCAACAGCCCCCACATCGGCACGCCCAGCGCCAAAATCAAGGGCCGCAATTGACGGTTCCAAATCAAGATGGCGAAGGCCAGCTCGTACAGAATCACCGCGTGCGTCCAGGCGTCGACCCAGTAGGGGTGCGAGTGCAGCAGCGGCGTGAAATCGACCGCTCGCGACTCGGGCTTGGTGACAATCCACCACATTGCGGTGCCGGTCCACCACACGTCGCTGCCGGAGAGTTTGGCTAGCGCCATCACGAAATAGATCGCCGACAGATGTATCTGCATCAACCGCGTGGCGATATTGGCCAGCACGCTCTCGGTACGCAACGGGTGCGTCGCGCGCTCGTAGGCGGTTCGCCGCGCGTCGCGCGCCAGCGCCAGGCGGCGGTCGACGGACAGATATGCTCCGCTGGGGACCAAACACAGGTAGCACATGAACATCGTCAATATCGGCTCGAACTGCGACGTGAGCATTGGGCCGCGGTGCACGTAAGACAGGACAACCACGAGCGCCAAGACGGATGTCACGCGCGTGAAGACTCCCGCCGTAAACAGCAACAACACCACAGCGCCCGCGGCATGGGCCCCCCACAACTCACCACGCGTGGTGAAAAATTCGAGGTAGGTCGGTCCGAATCGATCGGACCCGCGAAGCTCCTCAACCGCCGACATGGGAAGCAGCCCGTCGGCGCCGAAGAACCGCGCCAGGTCTGGGGTGTACGTTAGGTGGGCGTAGAGCGCGAGGAGTCCCACGCAGATTCGCATCACGCTCAGCGCCAATGGATCGCGCCGGACGAACCAGAAGCGGTTCCAGCCGTTGCCGACGGACTCGACGAACTCTCGCAGATAGTTAGCGATCACGGCGAACATCGAATGTTGGCCCGTCAAGGGACCGCGGCCGGGGCGCTTTCGGCGCTGGCCTCCGATTTCAGGACTTGTACTTGCCCGCCGACGTTGAACGCCTTGGCCTCGTAGGCGGTGCGGTAATACCTCGAGCTGAAGGGGTCGCTTCGCGTCGCGTCGCTCGATGTCACGTCCTGCGGCTCCTGGAGATGATGCGCGCGGCAGCGTATCGTGCCGCGCGTGCCTCCGTTCTCCACGAGCAACCGCGCGGCGACGGCCCTGGGCAGGACGCTTTCGCCCACGTCGTTACCCACCAGCGCCGCGGTTTCGAAGGCAAGCTGCTGGTAACGCCGCCGGCGCTCAGCGGGCCGTATCCCGGCCTCCGGCAGCGTCACCGTCTTCTTGTCGCCGCCGTCCGACTCGATCTCCATCTCGAAAAAGTGGTCGACGTCCAGCTCGTCGGCGTGCGTCAGGTGAAAATTGTAGGCCATGTCCATGTTCAGCGTCTGTAGATACGGCGTCAGAAAACGCAGGCGAAGCTGCCGCACCAGGCCCGAGGCACGGTAGTTTGACGAGGCGATCGCCACGGCCACTGCAAACAGATGCACAAACAGCAGAAAGCTCACCAACGTGCGAAGTCCCTGCGATGCAATCGCCGGCTCCGCCGCATCGCTGGTTGTTTCAGAGGGTCCCTGATTCATCGGTGCGGTGTTGTGGGTGCCGGTCGACGTGCATCCGCGCTAGCTGGTTGGCGCCGCGTGTCGACCTTACTGGTCGATGCCAACTTCTAATGCAGATCGCCGCTCGCATCAAGGCCGGCTCACGCCGCGGCGCGCAACGCGCATAAAAAAAGCCGAGTCTCCGAAGAGACTCGGCTTGGTGTTCAGCTATCGGAGGGTCGTGGCCGACAGGGCTCGCCTGGACCCACACCGAACGCCTTCGAACCAACGATTTTCTCCGCGAACTAGCTGCGGAAATGCACGGTGCGGAAGGCCACCGGGGCGCTGCCGCTGTCCGTCGAAGCCTGTGGGGCCTCGGGGGCAGCCGGAGGAGCCTCAGGTGCGGCGTCGGGCGCCGGAGCAGCGTCTCCGTTACCAGCGCATCCGCAGCACGCATTGTAGCCACAGCAACGATGCCGACCGCGGCAGCCGTTGCAACGACGACCGTGGCAACGATCACCGTGGCAACGACCGTTGCAGCGATGGAACAAGCCACCGCGGCAACCACGGCAACCACCGTCGCACATGTCGCAGCCGTTGCAGCCATTGCAACCGTCGCACGCATGGCACCCGTTGCAACCATGGCAACGATGACCCGCAACCGCCTTACTCTCACCGCCCAAGAGGGCGACCCCCACCACGGCGAAGAACACCGCGAGGGCCAATACTAGTGTCCGATTCATCCTAAAATCCTCCAACCACAGTACCGTAGCGTTAGGGATTCCCATGCCGTCGCTCCTCTTGTCCCCTGCCCTCGTGACGGCCGCCGAAGGCGAGGTTGCCTTATTAGAACCGTGCCTCGCATGTTCGCCTCCCCACTCTGCCCTGTTGGTTTTTGCGGGTTAGACAGATTGTATGCGACGACACAGATTAGGCCGCTAGGTTAGCATGGATGAAATCATTGTCAATAATCCAAATCCGTGAATTAAGAATTCTGAGAAGTCTTGGTGTTATGGGAAGTCTAAATGGCCCGCACCCAAATGTAGAACCAAATCAACCATGGTGCAAAAAAAGAACGCAAAAAAAATAGAAATGGCCGCCGTGCATCATGGAGAATCCACGAGCTGGCGTGTCAAAAGATGCTGCGGGCTATCGGGTTAGGATTTCGCCGCGCATCCAGTCGGGTGCCAGAGGGCGACCCGAGCCGCGCCCCGAAGACGGGGGTGCAATAGCCATGCGACCGCTATGACTGATGCCAAGCAAGCAACCGGATCACTGACGGCTGGCATCGGCCGCTGGGTTTGGGCTCTCGGCCTGCAACTTCTGCTCGTTGGCGCGACGCATCATTTCTTGCTCGGCCATTTGCTGCTTGTGGATCATGTCCTGCGGATCCTCAAAGTTCAGCAGCACGGGCTTTGAATCCACAAAAAGTCGAGTTGCCATGCCGTAGATGCGCCACTCTTGGCCTTGCCGCTTAAGCAGCCAAACAATTTCGTCGCTGTACGGCTTGCCGTCCGCGTCCAGGTCGGTCCATTTGCTGAGCACGTGAGCTTCGCCATCGGAAATCGCCTCGACTTCGGAGATTTCGAACGTTGCCGAATCGCTTCCAGGCGGGGCCACGACCATGTCCACTTCCTCCGTCCGCTTTCGAGCCAGGTCGGTCAACAGGGCACTCGCCTTCTTGTCGTCGCCACGGCGTACGGCATCGAGAAAAGCATGCACCGCCTTGTCCGCCCCGGATGCCTGTTGTGATTTTGCCGACGCGCGCGAGCTCGAGTCAGTGCCGGACTCTGAACAACCGGCCAACGCACTCGCGACCAACAAAACGACGAGCGACGAGAGAAGCTGACGCATATCCAGACCTCCATGCTGAAGACGCCAAAGGTGGCAAGCCGCAACGCGCGGTACGGCGATTCGTCGGCGTTGATCGGTGTCCGACTTTCTATTGCCGGGGCGAAGTCTCGCAAGATTGTCAATTGGGGTCAATAGACGCGGCGGCGCAGCACGCGCGGCCGCGCTGCGACACTGGTTGATTGCGGCGAATTCGGCGCGCACTTGTGGCGTTGTCAATGGCGGCCTGTGCCGGCTAAAACGGTGTAGTCCTTCTCACCCTCCTACCTTGACCGGCCGAACATGATTCACTTGCCGCTTGGGCTGACCTGGCGCCGGCGGTCAACCGACGGATTTGACTTTACACAACACATGCGTGCACTTTGCTCCGACGTGGCGGCACGCTTGCCGGAATACCGGCACATCGACATGGATCGCGTGGCGATCCGCTACTGCCAGGCGCGGAAATCCGTCCGGCACGGCCTACAGGCGACGCTCACGCCCTTGCGGTTTGCGGGGGGCAGCCTATCCATAAAGCGCGGCCGGCGCAACTGGACAATCCAGCGGCTCTACAACACCTGCGGCACCGAGGTGCTCTACATCCTGAGCTTTTATTTGCCGCGGTTTTTGGATATGTCGTACCAGGACAAGCTCAACACGGTTTTCCACGAACTGTGGCATATCGGCCCCAAGTTCGACGGCGACATGCGCCGGCACCCTGGACGATGCTACGCCCATACACACTCGCAGCGCCAGTACGACGCCGAGATGGCAAGCTTGGCCGCATGCTGGCTGGCTCTCAGGCCGCCGCGAGAGGTCCATGAGTTTCTCCGGCACAATTTCGCCGAACTTCGCCGTCGTCACGGAGTTGTGGTGGGTACGCGGCTTCCGGAGCCGAAACTGATTCCGCTCGACTGACCGGCGCCGATCAGGTCGCCTATTCGGCGCCCAACCCATGCAATGCCTTGGGCATCGGCCTGTCCAATTCCTCGGTGAGCGGTCGGCGTAAGCCGGCCGGTGGCGTACCCGCGCACCCTCACTGCGCACATGTGCGATCAGCCAAAGCGGTCTATGATGCCGGACGCTCCATCGCTAGACTCTCACCCCCCTATGCCCGGCGCCGCAGCGCAGACACTTCGCCAAGGAAGGACGATGCATACGCGCGAGAACCCCCACGCACGCGCCCGCTTGACAGTCGCCATGATCGTCCGCAACGAGCGCGACGTATTGGCCGATTCGCTCTTAAGCGCGGCGCGCTTTGCGGATGAAATCGTGGTGGTCGATACCGGGTCTACCGACGGGACGCAAGTGATTGCCGGGCGATTTGGAGCTCGACTCTTCCAACGACCCTGGGACGACGATTTCTCCGCGGCGCGAAATTTTGCGCTCGGCACGGCGACCGGCGATTGGGTGTTATGGCTTGACGCCGGCGAAACCGTGCCTGTGGACGAAGCCGCGCGGCTGCGCGAGTTCGTGAACCGCGAAGCGGACGCGGCTTGTGTCTATCTGGTGATGGTCGAAATCCCGCCTGCCGATGCAACAGGCGCCAGCCAGCAGGTCGGCCGTATCCGGTTATGTCCGCGCAACGCTGATATTTACTTCCAAGGACGCGTGCGTGAAAGCGTCAAGGCCTCGGTCGCGCGTTTGGGTCTGACGGTCGATCTGGCGCCGTGTCGCATTTTGCGTGGACCGCGCGAGCACAACGATGAGGTCAAGCGCCGCCGCGCGATGCGCGACATCCGGCTCATCGAGTTGGAGATGGCCGAGCACGGCCGAGAGCCCCGCCTGCTCGTGACGCTTGGCGAAATCCAAATCTCCGCCGGTGCGGCCGATTCTGCCGCGGAGCTTTTTCGCGAGGCGATTAGCTCGGCTGCGCCTGGTTCGACCGAAATGCTCGAGGCCTATTACGGCCTTTTAACGACCTTCGATTGCCAGAAGGCCGGGCGTGACGAGCAGCTAAAGATCTGCCTGGAGGCGATGGAGCGATTCCCCTTCGATGCCCAATTGTTGTGCGCCATGGGGGGCTATCTCCAGGCGCAAGGCCGCGCGGATCTCGCCTGCCGCTCGTACGAGGCGGCGCTACAGTTCGGTCAGGCCGATCCCGAATCGTGGCACCTGCGCGACATCAACCAGGTGGTGGCAGCCTGCCTGAGCATTAACTTGCAGTTGGACGACAAGAGCGAAGCCGCTCGCAAAGTGCTGGAAGAGGCGCTTGAGCGAAATCCTGATTCGCAGCGGCTTCGCCGCCAACTGATCAACCTGCACGTGAAGCACCGGCGATTGCAAGACGCCCTCAGGGAAATCGGCCGGCTGCCGGACGACACGCCTCACCGCGAGGCGTTGCGCAGCGCCGCGCGTGGGGCTTGCCAGGCAGTCGCCCAGAATTGGATCCCGGCGCTTTCCTACCTGCAAACCGCCTACAAGGCCGGCTGCCGCGACCCGCTTTGCCTGCGCTGGTTGGTCGTTTGTTTGATGGCGACAGGCGGGAACGCCGCCGCACTGCCGGTCCTCCACGAGTGGAGCGAGCTGGATCCGCGGAATCCCGAGGTCGCTCAATATCTCGAAGCTCTTTCGCGCGCCGGCCAATTCGTGGCAACCGACGACGTGGTCGCCTCGCAGCCAATCGGGGCTGATGCTCCGTCGCTGCCGCTAGGCAAGGCGCCGGCGGCCAGTGCGCCACAACCCACTCCGGCGCCCACGACCCAACCAGAGGGCGATCTACGACAACTACGCCGCGCCGCCGCGGAAAACCCGGCCGACGCACAAGCTCATCTGCGACTTGGACAGTTCTACCTGAACGGCAGCGACGAGCAGGCGGCCGAGGCCGTGTGGCACGACTACCTCGCTCGCCGTGGCGACGACCCGACGGTTGCGCAAGCGCTCTGCGAGCTGTGGCTCCGCGCCGGTCGTATTGTTGACGCAATCACCCTGGCACGGAAGTCGTGCGCCGAACCAACCGCACGCAATCCGTTCCAGTCGTTAATCGCTGGCGTGGAAGAGGCAACGGCGAAAAATTGGCCGTCGGCGTTGGCTAAGTTTGAAGCAAGCCGCGAGGCGGGATACAACCACTCGCTCGTTCTCTACTACACGGCCACATGCCTGCTGCGCCTCGAACGCCATGCCGAAGCGGAGCCATTGGCACGCGCACTACTGAAGCGTGATCCAGCGTTTCCAGCGGGCGCAGCGCTACTTCAGGAAATCGCGACCGCCATGTCGTGCCAAGAGGTATCTCCCATCGCGATTCCCGAAACACGACCACCGCACGCCCCGGTTCCAACTTCGGCCGTGCACGCGCCGAAGCACCTGTCGCATCCATCCGTGCACATTCGCTGAATCCCCCGACACCAACGCGAGGCGCGAGCCGAGGGATCGTGGCGGCGCCAATCCGCATCGCGTGTCGCACGACACGCGTGACGCAAGGAATTCAACCTTTTCAAGGTTGTGGGCAGTCGCGCGCCACCCATTACCCGGCGTATCGGCTTTGCCGCAACGCCGCGCTGAGTGCTGCAATCCCTACGGGATTGGTTACGTGCACGCAGCCGGCAGCGGTCTGCCAATGGCCTGGCAATGTTCCACGTAGAGCTCGCTCGCCTCGCGGATGTTGCGGATTGCCTCGTCGCGTGTGTCGCCCTGGCTCACGCAGCCGGGTAGTGCCGGCACCAAGACGATGTATCCGCCGTCGTCTTCCATTTCGAGAAGTATTGTGTATGGCATGCGCCAATTCCTTTAGCACATCATACCTCGTTTGCGAGGCATGTTCACGCGAGCAATCTTAACGCGGCGGAGCCGCAACCAAGGAGGGGTGTTTCGGTGTTCAGTAACAAACACGGCGTTCATCCGTCACGATGGTGTGCTGTCAAAAACGCCATCGAAAGGAGAACGCCGTGGGTTTC